>JAAUXT010084693.1_pt1 | contig 60464 bp, 46 predicted proteins | sample 7278171 | NCBI WGS metagenome assembly JAAUXT01 (sample SAMN14350112, study PRJNA611818) | marine sediment metagenome | isolation source: surface marine sediment (1.8m) | place: French Polynesia: Moorea | collected 2018-08
ATCTGGTGAGTGGTGGTTCTAACTTTTACAGCTGGTGTGTCACACCACACTCCTCCCCTGGTACGGGGTGTTGGCAGCGCCTAATAATTTTTAATATTCTGAATATTTTTACAATAATTATTTAGATAGAAACCAGATGGAAAATAGCACAATATCACTAGTTTGCTGGCTTTAGCCTGCATTCCTCCTCCCCCCCCATGGGGGTATCATGTGATTACATGATCACAGTTTGGGTGCTCTTTTTCACAAAATGGCTACTGCGGCTGGAAGGGCTATTACCTTTGAAGAGATAGAGCTTTTATCCTTCCTGCATCAAAACATTATTCACAAGTTGTGTGAGGAAGCCCAAAGGCAGGGTCTACCAAAGACTGACCCCCGGGTGGTGAGAGCCATGGTGGCCTACTTCAATGGCAGCACAGCCCCCCATGGGGTCTTTCATAACCTAGTACATCGCCTGGCACACTCATTCTAAAGGTGAGTTTCATGGTTCTGAGTTCAGTCACCCCACACAAAACACCTTTGCAACCAGGTACAAAACTCCCCAGCAACTACATGTAGATGCATAAGCCCAAATCTCAGGTTCTTCTCTCAAGTTAGAGACTTGATTTATGGTTATATGAAAGGTACTTGAAAGCAGTTTGCTGTGTTGTTTCAAAAGAATATCCATGGTAACTTCCATAGCAACTATAAACAAAACTCCCTGGCAACTAGATACAAAACTCCCTGGCAACCAGATGCAATTTCAAGGCCAAATCTCAGGTTCTTAACTCAGGGACTTGATCTGTGGTTCATATGAAAGGTTGTGAAAGTTTGCTGTACTGTTTTCAAAAGAATATCCACGCTAACATCCCAATGCAGATGCAAAACTCCTCAGCAACCAGATACAAACAGTTTGTAATTTCTTGGTTTTTGTTTTTCTTGCATCATGGACCAACAAAAGAAAAGGGATAATGACCACCAAAGCAAACACTCCAGGGACTTGCACTTCTTCTCTTGTTTTTGTTGTTGTTGTCCTGCATGCACTTCGGACAAACAAGGACAGAAGGTAGACGAGTGTCTTTTCTCCAACGGCCCCCATTTCCACTTTTGTTCTGCAGATCCACCCTGCCTATGACCAGGCCGGACTTGAGCAGAGAGAGTTCTGCAGGTGAATCTGCATGGATCTCAATTGTCTTCAAAAGAACACTTGTATGTTTGCAGAATCCCGAAATGTGCGACAATTTGACAGCGAAATTTGTCCGCTTGGACCTGCAGAGAACCTTCGTCAGGTCGAGAACCGGAGGTAAACATCCTTTGTTGAAAATGATAAGACTTCAGAGACAATTAGCAGAATATGGATGTATTTTCTGTGCACGCACTACCACATTGAACGTGAAGATAATTTTGTAAAACAATCAAAGGTGTTAAAATAATGAAGGAAACAAACTGGAGATCTTTTGCAAAATGTTAGGAACAATCATTTTCAAAACACCAAACATACTTGCAGGAACTTTCCATTTTCAATTTGATGAGGACACACACAAAAAAAAGGAAACACAAATAGCGTTCCTTCAGAAATAGAAAAGAAATAAGAATGATGTCAGAATGCTTCGAGAATGGAATAAAAAGTAGCTCCATGGAGCTCGAGGTGATTTGAGGAAATTCCATTTTCTCTGATTTGGGTTGAGCATTTTGAGTTGGGTTGCTTTGATTTGGCTCACTCTGTCTGATTTGGGTCACTTTTTTAAGCATGTGGTCCCAAAGGGTGTTACCACATGCTTAGTGTAATCACCATCAGTCTGTATGTCTATGTGGGCAGTTGAGTTAGGGGGGGGGTAACTCAACATGGTGAAAATCAACTAGGGTCATTTTTAGGCCATTTCAAGCATTTTTGTTTTGTTTGTTTTTTTGGTGTGTTGACTTCCCCCCCTTCCCTGCCAACTCAACATCACCAAAATTTTTTTTCTTAAAATGGGCTAAAAATGATTCTGGCAAAATTTCACCATGTTGAGTTACCCCCCCCCCAACTCAACATGGGTCATCACCAAAAAGAATTCTTCTTAAAATGGGCAAACGTTTCTATGGACCACATGCTTTTTAGGCATAGCCTTCTTGTTTTCATCAAAATTCTTATTTTTTTCACTCAATATTCACAACTTGGGAACTTATTTAGCATATACCCACATTGAACAAATTTGACCAAACAGAACTTTTACACATTGTTTGACAACAATATCTTCATATTAACCAAAAGAAGAGCCCAATATCCATTTTTAAATTTTCTATTTAAAATAACTTTTCAACCCCAACTTTAGCCCAACCTAAAACCATGTAAAAATTTTCAAAAATCAAAAATTGAATACTACCACTCAAACCCTATACAATATACTACATTTCACCAATATACTTTCTTGACAAAATATTTGTACCTTCTGAGATATGGAGCCATTTCTACATCCATACCCTATATTTTCCACACTTTCAAATTTGAACTTGTTGACCTCATAAACCCAGAAATTCAAACTTGACAAACTCCTTCCTCGTGCATTATCCCCAACCCAAAATGAACCGAAAGAGCCCAAAAGATCCTAAATCAATCTTCATCTTAACCATCAAACTGCTATACACATACTTTTAGAAGACACTGCCGCTTTGATTTGGCTTGCACCGATTTGGCTCGCTTGAGCCAAATCGCGCAACCCACCTCAAATCACCAAAAAACTAAAGGTGGTGATAATTATGAAGACTTGTTGGAGAATAATAAACAATACGTCTGCATTCCGAAATATACAAAAAAAAAACCAGCCTTTGACACAATTGCGATCTGACAAAAACGAAGATACATTCATTGTTTGTCATTTTTTGAAAGCCACACACGCGGCCGTTGAGTCGTCTTTGATCCTGTGCTGCTCCTTGAAGCAACAACAACAGAACGAACCAATCGAAACGAACTTTTGTTCACTTCTCACTTTTCGCAGGTCGACGGCTGAATCCGTTTCTGTGCGACACCCGGAACCACAACACCAAGTACACTGGTCGTTCGTTTGTGTGCGCGCACTGGAGAGTGATCGTGTCCAGTTTCGACACGTGTTTTGACGACTTGCACGCCACTCCCGAACACGATGGTCTCCGTGTGTGCACGCTGGAGTCGAATGAGGAAGGCGCGTGGGTGACGGATCCTGTCGTGGGCGCCACGTACGTGTTCTCTGTCAGGATTTCAGATTGGCCGAGAGGCAAAAGCAGGACGTGTTTATTGCAAGGGTGAAAATGCATGTATCACGTGTGTGTGTGTGTGTGTGTGTGTGTGTGTGTGTGTGTGTGTGTGTGTGTGTGTGTGCACTGATTCGTGCCTGACCGCTCTCATTCTGTACTCAAGTTGAGCTGTCCCGTCCAGATGTTCTGCGACACTTCTGATCGCTGCGCCCTCTCTTGCAGTGTTTGGGACTTGGTGCGCCAGTGTGAAAGACTGAAGGACGGCGGGCAGGATCCTGACCGCTTGGTGCGCCGCCTCGAGGCCATCTGGGAGTACCTCGCCCAGGTGAGCAGGTCGGTGGAAGGTCCTTTACAGGTCCAGGGAGTGTGACCCAAACACACAAACTCATGAGAATGACTTGAGGTTGCTGCTGCTGGCACCAGCTTGAAGGAAAAGTCTCAATAGAGGACAGAAGGGTTGCTTTCCAGAATTCAGCATGGCGCTGCACATTGTCATGGACGGGTCTCAACCCCGTCCATTGGACCTGGCTTTGTCGCCTCCAGTTTCACCAGGACACCCAAAAATTAAACCTCGATTGTCATGGATCTGGACTTGGTTGTGGCTCTCCGATAGTTCTTAGACGGCAAGAACTTTTGGCTTTGATCAATCTAATTGTATAATTTTGCTTTCCACAGTTGAACGACTACCTCTCCATGGAGCGGTTTCTTGGCAAGGACAATCCGTCCGACAACGACCTCATATTGTTCGCACTTCTCGTGCGATTCGACGAAATCTACGCCAGCGTCCAACATCTGTTCGATTCGGGTTGTTTTTCCGTCAACGAAGTGGTGAGATGTGGCTTCGAAGTTGTGCTTGAGATGTCTTCGCCTTTTGACCAGTCGCATTCATGATGGTGAAAAACCAGAAAAACCCGTCTCCTTGTCAGACCAAATTTGGCTTGAAAACACAGAAAATGCCCGAATTCAATGCATCGCCTGGAAGCCAAGAAGTGCACCTATTCGCTTGACACACACGCACATTTCCATGCGTACATCACAAATTGTCCCTTGCAAAAATTCTCCTTCATTAATTCCAAGTCCATCACTGTATCAGTTATCGCACTTGTACCCTCCAACCTGTGAACCGTCTGTTCTCGTGTGCAGCCACTGGACGTCAAGCTGCAGGACTTTGATGGTCTGAAGAACTTCGTTCGCGCCGTGTACCAGTACGAAGGTGCTCGTGAAACCATGGACTGGGACAGGGTGAAGCCGTATCAAGTTGTGAGTTTCCAGCACAGCACAAATCTAAATTGTATGAATACGCTCAAAGACGTGTCAAACAAGAACACAGGACAGTTAATCAGCTTCCCGTCAGACACACTCACACAGCTTTGTGCAAGAACACAATGTCCTGTTGCGAGGTCCACCAGGCTTCAGGTTTGCACGAGAAGAAACAAAAAGAGCAGGGATCCAAGAAAAGACAAGGGCAAAATGAAGCCGTTTATGGGCATGGGTGCATGGTGGTGATGCAGATTCCTGTTGGTTTGGTTGGTTCCGGAATTTGAATGCTTGTGGTCAAACTCTCAAGGGCCCTGAGCGTCGTCGTTTCCACACATCAGCAACACGTGACTTATGTGGCGCGAATCCGACTTCAGGTGTCGTGCGAGGACGAGATGGTGGACAAGCATGAGGTACAGGAGGCGTGGAGCTTCGACGAGCCGGACGAGCGCGACTTCTACCGACCACGACACGAGTCCAGCAGCAGCAGTAGCAGAGCGGACCTGCTCCGTCGTATCGCTGCGCGCGTCGAAGAAGACCGGGACGAAGATTCGTGCACGAGGCTGACGGACACAACTGATGTTGAGATGGACAGAGTTGAGCGGGTGGAACCTCAGCTGGAGGCGCCTCCTCCCTCTCCCCAGGCCGCGCCCACCGCACCGAGAAATATCGCTCCCACAAGTTCGCCAATGGATGGCAAGTGGAATTGGTTGTTTGCGAACAAATTCGGAAGCTGAGCCGTTTTGGTTAAGTTCAAACTTTTAAACTGGGGTGTGCCTGTTTGGCAGCTTTTACAACCAACACTGGACTTGTGTTTTGCATGATGTGCCTTTGTCTGTAATTCGTACGTTTTGTACGCGAATTGCGGAGAAAAGACGCTGTGGTCAGATCCTCGTCAACACTCGTTGCACCAACTGGAAGTGTAAAACGAGAGAACAAGCAGTTTTTAATTCTGGAAGATTTAATTTGCAGATTGGAAAACAAATAAATATCAACATGGGCTCTGCAGTTCTGGTTGGATTTTGTCAGTTGTCAATGCAATGAAATCACAAGAACGAAAAGCAAAAGCTTTTCCGGTTGAAGTTTCTCGGCGTGAGGCAAGTCATGTTTGAACTTTTACTTTGAACGCGTCCTGACTCTTGTTGCTACCTCATGAGTCTTTATCGCGCACAGCGTCTTGTTCATTCGAATATGTGTTGCGCATGTCTGTGGTGTCGACGCAGCGTGTGTCTGTGTGGTATCGACTCATCAGGGATCACCACAGATAAACACACCTCCACAGATTGACACGCCTCAAAAAGTGTGGGGATAATCATCGAGTTGAGAAGATCACCGGCGCGTCAGGCGCTCCAATCCGACGCCGACAATCCTGGGGGCTCAAGCATCGCAGTGACCAAACCTTGCGTGTGGCATGGCTATGGGGGTTTAAAAGCAAACCTCTTCGCATTGGTGCACGCTCTGAGGAAGGGGCTGGGTTGCTTGAAGCCTGTCGCCCCATTAAGAAGAAAGCACCACACGTGCATGCAGGGTTGTGATTTTCTGTGTTCCTCGAACTTGCGTGCGCTCAAAGGGAATTACTGGCCACAGAGCAAGAGATGGAAGCCGACCCGGGTGTGTCAAAAGCACCTGATTGTGCGAAGTCCCTTCAGGGCAAAGCACCATGTGGTAGTGCAGTATATGGCAAGGTGGATGAAATGTCCCCTGCCCTCTTCCCCTCTCCTCCAACCCCCTCCCCTCCCCCTCCCCCCACTGGACCCCCTCCCCCTGCCAGACCCCCCTGCCCCCAGGCAAGGAGGACAAGGAAGAATTGACGACATTACTGTACCGGCAAGGGACTTTGCACTGCAGTTGCCTTGAGCACTGCTTAGAACTTGTTGTTTTAACCATGAGGTGGGGTTGGGCCTCGGGGAGCCTGCATGACATTTGGGGCTCAAGTCCGATGCGACGACCATGGAACTGTCCACTGCCAAATCGTGAATCATTCCGCGAATCTCGGTCTGTTTGCAGGACGCGAAGTACCTCTTCCATGAATGCAGTGTTCGCGCACCTTTTGACTGCCGTGAGTCCCGCACAGGAGCCGCTCGTATTAGAACTCGAGCCACACTTCGACTCGCTCACGCCTCGCAGAACGCCAGCTTCCACTTGACCAAACCGAAATTTGAGTTGCTACCATCGTCTGTTTTTTGTGGTAATTTCTTCAGCGGACCATTAACTTTCAACTGAATTTCACAGTTGTGCGAAGCTTCGGGTGTTTTTCTCCGTTCGCGACTCGGTGGTGTTCACCGCGTCTGTCAAAACTCATATTCTGTGATTTTCCATTTTTTGCGCGATTCAGCACGCAGTGAAGCATTGTCCAAACAATGTCCCAAGATTCTCGAGGAACATGAAACTTGGTGTTGTTGGCCTGTCTTGTGGGTAACTTGAGCTGCTCTCTCTTCAGATGCAGACGTTGAAATGCAACCCACAGTTTAAATATCCAGTTCCTAAACTTTTTGAGCCGGCGGTTTCAGTGATCTGCAGGGTTCGTGCAATCACGAGGTGTAGTGTGTCTGTGCACGTGTGATGCAACACCTCTAAGTCAGGTCGTACCTGGGACGAGGCAGTGCAACAAAACTCCTGTGCCCCGTCCCCGCCTGGGAAGGGCAGCAGTGCCAGTTTGATCGCACCCCAGATCGGACCAAGTGTGGCCCAGGAGGGGGACCTCCAAGTCAGGTTCCACCCTGGACCAGAGCCGGGCAAGCCCAGGGGCCAGGCCCAACCCAGGACCAGACCTGGGTGATCCATGGAGGTCCGTGTCAAGTCAGGTCCAACACAGAACCACAACAGAACTCCACATGTCCAAGATCGTTGACACGTTCGAAAAAACTTTGTGTGAAGGTCTAGTGCGAATCCTTGTGTGGCCATTCTGACTCCCCTGAAGGGGACAGGTCTGCTGAACAGCAGGGACATTCGCTGGAGGTTTGGGGAGGTCTTGAACCACCCCGTGCATTGGCAATGGCGCATCAAGCGTGTTCTTGTGCACACTCGTAATTCTTCGTGTCGTTCTGCAGAAAGGATCGTTCTTTTTCAAAGTTTCTGAGCAACACGACTCTCTGATGCACCTAATTGCAGTGCTTGACTCGTCAACATCTGACATCTGAGGAACTTCAGGTGCTTCCCCAGGACCTTGGGGTCTTCTCCTAAATGCTGAGTGCACCAGGCAAATATGACGCAGTCAACGTTCTTCCTTTGCTGCAACGTTGACGTGAGCCTTTCTGACGGAACAAAAAACCAGAAGCGAAGCACAAGGCCGGACGCCACAAATGAGGCAGTTTGGCCACTCGGATGAAACTCATTTGTCTGTCCCATTTCGGTTTTGTTCCGTTTCATTTGGTTGTATCCGCGGTTATTACAAGGCGACCCAATAACCGCCGAGATGATAGTGGCCTGCACAGTGCAGATAGCAGGGAACTGGCCAGCTGAGCAGGAATCCTCATTCTCGTGTGAGATGCTCCCAGGACCAAACTGCCTCGTAACTTGCAGGTCAATTTACGAGCGAAATCTATTCACAGAGCAGAAAAGTTCAGGTCTCACCCACGGTAAACTGCAGGGAAAAGTGGGACAAAAGTTCTCGGTTAAATATGCGACCGTAAGTCATGCAGTTCAAAATCCAAGGTCTTGATTCAAAAGAAAAAGCAGATTTCTGACGACTAGGTATCAAATATTTTCACCGGTAACTGAAGGGAACAAGTGCAAAACCAGCGCGATGGCCTGCACCTCGCCACATCCTTTCTACGAGGGCCGTCGTTTATGATTCCGCTCGGGGTTTGGTCGCCTATCTCACCGCTCCGAGCGGTCTCATAAACGACGGCCCTCGTATGAGTCTTTGCGCGCATGCGTGTGTGGCACACACGCGCACGTTCTCGCTCACCCACAGCCCATGTCACATGACACATGAGGTCGCTCCCACGCTGCAGGCCCTGGGTGGGCGCGGACTGTACCGTGGATCGTTCTTTGGACTCGGATATTCTTTTCACTCGAATATCAAATGAACGAGGCGTGTAACTGTGTCAGCTGAATCTGAGTCAGCTTGATCCTGCTGCATGAGCTCAAGAGATCTCGTGTCACGCGCCTTGACAGGTGGAGCCGAACTTCAAGTCCTGATCCGGTGACACTAGGGGGCTTCGATTGGCAAGGGCTTCGCTTACCCGTGCAGCGTAACTCGTCGTGACGGTAACGACGGGGTGACGGTAATGGGACATGACCAGCGTTGTGTCTTGTCCACCTCACGAGACAGCTTCATTACGGATTCTTTGTCATTGAGGCTTCGAGGAATCCGACACTTGTGTCGGTCATTGATGAGAAGGCCTCTCTTGACCCACAACCGCGTAGCCCCGAGGGACCGACCCGTCTCTCTCGCCCAGCCAGCCAATCCAGATGTCCTTCGTATAATTGGCACAGGTTTGTGTGGGTTTGTGTGGGGAATACTGAAGAAAGTCACAAGAGCTTTTTTGTGTGGCGTTTCCTGTGGACGCTCCCATCAAATCTTAAACTTCCACGAAGAGTGCATTTGTTCTCATGGTTTGACCTTTGTCAAGCGAAGTGAAAGTTTCCAAAAAGTTTCCTGTTAAACAAAGACGCATCTCTGGTTTCTCGACATAAACTCAATGGAATTTGTTGCAGAATTACGTCATCGAGGGATTGCGTTTCAAAAACAGCTCAGCTTTGTTCCGCAAAACTGTGATGCGGCAGAAAACTTGCGTTGCAACAAGAAGAACAAGGCACAGATCTATTTTTTATGGGAGGTAATGCATCGTCATTCAAACGATTTCAAAACTGACATTTGAGTCAATCAAGGAATCTTTTCCAAACGATTCTCAGACACACCTAACTTTGCTGGGGCGCACCCAGTGAGAGGGATCTGAGCCAACCCGACCTTCCTTGAGGAAATGATTCTTCAACATTTGGGACGGTGACCTCGAGGCTTGGGGTCCCATGACCAAATCCTGCGTCCGCATCTTCATGACTTTGCTACGGTAGTTCTTTCTCGTCGTTTCAATGCTGCACGACCTTTCGTTTCCCGCTCCATTCGACGGAGACCCGACAAGCGAACGACTCCGAAATGCTCACGAAATTTTAAACTGACAGAGAAACAAGTCAAACCACAGAAGAGTCTGAAAGATGGAATCTTTATTGCGCAGAAAAAGAATGTTTGGGTGATGAAAGTGATTCTGACTAATGAACCAACGCTTGCAATCTTAAATTCATACTTCCTTGCGCATCGGACCATTTTGACCACACGGTGGAAGGAAACAAACACTGAATGGCTTGTGTTGGTGTCAGAACAAAATGAACACACAATGAAAAAACACTCAATCAAATAATTTTTGGAATCACACTGCTGACAGCTGTACACGACCAGACAATCCAAAGGTTCGATTTCTGGCAAGAAAGAATGTAATGGCAGGACTGACATCTCCAGATCTGTAATTGCAGTGCCCATGGTGAAAATGCTCAAGGCACAATCTGTTGAAGTTCTTTCCTTCCGCACTTCAACTTTGGTGATTTTGGAGATCTTTATATGGCGGAAACCATGATGTCAAAAGGAAAGGAGAAGAGTGCTTGTTTGCTCAACACAATTGAGATGTTGTGAGAATGTAAAAATGATCTGACAACAACTGAGCAATGTATCATTTTTGCTTTCAGGTGACAAATATATTGCGTTGTCTACCAAATGTACAAACACGACAGCATTTTGTTTTCTCTCCCTGTGTGTTGTCTGTGCTCTCTCGTGTCTTGACATGCAAACAAAAGACGCCAACTGACTTGTGTTTAAACAATGACAGTGAAGGAATTGTTCTTCAGACGCTTGGAGGACCGCCCCCACACCTTTGACATTCTGACATTCTCCAGCCCAAACCCCGGACAAAATCTGGCTTGGTTTTTACTTAATTTGGAGATCCATCCGAAACCAAATCCTCGAGCCATCACAAGAGTCCTATCTGCTTCTCGACAAGCCCCCATCACAGGAAATGAAGCCACTTCGTTCTGTCCGACAGGAAATGGAAAAGGAACGAAAACGAAACTGTTGGTGAGCTGCTGCATCAGGAAAATAAGTCGAAAACTTGGGAGTTAAACCACTCCAATCATCTCAGGGTGAGTTAATTATTTCAGGGACAATCAGCCCACACAAAGGGAATCGCGGCTCAGTGCGCGAGTCGTGACTCCCCCAAGTGTCGGGACAATATGCGGGTCGTGCACAGCCTCAATCTGCAGACATCACGCCCTGAAGCTCCTTTTGCCCATGCACCCGATGGTCCATCCCAGTGAAGGTGCAATGTACTCGTACTGGTCACTGAAACATTGCCTGTTGTCCTCTACAGCCCCACATCCACGCTCGTTTTCCCGATGCCCCCCACAACATCGCCACGCATCATGCCTTGGTTCGCCGCGGCTTTCTGTTTGGTTACAACCACAAAGCTAGAATTTTGTGGTTGTCACACTGCCTTCACTGCGTACACCTGAAGTGACCTGGCTCCAGAAACCAGTTTCTGCTGGGCACAAAATCTTCCTTTTTGGCTCACGGAGAGCCACAACCAGTTTGTCTTTTCTGTTTTGACAAAACCTCGGGTGATTTACTCTTTTCGCTGCTGCTCAGCGTCTTTGATAATCATCCTGATGAAAAGATTAATTTTGTCGCAGACAAATATCTCCCCAGACGCACCGTGCTGACGGTGAGTGATCATGTCGCGAGCTTCTTCTCCACGTCCTGCCTGGATCGGGTTGCTCGCCTGTCAGAAAACGACCATCCGCTGTGTGCAGAGGAGGTCGGTTGCTGGAACAAACAAAAAAAGGCGAAAAATTGTTTCAAAATTTTTCGTTTTACGACAAAATGCATATCATCATCCGAAGGTTGTTTCACGCCTGTTTCGTGCCTGTGTCACACCTGCAGCGTGGCGAGAAACAGTCCATGCATCGAGGTACGTATAGAATCTGGAGCTGGCTTTCCAGGTGAGCAGCGCCCAACTGAGTTTCGAGGTTGGTTGCAATTCTGCAAGGCCGACTTCTAATGGCACTTAAAAGCGTTGTCGGGATTGATCTTTCACATGCAAGTGGAGCGAGGCTAAGCGAAAGGCTGTGTCACCGGGAACCCGCTCTTGTCTTGGGACACACACACTGTGCAGCCATCCGCAGATCCAGGTACATGTCCAGGCCCATGTAGCCATCTGAAAATCTGAAGGAGACTACGTGGTTGAATCATGAGATTATTCTGAAACAATCTGCACCAAAGGGACAACGCAGAAGCAGCAGGTCCGAGTCCACAGTGGCCTTCATTTCGATGGCTCCCGGATCAGACAGCGATCGCAATGATTCAAACGGGACCAAAATCCGCACAATGGAGTTCAAAGTCGCCGCTATCCTCGCTCCGTGTCTGCGCATCTCGATTCTTCATTGACGACCAGCAGAATGAAAACTTTCGCCCACAAACAGGGGAGCAGGCTCTCCAATCAAAAACACTGATCGTCAGCTGGAGAAACTAAACCCGCTTTTGCTGATGGTTTTTTAGGCCCAACAAATGGTTTCTGAGTCTCCCAGTGGGGATCATTCGACAAAATCAGCTTGTGTTTAACATTCGAAAAATGTGCCCAGCACTTTTCAAATGTTTTTGAAGCAAATAGCGCAACATTAAGGAAGCTGGTAAAGCGCAGGGGGAATTCGTACAAGTTAATGCAGCTTACATGATGGCAACATCAAAGCTGCAGGCAACATCAAACAGCAAATTGTCAGGTTCTTTAAACACAGTGGATTCCATTTAAACATTTGCCGTGGCAGCTTCTCTTAATGGCTGTGACAGAATCAAAGTTAAAGGTCAATTATCTTGTTACAATCGTTTGTCGTTTGTTGCCAAGATGCGCGCCGCGCGCTGATGTAGCCTGACAATTCCTGCACAACCAGGGACAACGATGAACTGGCTGTTTTTTCTTTCTCGTGACGCAGTTCTTTTTGTCTGGGGCAGGTCTTCGTCGATTGCAGAGCCGCTGTGTGAAACTTGATCAAAGGCGTTTATGTGGTGCAACACGCGACTGGCAGCAGGAGAAGAGAGATCCTGTTGACCACAGAGCACATGATGACCCGACAGAAACGTTCTCCCGGAGTTTCGCAACCTCGCAGGCACACTACAGACCGGCAGCTGGTTGGTTCTCCGTCCCCCGAGGGTTACAAACGTCAATCTGGTTTTGTCGCGTGGCAGTCTGACCGCACATCCTGCCCCTGGTGGATCCAGTTGGTGGGGTGGCTCCCCTCATTGTGCATGTGAACAAATTGAAGTTGAACACAGGGTCAAGAGGGGCAGACTTTAACAGCGAGACCCCTGCAACCCTGATTCAAGTGTCGCTCGACTTTGGTTCCAGATACTGTGTCCCTTTCACAGCTGATTGCGTCCATTGATCTGGACACATCCCAGTGGACTCGAGGTGCCCGGTGGCCACGGCCCTGCCTGACCGCCACCCTCCCCGGTCATGTCCGGAGGGGACCGACGTCTGCAACGGGGCCCCGTCATTTATCAATTAACGACTTCGCAGCGATGAAATATTTATCGGCTGCGCATCAAATAAACCTCTCACTCGCTCTCCCGGAGAACGACCTTCCGACACAGAGCATTTGCATGTAATCCAGCTTCGATGGTCATGCATACCTGCCAACCTGGTCCCGCCGAACAGGGGACAAGTTGCGCCACAAGGCAAATTCCGAAACTGGAGCTCCAGCATTCGGAGCCAACGTGTGTGCAATTCTGCTCAAGGTCGCAAATGGACAAGTCGCTGTTCCGAGACCTAACAAGGTCGCAGTCGCGGGTTTTGCTTTCTTCAGTTGCGAGTGTACGAGGCCCGTCAATTATGAAACTGTTTTTCATCTGGTAGGACCCCAAAACCTTCATGGATTGCCCTGAAAAGTTTTGTGTACAATCTTGACTTGCATAACTTCATTTTGGAACAACTTTCAGTCAAATTTGGTTTTCCCTGTGGGCTCAATGATTTAGCCAAAAACAGTATCATTCTGCTTGTGACTATTGATTGTACACTTGAGTTGCACTGAATTTAGCCTGTTGACCAGTAACAGTTAATAGCCACATAAGGGAAACTAGTCATTTTTGGACTCAAAATGAACTACAAAAGTAAATTCTAAAATATTTGACAATTTGCTTGCAAGCTGATGGGTGATTGGTCTTGTGCCTGTGCAGTTTTGGTGATCATATGAGCAATCCTGTTGGCATACCGGATGAAAAACAGTTTCTTAATTGACGGGCCTTGTATGCACTGAGTGTACTTCTGAACACATCAACACTTCCCATCAACACCTTTGTAGCAGCAGCATTTTGACATCAAGACCAAAAGAAACACGTCCTGAACCAGGAGAACAAGGCTTTTGTTCAATTTGCAATTGTGTCAAGTTAAAAAATTGTTGAGAAAAGGCGGTGACAGTGTGTTCTTTGATGCTTGTCAAGCACGATCCACCAAGGTTCCAACAAAGCCCTTTTCGGATTTGGCCGTGTCTTCCACATGCACCTGTGGTGAACCAACCACCCTACAAACGCAACTGACAACCACGAAGTCAGGAAAGTAGTTCTCAATTTTTTATTTGCAACTGATATCTACAGGAAGAGCACAGCTCTCAACGTTTAACAGCACAAAACAGGATGATGCACCTTTGAGGCAACACACTCTTCGTGTCGGTTGCGCAGCTGTGTACAGTGAATGATCCTTCACGATCAAAGAGTACCAGAAAGGAAACCAAATACACGAGTGGAAAACATGGCTGTTTTGTTACGTGGAGCCTTTTTCTCAACGGTATTGTGTGACATACAGTGAAATGGGTGTCACACGACTCCAGCTGAAAGAACATTTCCGCCGAGAGATTAAGGAGAAATTTCTCTGTGCTTCCTGGCCCGAGAACACAAAGCGTGTGGGTGTGGAGAATGTTGCATGCAGACCTTGAATGGACCACAGAACCAAGAACAGCAGAGGAAAAACTATGTACAGAGATGTATCTGACTTCTGATCTACAGATCTACGCGACTCTCGATTGGTCCCTCGGCACCATGAATATTTACAGACAGGACACCGGGCCAGCGTTCATAGCTGTGTTGTCCGCTTCACAAGGGGAAGAGTTGAGCCTCCCAATCCACCCACAAAATTGAACATCCACACAAGGTGCAGACAACTGCGAAGCATCTACAGAAGAAAAAGGGAGATTGCTCTTCAAATCAGGAAAGCACACGGTGTTTTCTTCTTATGCACAATTTTTACACATTCGACAAGTGCTGAAATAAAAAAAAGCAATCACTCGGTTGGTTTTTCTCGTACGTTGAGCATCCGTCAGTCATCCGTACAATTGTCCATCTGCGACACATTGCAGCAGAAGCTGGAGGGAAAAGGTGTGTTTAACTATGGCAGGCGTGTGTCGACTGCATCTACTGCTTTACCAGTGCCAGTCATTCAAGCTGAGCTCTGTGAACTACGGAGAAACAGTATATCCGCCTTTCCGCAGAAGTACCACGCGCCTGGGTTGTGCGATCAGAACGGATTTGAACTGAGAACAAAATATTTCACAAGACTCCGAACAATTAACAGGCACTTCCCTCTTCAACACTTCTGGAATTTTGACGTGCGTGAAAATGGAACTTATTCGAGGAACTAACAGTTGTTTCTCTAAGTTTGAGCTTTAACTTCGGACGCGTTATCACACAAAATGCTTGGTAGAGACGACACGACAAAAGTTCTGACTAGACGGCACCGTCGTTACGTGTGGCACCCGACGTGCTCCTGGTTGAACGGCCCCTGCATTTTGTCATTGATGACGCATCGCACCCAGATATCGTAGTGCGTCTCGGGCCTCAGCCCCGCGGTGAAGGTGTGCGACGTTTTGCTCAGGATCCAGGCGGTGTACGTGTCCTCGCCATGCTCCTGGATCCACACCTCATAGCGCAGGCTGCTCAGGGGCAGGTAGCGCAAGTTCCACGGCGGTTGCCATGACAGCCAGAGGCTGGGCGGGACGCCCGGGTCCCCGCCCCCGCCGCCCGGGTTCCCCATGGCGTCAGCGCGGTCCCGCGACCCGATGCACTTGAGGTCCTGCACCTTGGAGGGAAACATTTTCTGCGCGAGCAGCGAGTCTGTCCGTTCAGCGGAGGCGCTGAATCTGGAGTCCTTCTCCTCTATGGCCTCCTTGACCAGGGATACGAATGAGGGAATGTCCACTATGGTGTCTTGATAAATTCGAAATAGCCACTCGGGGTCACGACAGCAGAGATGCTTAGGCACTTCTGTGCTGGATTTGATTCTGTTCTGCTCATCGAGACTGAGGTGGGCGATTCCACCTGTGTCCCAGCCTCTGTCTGCGTGCGTCACTGTGTGACCTACGTTCAAATTTCGCCAGGCTTTGTACGTAATCCGCATTCCAGGCAGATTTGCCAGCGTTTTGTATGGAGTGTAATTTTCCGGGTTGACAGCGAAGGGGAACAGCTCAATCACGACGGCCGAAGGTGGCAGAAACATCGACAGCGACAACAATGACCCGTGCATGCTAATCAAGATGGCCGCTTTACTTAGAATGGCAATCATTTCTGCGATGGAATGCGTCTCTGCGCCGAGTGTCAAAACTTTCATCTTGAATTCCCTGACGAGAGCGAATGTCAGCTCGACTTCATTGAGCACGAGGCGATTGTGTTTGCGGGTGAGGAACACGATGTAGGCATCTCCGTTCGGGACGGGCTGCGCGGCCGAGTTGAGCCTGTGCTTCAGGTAGGCGGTAAATTGATTAATTTGCAGCGCGGTGACTGTATGATGAGGTATGGGACCCTGCGGCTCCCTGAAGCCGTACTGGTACCAAGTCGTCTCCTTGCTTATACCGACGTACGCGTCGCGGAAACACGTGGCCGACCCCTTGGCCTGCAGGTCGGCCTTGAAGAGGAGTTTGTGTTGGGAGAAGACCTCGTAGAGGTTGACGTGGTCCCCGGGGCTCCAGCCCTCCATGAACACAAGCTGCACGTCGTACGCTGACATGTTCACACGGCCCCGACCGCCCATCATTTCAAGTGTGTGGAACATGGGGAGCAGGTCGTCGTGGATCACGTGCATGATGTTGTCCGGGTTGAAGCGATTGAAGACGAGCGCCGTGCGCTGGATGAAGTCCACGTCAAAATGTGCGGCGGCGCTGCGCGCAGGCACGTCGACGAAGTTGAAGTACTGAGCGTTGTGGTCCTTGACCGAGGACATGTCGAGAAGCGTCGGGTTGAAGCGGTTGCCTGGTAACCCCGAGTGGACGCTGCGCTCGCCGTGGAAAAACACGAACTCGTTCACTTCCGGGAAGTAGCAGAGGTTTCGGAAGCGACACATTCGCTGCGTGTGATCGGAGCCAGAGCACCAGATGGACGAGCCTTGCTGCGCCAGGGTCGCGCCAGACGCGTTTCTGTCGCTGAACAGACCCGCGTCGTACGGCGGCGTCCCGGCGCCGCGAGGGTCGAGCTGCGACGCGCCGAGCCCCGGCACCGCCGGCGTGTGGTCCATCACCGTGTAGGTGGGCGGGGAGAAGTCGCCGTCCCCGGCGAGTCCCGCCGCGTGGGACGAGCTCTGCCGATCACTGTTGTAGCTGTCCGGACACGTCTCGCCAGCCTCACACTGACCCTGTCCATCTGCAAACATGATCACGTCTTATCGCTGCACATCAAAGCCGCCTCGACTGCCAGGCGATCCTAATGCGCCGGGCTACACACTCCAAATTCATTTAGATGAGTCGATGATAAGACGATCAATCTCGTGCAGGCACAGAACGCAAAACCAGACCGCATGTTGATCTCTTGACCCACAGGTCTCACTCAGAAAGGAATCATCCATCTTCACCAAAAAGGCAATCTGGGATTCTGTGGTGTGAGTACAACCCCAGGCAAGAGATCATCCCAATTTTGAAGTTTTCACTTCGCTGGACCCACCCACGATTCTGAACAAAACTCACTTGTTTGCGTCGTGGTCGTCGTATGGAGCCCGTGGATCTCGACGTACTTCTTGAGCAGCAGGGCAGTGGCGACGACCATGACGAGGTGGATCCAGCCGTGCACGCCCAGCATGCTCTGCGCGTGCGCACCTCCACCGCCGGCGCCGCCGCCGTTACTCATCGCCGAGACACTCATCGTGTCCGCCGCCGCCGCCGCCGCAGCCGCACCGCGCGTCCTGAAAACAGACGGGAAAACAGCCATGTAGCTTCATTAAGTGCGCAAAATGCAGTTCGTGATGCATTCCTGTTGTACGCGTCACATACACAATAATTTGGTATGTAAATCGGGATGGTCTGGCGAACGATAATCTTACACATGAACCAAGAACAGGACGCGGTCAGTCAACCTAGTTCCCAGAAAAAAACACTGGAGATCAGTTTTGGGATGAATATACACGACCTTCATTTGTTTCTGCATTTGTGATGAATTGTCAGCAAAATTTAAGTTAATTGCTCCAGATCAAGTGTCCAGCACAATCACAATTCGTTTGACCGGACAAGTTTGTTTCTTGCGGTGTTCTTTTCCGACCTCGTTCGTTCATAGGCAGTCATCCAGTCAACTGAAGCAATTCCCGTGTCCTGCGCTTCGTGGATAAACACCTTGGCGATGTTTCCCACGGGGAAACTCGTGTTTCAGTGTTACTGCTTGTTTTTCGCGCGCGACATTGTTTTTCCAACGCATTGATGTGAAGGGACTGGGCGCAATCACAATCGCCTCACACTGACGCACATCACGACTCTGCCTCACACAGAGTGAGTGGTCCCTTCATCCCCGATCAGTGCGAGCATTTATCACTGCAGCGCGGCGGCCGGGACTCGGTCCCCGCGTCTCGAGTGGATCTCATCCCGGGTGCAGCTTCCGTGGGCGTCTCCAACCAAGTCCGCCACCATCGCCCCTTCCTCCCCCCCCCCCCGCTGAGGAGTGCGGAGCAGACGTCTCCCCGCAGGCGATAGATCCACGTTTGCTCATCTCTTTGTAGTCGATGCCTGTTGATCTAACGACGCTTGATTTAATTTGCTGCACAAATGAAATGCTGTGAGGCGTACAACAACAATCCGACCGTCAGCCCTTTCTTGCCTCCACTTCATCTGTGTTTTCTACGTGATTTCGCGCCGGGGCATTTCCCAAACTGCAAATTACATTTCGTGGCCCAGAATAATCCAAATCCATATGCCATTGTGACACAAAGCAAAAGCCAGCGCACGATCCTACGGGCTTTTCACTGGCTCAATGTTTGGAGAGTTGGAAAGTGGAGTTGATCCAAGTAAAACTTGAAAACCTTGGTCTCAAACCACAGGACTCGGAATGGTGAGCTGTCCAAGAATGGTTGAAGCAAGGAACTTCCACCATCTTCAGAGAGAAATATAAAAACGACTTTGACACATTGATTACAAGTTGACACAGCAGAAATCAATGCAAATAGGAGGGAAGCTGGAGGTCCCGGCCACTTCAATCCCCCAGAGTCGCGCGGGTCCCGAACCCTCCGTGTTCCTGTCCCCAACACTCAGCTCGTTCCCGCCCCGCTCCCTCACAAAGCACAACAAAGTCACTAGAAAGTCGTACTTTGGTTTCTGCCTTCTGTTTTTACAATGGTCTTGATGACAACTTGATTCAGTGAACATGTGAAACTTGCTCCGTTTGATGCACAAAAGCATTCACAAGCTGGATGTACAAAAGCTCAGACATCTTTGAACGGCGCGGAAAATAACATTTCGCGATGGATGACCGCAGAGGGAGGAAGCAACAGAGGCCGGAGATTATGATTTAGAATGCTTTTGCAAACAAACACGCCACGAAATTTATATCAATTCCTGCGAGGGCAGAAGAAACTATTTGTGTCTTCAGCATCTCTGACACCAAGCTGCAATTTGTCAATACTGAATAAAACATATTAACTGCGCCCAAACTGAATGCAGGACAAACTGCCTCTCAATAATGCAACAGTTCAACATCATCTTGCGCGATGTTGATACACAGACACTCTTGGCAACGCAATTACAGATATTAAAAATTTAGTTGCAATGAAACTTGGCCCTGGTCAAATATCCATGCAAGTGGCGCCTCGGGGAAATCTTGCGCCATTAGCACGGATAATTCATCGCGTGATGGATGGGAGAGAAAACGCGTTTGTTTGACGAAGACTCGCGAGTGGATTGAACCTCCATCTTCATCTGGGTCCGTGTCGTGTCGCGTCGCGCGCGTCATCCGCACGTGTTGTTCCCTCTCCGGTTCGCAGTAGCGAACCTGGACGTCAACATACGAGGCCATCTTTGTCTTCCTTTTTCCATTGTGTAACATGGGTGTTCGTTGCTTGCAAATGGGAACAGAGTGTTCTCGGAGGAAGACGACACAACAACTGGCTCGATGCTCTGCGTGTGAAGCCACCACAAACATGAGCTGCTCCCGACATAAACTGAATTGACGAACGATGTCGCGGATGAAAGAAACTAAGATTTCCATCAGCTTCATTACACAATCAGTCTCACTGACAGAGCGGCGCGGGGAGATAACATCTCCCGCTGATAACACGGAAAAGTCAATGCGAATTATTGAACTCCGTTTGGCTGGTCTCTCCAGGAGGTCCACAGGTTCGACTGTGACTGCTGAACGACTCCCGTGGAAATTACCAGACCTGTTCAAAATATTTTTCAAAAAGTGTTTTCACCATTGCTTGTTGTCCAGAGTGGGCTGGGAATGAAGGGCCCAAAGTGAGAACATTAGTGGCGCTGGGTCCAAGTGATCACTCAAAGTGGATGAACAGCACCAACAATTCCTCTTCAGATGGACAAAAACAGACTGGACGAAAATACGAAATATTCCTTTGGACGCGCAGCGAGCAGCAGCAGCAGCAGCTCTGGGGCGATGCGGAAACACGCGCTGCGCGGGGCATCCGTCTTCATCTCGCACAAAGTCAAATATGTAAGTAAAGCTTTACAACAATTCCGCGTGACGGGCTCGAATCAGCGGATGATGCAGTTGTTGCATGTAATCCGCCGCAGAAGCTGCGGGCATCAAAACCAGCCCTGAACAAGCCAGCTCCACGAGCAATTTCAACCCCAACTGCATCGCAAACGATCCCAGCAATGGTGATCAAATACGGCAATCTGCCCAGCGCTTCATCCCCCACTAAATATTCGCGTCACATCAGTTTTTATCAGTTCTTCCACACCCGAACATGAAGATTAAAACCAGTTGGATCGCCGCCTTCACCAAATCTCTGCACTCGAAGCCCCCGACAATGCCAGACACATAGACTATCGACAGACGCAAAGACATCTCGTACAAGGTGAAGGCAAAAACTGCTGCTGTGTCTGATTCCACACCTCTTCTTCCCCGGAGCACAGCACGGAGGTCCGCAGGGACGGACGCCACGCAGAACACATCGCCCGCGGTGAACCCTCCTCTGACTGAGGACTTCGACTCCACATACGGCGCCCGGAGTCAACACCCGCCCCGGGAGGATCAGCTGCTCCCGCAGCTCGGGGAGCCTCGCCCCGTGACATGAACAACACCGAGCCCCCCCCCCCTTGTCGTCTCCTCACCCAACCTAACCCAACCCCACCCCACCCGCCCATCCACGCACCCACCCAACGCCGCCATCGTCGCATTCTTATTTAATGAAGATAATGGACGCGCGTCTTGGCTCCCCGACGCTACTCGATCCCGATGCAGCTGCTCTGCCCACCTCCCGCTGTTCGCTGTCCGCGTGGCCAAGACAAGGGAGCTGTGCGCTCAGCGCAGCAAAGCACAATTTACACCATTGTCCCCCTTGACTCTGCGAACTGCAAACTTGATTGAATGCATATATGACAAACTGCTGCTGCCTTCAGTGAATGCAACGTCGCAGCGCCTGTGTTTTTGAATGAAATCTATGGCTCGTCGCCTTTCATCTCGGGAAGAACCCGACCCGACTTCCTGCAACAAAGCATTCAGTCTTCCGCCGGGGCGCTGCAGCTGATTATGCGTCTCATGTTCCTCCACTTCTTCCACGTCGGCAATCCCTTTTTCTTCGCCCATTATCCCTTATTTTTCAGCCGGGACAGATCCTATCTGTAACAAGAACACAGGTGGATTCTGGCTTCAGCAACGAACGTAGAACATCAAAGATCATGAACAAGAACACTAACATTTTGAACACCCGCGGCCGTCATGACAGCGTGGTTCCTGCATTTCACAAGGGATTGATCTGGCAGCTCGCCGATGCAACGAACAGTGGCAATCTTTCCTTTGATCAAAATGACCCAAAATTTGCGCATTGACACCTGCACACACCAGACACCAAAAAAGACTGTTTCCGCATCGTTCCCTGAACGGTTCTCGAGTGTCCGTTCTGCAGACCAGTCGGGGCAAACCCCAGCATCACTGCGCGAGCAAAATCAACACAGAATGTACACGGTTCCTTCATTACATCGTATCCTTTACGGTTATGGAAAAGCTTTGTTGCGGAAGTGTCAGAAACTTTTCATTGCTCAGTTCTGATTTGCCAGCCAAGCTGCACAACGCCAAACAGATGTTATCAGAAAACATCCCCAAACTTCTAAAAAGCAGGAGAGCGAAACAGGTGGGTGGGTGGCAGGACGGGTCTGTTCACCCTGAACCTTCTTCCAATTGTTCCAGATGAACATTCAATTTTGCGATTGGATGACTATTAAACAAAGCAAAGTCTCAGAGTAAGCCACTGAAGGTCATTTCTCAATGACCAAATTTAGGCATTTGCGTTGGCCATTCATCGCGGAAAGTTGAGCTGAGAGCGGGGTCGGATTACTGGGGCCGCACATGCAATCCCCTAATCTCGGCCGCCATCTCCTTTACGTGCTGCAGAAACTTAGCTCGCGTTATAAAGTCCAATCATGTGCAGACAGCATTCCGACGACCGTAAATCCTTATTCTTTCCGTGATAGATGGGATGTAGCTTTCACCGCTGTTTGATCCAATTTGGTATGCAACAATCAAATATTTCCCAAACATGGAACCCAACAAGCAGTGATTTTCCGCACTTTCAGTCCTTTGCCATTTTCGGACACAAAGAAGGAAATTCAATTGAAAATCTACTTTTGGAGACAGCGACAAATTGCTCCTGGCAAAGGATTCTTTTGCAGGAAGTCTTAGAAATGTCAAAAAACATTGTTGGCAAATCGTCATGAATGAGGCCGACGACAATGAAACATCCGAAGCTGTTCCTGCGCGATTGGAACATTTTCAAAAGACAAAATGAAAGAGAAACAAGGTTCGTGGTGCCCGTATCAAAGCACACCACCTTAACACAGGTTTTAGTGCTGACTTTGCGTAGAAATGCTATATTATTGTGTTCTTTTTGACACACCCTGAAAAGCAAACCCACTTTGAGGAAGGAAAATTAGCTTCCTCTTGTTCTCTTTGGTGGCACTTCATCAAAGCACTCAGATCGTGTTCTCAATCCACGCTTCAGATTCTTTTTGATTCTGTAAATCTGTCGACACAAGTACAGACAATCTGGCGTATGTTGCACGAGGCTCGGAGGGGACTCGACTCCAGCTGAGTCCACTGGAGTCAATCTGAAAAGTCGAACTGAAAGAAAGTCTTCGACTGAAAAGCTTCACTTCAGGCACAACTCAGACAAAACAAGTTCAGATTACATAACAGACAAAGAAGAACGCCACAAAACGTACAGATTCGTCTCTTTCCAACAACATCCAATGAATCACAAACAGGAAACAAGACGAGGACTGATGACAAGTGGCAGGAAGCAATATTTCGCTCTTGTGGGAAAACATATCTCTCTTGCTCGTCGACATCCTCTCGAACCCCGGCGATGAATCTGAAATCTCTCAATCCGCAATACCAACCTGTCAAAAGCGAGTCTGGAGCCGTCGGGATTAGGGCGGATTCGACCAGCAATACGAGTCGGAGAATCACTCTGCGCTGCCAGGCTCCCGTTCCCCTTTTAATCAGCACAATGGTCCATATCTGAGTGGACATGATGTCCTCGATGTACTCGTGTTCAGGAGGATAGCAGCGCTCTTGTTTGTCGGGGGAAGATCTCCCGTCGCGATAGGATTGCAGAACTGATTAGCGACGCATAGAGCGGGGTTCCCTGGGTCCCGATGGAAGAAGGATTGCTGGCTCTCAGAGATAGGGGAAACCTCTCCGTGCGACTCCAGTCATCGACTCCTGATGACAACGGCCACCGCCTTAACGACATCAAGACTTGGAATTGAAATCTCAAACTTTGCGCACTTTTCAACTGCAGGGAGGTTCGTTCGGTGTGAGCCTCACTGACGAATTGATAAGCCACACAAAGTCAAACAAATCCCTTCTCATTTGATCACTACTTCTCAACAAAGATTCGCTTCAGAAACAACTAAAAACACAGCAAATGGGGCAGGCCTCATTCCCCAGTTTCTGGAAGATTGTTTTTTACGAAGACACAGCATTTCCATTCCGAAAAAAACAACAGTTCTCTCGTGGTGTGTGCTCCGCTGATGAACATTAGCACCCTCGGCGGCCTGAGAGACGTTCTTAAAAGCTGCATGCGCTGTTCCGCGCACCGTCGCAGCGCCGGGGGACCGTCACTACAAATGACACTTCGCATTGACACCGACATCCACTCACCCACCGGACTCGCAAGTGATAACCGGGCTCTTTACCAGTGCGAGCTGCAGATTAATCAGGCCGAGGAGCCGCACCTCGCGCCGCAGATGCGCACTCCGCCGGAAGGGAGAGTCACCTCCACACCGGACGGGGACCCCAGCGCGTGCACGGGAACGAATACGAGTACAGTGTGCGTTTAGCAAGAACTGCAAAGGGAAGCATACCATTGGTACTTTGGAATGCTCTGGATTCTCGTATTTGAGTGGCTCGAACACAAGAGAAGAGGCGGATCCAGAGAATTTTGGTGCTCTGAACGGAGAAGCAACACTTTTGTGCATTGGAGGCCAACATCTCAAAACTCGGCGACAATGTTGCAGACTTCAAAAGCAGCCGAAGGCCATTAAAAGCCCAGCACAAAAAAAATGAAAACCGGAGAACTTGAACGAAAGCTGAAGCAATACAAAGTCAGATCGTTCGACGTCTTGTAGTGCGTTCGTACACCACGGACGCTTCGACGTCTTCCACCATTGACTCTTTCAGCGGACGCTGGCTGTGGGAACGCATTTCCAGAGGCTGTCACTGCGACCTTCAATTTCCAACAGACAATACTTCTCTCGTGACCACGAGAGAACGTCCAACCTAAACAACTCAAACCCAATTATTTTCTTCCGGAGAATAGTTCCTCAGGTGTTTCCATTCTCCGAATTCGCAGGGAAAATACGTAATTGCCCTCGCTTGTACATGCCTCCAGACAAAACGACGGACGGAATAACAAGGCCAGGCTCGGGGCGGCTTCCCGACGCTGTGTTGGTGGATTAGTTTAGTCGTGAGGCTGCATACACTGTCACAAGTTGAGGGGACACGACACACCGCATTTGCTCTCCCCGACCACACAAATGGACAACCAATGGTGTGAACCAACAAAAGGCATGGAAAAGTGCTCGGACGGATCAAGTTGAATTGCCTTCAGTTCAGTGGCCATTTGAAAATTCACATTGTCCGAGAGTCAGCTTCGTCTGACCTGTCGGCGTAAACCTGCAACGCTCACGACCACCAAACGCGTTTAGTACTCGTACGATTTTTGACAACTGAGACTGTGCGAAATTCGAACAGAGCCTTGTGGGTCTTTTTCCAGCACACATCTTGACACTCGGAAGACACCTTGTTTGCCGAGAGAGGTTTCAGATTGTCAAAACAGTCACGCAAGAAGTGACGCTGGGTTGTGACATCGCAGAAACACGTCCCACTCGACGGGTTCCCGCCGCAGAACGAAGCGGGACCCAGGCGTCACGTCCGTTTCGCTTATTTTTGCCCAACACTGCAGCAAACATCACACGATGCAACTACAGCGCCCATGCATCTTTCATCAAAGATCCCGGAAATCAACAAAGAGCAGCGAAATCTATCATCACCGTGATTTACATACAAGAGTATGAAGTGAATGGAAAGAATACGAGCCAAATCGCCGACAGAAAGAAAAACCTTTGTGGACTCAAAAAGATTCTGCTCTGCCTGCTGCTGCATCCGTTTGTTTCTTTCATTGAATTTGTCGTTCGGCTTTGCTTTGAACACTGTGAAATTTGACTTCTAATTCGATTTCACTGTTGCAGTGAAGTTTGCGAGAGTAAATAGAATCTGCTGTTTGACTTCGTTTGCATCCTCCTGCACCGCGAGGAGCGAAATTTCTCTGACAGACCGAGTCAAGTTGAATCGCGACGACTTTTGAACAAAAACCTTCGGCACCCAACGTCTCCGCTCAGACCTGGAAACTCGGCAGGTCTCGAGTCGTTCCGAATGAGAACGAGGCTGACGACTTGACGCACGTTCGGAGCCTCGGGTCCTTCCTGTCAAGATTGCCCAACGAGAAGCACGAGATTGCTACCTAACAACAGCTTCCACTAATTTCCATTCACTTTTCCGTCTCATTCTCGCAGCGCAGGGTAAGGATTACGAGCTTCCCAACACGCCTCACCCCATCCTGCTTGTCATTTCTCCAGCGAAAGCCAAGGTAACCGAATAAATTAGATACTTACGAGGAACAATGGAATTCAATTGAAAAGCTGTCACTGATGGATGGGACCCGGGCAAATTCATATCGGGCGAGCGGGGACGGGGAATGGTCGCCCAGGTCGCGGGGTCAGCGAGGTGCTTACACACGGTCGAGGAAGTCCATTTTAAAAGATGAACAACGCGATCCTGAGTTATGAAGATTACTCAGACATTTATGGTCGCTGTGTTTCAAACAAGATGGGCAAGATAAGTGTTTCTGCACGGTTTGGGATTGAGCTGTGCGACGGGTTTCTGCATCCGAATTGTTTCCTTCAGGCTGAACGGTCCGAGACTGGAACAGCAACGTGCGGACGCGCCAGGACTGAAACTCCAAGTGCGTTTTTGTGTTGGAATAAAAAACCTAAAGCTCTGTGTGGTTTCAAGTCCGAGGTTTGACCACACATTTCGGCTGGCACGACAATTTTGGAACCACTTGAGCGTTTCATACGTACAGCGAGAAATTTCTAGAGGAACCTCGAACCAGCGACGACAGCGAACGGACGACAACGGGAAAAACAAGGTCTCAAATTTCAAGTTTCAAGAAACCTTGTAACACGACACGTCGGCTTTTGAGAAAAATTCTGAGCTTGAACGACTGAGTTCTGACCACAGGACCCCACAAAGACTCGCTCAGCGTGACATAGACACGACTTTCCTGCTGCGTGTCACGATCGTGCGTGAAATCGCCAACGAGCAGACGTCTGCAAAACGCTCACGTTTGCCATCACGATATCGTTAAAAGAAACGTGGACGTCAAGCCACAAGTACTTCCGACTCAATGGATGCTGATGGCCACTCCATTATTTTTGGTGGCGGGTAATGTCTGAGTGATCCTGTCTGAGCGGCATGGAGCTGGCTCTCTGCAAATGGTAATTAACTCGGGAGACGGCCGCTGAGCCCATACTTGTTGCCACTCAGGACCAGAGTTCTCGCTGAAATGTCAACATGTCTCAAATCTGCCCAACACGGAAAGATGTTGTCACATCTAAAAGCGAAGACAGGTGAGAGTGTGTCAAGGAGGGAAAAGCATTTTTTTTTTGTATTTTATAGGTGTTGTTTGAAGAAGCGTTTTGGGATGTGATGGATCAATTTTCACTAATGCACTGCAGTGTCAAAAGACACCGTCAGGAATACGGCGCCGCTGCCGAGAAAGCCTTTGTGTGATGCAAGCAGAAGTTGACTTCGCCATTGTGCTTTCACAGCACACACAGAGACTGTATCAACCCCACAAACACACACACAACCACGCTCAAACTGAGATTTTACATGACAACCTGTGTCAACGCTTGTTCTCCAAAATAGAGACGGATTATCTTCTTCAGCGAAAGGAACAGAATCAGAGTTGAAGCCTTCGCATTGCAGATTGCAATGCCTGTCAGGCATCATCGCAGGGGAGATGTCCTTACGAGGCTGACGGTGAGTGGGAGGCCCGTACAGAGCTGATTCCCCCCGGGGGCAGCTGGACCCGCGACTCCCGGGACCAGATAGGCCGATCTCCGTATCAGTTCGCGACCTCACATTTGTAAGCAAACTGCGCCTGGCCATGTCATTACCCACGGAACCTCCACCTCCATCCGTCCTACGCATGATGCACTGCGGTGCTTCAATGGATACACAATAACAGTCTTCAAAAGGCCATGATCGTCGTGCATTAAACTATTATCTCTCTGGAGCTCGACTCTGCGGCGCGCACGCGATACAGCAGAGAACCACGAAAATTAGCAACATTCTCTTGACCAAGCCAGTTGACAGTTACAGCAATAGTTGGGATCATTCCAGTTTCCCATTTGTATCATCCACAACATCCTCCTGCAATTAACAGGCGCCATGTCCTGGTAAATTGCATTCATTTTGCCCTTTTCCTTTGAAGCCCTTTCGCTTGGAAACGTCCTCAACATCGGAGTACGAGTCGACGGGTTTTCATTACACGAGCCAGATGTTCCCTTCCCCAGTGCAGTGCGCGGGGAAGAAGCATGTCCCTCAGAATGTCTCTCAGAACGTGCCAACGTGACACAAGGCAACAATGAGCTGGAGACCCAACTCCATTCTGTCTCTTTATTTCTCCATTCTTCCTGTTTCAGACCACATTCTGCATGCCAAATTTCTGGTGAAACAGGCAAAGCTGAGTTCGCTGGAAGCTCAAAAAAGAACAGACCATTGTCAGTCTCAGGTTTCACAGAACTCAACGAGTCACTCAAAACCTTTTTGAAGCACTGCAGTCCAAGGAATGTCAAACCCACGCAGAGGCTCAACGTCAGACTGCACAGTGCCAGACCTTGTCCGTTTGAGACGAACCGACCTGAAGGATAAACACGGCGGTGTCTCTGAGCGGCTCGTGCACCCACAGCCTCTCTCTTTCTGAAGCCTTGCAATGGATGTACACCTGCATCAGGCTGTAAAACGGCTGACAAGATAATTTGTGCGACACTGCTTCTTCGTTAGCTCAGCGAAAGAAGCGAAGAAAAGCGGCCAAATAGAGAGGGAGGGTTGAATCTACCCGAAGCTGTTTGGAGAAGGCGTCTCGACCAATGTTAGTTTCTTTCTCCCAGAAGGCTGTGACAACTGCATTTGAATAACTACAAAGACGCAGACACATTTCTTTGGGAAATTCAGAGCGTCTCATTCGACGCACCTTGGCACGCTCAATGCAAATTCTTCCTCACACCACGATGGATTTGGATTGCACAAGAAACAGATTCTCCGCGAGCCCGATATTTCATTACAATAATGGATATCGAGTTAGCATATCGTAGATCCACCGCCGCGACGGCGGCATCGCTCTTCTGTTGACACGCTCTTCACTTTTTGCGACATGGACACCGTTGTGCAGGGAAATGTATCTCTTTACTCTTACGCAAGAATCCATTGTCTCTTCGAACAATGGATTTGGCGACATTACTTGTTGACAAAGGGAGATAGATAGAAAGAGCCCTGCGTGAGGAGCCTACCGACGTTTTCACTTGTGCCCGAAAAATCAGAAACAAGTGACGAGTTCACACGATTTGCGTTTCGTTGTCGGACTGCGCTTAGAATCACAGTCTTGTGTGCCACTGTGCATCTAATTGCGCAGTTCACTTGGTATTGAACCCAACTATCGACAGAGCGATGTCAAAAGAACCGGGCCGCGCCGGCGTGCGAAGCGTCTCCTGTCGGATTAGGCAGGATCCAGGTACAGCGCTCCACGTCGCACTCACGCAAAAACCGCTCCAGGCCTCCTCCCCTCCCCGTTCATCGCTCCAACACACAACTCCGAGCTGAGAGTTTCAAATGAAAAACTGAAGCAATTTCAAACGTCTCCGTTTGATGCCCATAAATGTTTCAACACGGCCGCTCGTGATGAAATTGTTTTCCGATGAAGTGACATTCTGTCACAAAACCCAGACAAAACAGAAGCCGTAGCTGCAGCTCGTTCGCTCGCTGCCTGTTTTTAATGAAGGATACAACTTTTTCCTCATAATATCACCGCAGCGTTGATGTAAAACGACGCGAACAAAGCGTTGTCACCGGAAACCGGCTGCGCGACGTGCCGCGGCATGCCGCCGGAGCCGCCGCCGCCACTCTCCCTGTCTTCAGCGACGCAGGTCTTAACGCCACACAGCGAGTCTCGCGTATCTCCTCCGTCTGCAGCCGTCTCGCGAGGACTGGAGCCCGGAATGTGTCGAGTGACGCTTGTTTGCCTTGTTCAGGATACGAGTCAAATTACCAATGTTGGCTGAAGGGAGGGACCTACGATTTGACAAAGGGACGGAAAGGAGATCAGCTGTCTCGCATTTCTTCATTGCTTTGACATTGTGCCAACCGGCGCGAAGTGTGTGCGTGCGTGTGTTTTTGAGGTGGACGGTTTTGACATCCAGGTCCAACGACAAGAACCTGAGCCGCCTGACTCTTAAAGAGCTCTTTTCTTCCAACATACTCGGGCGAAACGAAAGAAACCCGTTCATCCAAGTCAAATGCGGCCTGAAGCTGCCGCACTTTTGAGGAACATACACCACGCCAATTCTCGTGCTTGAGGAGAGAAGTTTCCTCGACACACCGTTTCCTTCTTGCCTTTCGCTGACTTGATCACAGAAACAGGTCTCTGATTGTCAAACAGCCTCGTTTTTCACAGCTCCCCTGGTTTGCGGAACTTTTCTGCACACCGTTGACAGCAAACTTGTTGTGGCAGTTCGTGCAGGGGAGCGCGCCCCACCCTGCGTCCTCTTCAGTGCACATAATGGGATTGGTCTGCGACTGAGCTCCTCAGACTTAGTTAAGTTGCGGCGCAGCTGCTCTCGACGACTGATAGCGCCCTGAAACCTTGACTGACAAGTCAGCGTCGACACCTCCCTCAGAAGGCCCGCAGGCCGCACATCATATCTCAGCTTTTATGGACAGAACTTCACGCGTATCTCACTGACTCACGGACGCACACATTCTGGAGATGGCACTTGGTCATCTTTCTAGTGAAGGCCAAAGGGAAATAGTTTGAAACTGAATCCGCGGAACAATTACTCGTGCATCCTTGACACAGAAAGATCCAAAGTTTCCTCAAAACTGTGTCCCTGACTCCAAAATTCCATAACAAAACATTCCTCCACAAAACAAACCTCGACTGGAAAAGCCACTTCTTGAATTTCAACTCTTTTTGGAAAGAAATAGGTTCCATGAAAAGACAACATCACGATTCTAATCAAGGTTAAAATGCCTACCTCGCAGAAGCCAAGTTTTCTCTCAAGCGATGCGTTCTCAAGCCTTGATATTTCCTGCGCAGAGAGAACGTTGTGGTTGAGCAAAGGCAGAAGCGCGAGTGACCTGCAGTTACAAAAGGACCTGGGTCCTTCTAACAGCGAAACGATGAAGCTCGACCCTCAAAGACCATTACACCAAAGTGTTCAATCCATTTGTCAACAGCCGAATGGCCCGCGAGCAGCTTTGCTCTTCTTCCCTACACCTCGCCCCAACCGTTGTTGCAGCTTCGCAGGTACCGTGCCAAGTTGCCATTCATCTCGCTTGCCGCCGCCGGTCCCAGCCCACTGATTTGTCTGCGGTGACTTGTGATCACTCCCCGGTCCTCGGGTCCAGGTCCCCGGCCGGGGGACGGACGGACGGACGGTCCGAGCCCCCGCTCCACTCCGCGCTGCGCTGCGCGGCGATCCGGGCGCTGAATCCAATTGGCTGATTGATCACTTCGCTTGTTGAACGGACTTCAATTCGAAGCTGAAAGGCTATTTGCTAAAACTGAAGGCGAAAACCTGACCTGTTTACTGAACGAGTGAAACATGGAACCACTCTGTGAAGAGGAATTGCATCGAAGCCACCACCATTGCGTTGACAGTTTTGGTACGAAAGCTGCTTTCTTGACTTGGGACGAAAACGTAAAGTTCGAGAAGCAAGTTATGAAATGTCCCTGTTCCACCAGAGGGAAAGGAGATGCAGTTCTATCTCCAACACTGAACACGACTTCAAACTTTTTTCTTCATAGACCACCCATCTGAGCACGAGGAGAAACAATACGAACACGTTTGTTTGTGTAATGGATAGTTCCACCTGAAAAGTACAACATTCAAACAATCGCTCTGCACATGATAAAACTCTGGTTTCTCGCCTCTTCGTGCGCTGTGAACCATCTGCTGTAGCTTCTCACTTCAGCATCTGACAACAGACCTTATCGCGTCTGTTTATTTCCTGTTGGATCGCGGAGTGTTTTTGTAACCGCTTTTGCTGAGCGCGATGGTGGTGATGATTGGTCAGAGAATGCATTCGGATGTTTGTGCATCACGGACGGGTCCAGACACGGACGACACTCGGTAAACACTGGATTCATGCTGAGCATGAGTATTTCCACCTTTTGTCTCACAATGACCAATGACAGGCATCAATCTCAAGACGCCTGTGTGGAAGGAAATACGAAGCGAACACGAAACCCGATCTTCGTCAGACCGAAATTGCTCGACCACATTCCACGAGTCGCCGGATTGCTTCAGCTGAGCTCAATTATTTCTTTGCATCTCTCTACTTCGGGAAACATCAAGTTAACTGGAGTCGTCCGCCAGACACATCATTTGGCTGACCTCACAAACGGACAAATCTTGTCTCGTGGACAATTCTTTTCGCGTTTCTTGACCACGGTCTTTTTGCGGACACGAAAAAGTCCGACAACAAGCCATTCATGCTGAAACTCAAAAAGTCCTCAACTGGCAAAGAAAACAAAGCACAGGTTTTGCGTGCACGTTTTGCAAACGCGTACCCAAAGATGGCAAAAAAGTCTATTTCGCCTGAAGCTGTCCAAACAGTTTTTGGCTGCCTGCCTCATTGCATGTGTATCTTGTTCACAAAAAGAGCTGTGACACAGTCGTTTCAATGACAATCCACAAAACTCGCACACGCCGGCTTCTGAGCTGAAGTCGCAATTCTTCACGTCCATAATAAATGGCCAAAAAGATTCGTCGTGACAGACCACACCAATATCAGCCACTTATGCATTCAGGGCTTTTCTTGGTGCCCAGGGGTCGCCTAATGAATTAAATCACTCACTTGTCAAGCACAGAAAACCTTTGGCAGCTCCTCCGGGGAAGCGGGCGTGAGGGCCAAGACACAAGGAAACGATTCCGCGAGAATGGCTCCAAACTGAGCGAGGAAACCCAGTTTGTAGTTGGGAGTCACGACCAGGTTTAGCTCGACGCTGGTTCGCAATTCTTGCAATGTCTGCTCGTGAGCAGATAAACGTGCGCACGAGAACTTGGCATTTGGGGAAGTTTGACTTTTTGGGAGAGAGAGACACAGGTGATGTGGGTGGGTCCATCTAAACCATTGCTTCAGGCACCAAGCCTCGAAACACACACACACACACACACACACACACACACACACACACACACGCGCGTTCTTTTCGTCTTGGACTGGACGTTTTGGACTGGACGTCTGCATGGTCAGATTGTCCGAGGAACCAACTTGCAGCGCGTTGGTGCGTTTTCGTTCTTCACCACCACTGGTCCCTTGCAGTCTCCTTTGCACCAGAGACCAGGTGAAAACAACTCGACAGGCTGGAGGGCAGAAACACGAACGAGCATGTAACGCCCAGCGTCATGCGCACGCGGCACAAGAAGCGCATGTTCGATCCCATCGGCACCGCTGGCAACAGGCGTCAGCCCCTTTAACATTGAACGCTCACCTCCATAATGCAGCTGCACACACTGGAAGTAAAATTGCTTCTAAAAGCTTTCACAGCTGACCTCGGCATGCCGCGCAGCCTCTATCAGGCTCCTTCGCTCTGCTTCAAACGAAAGCTTTTGAACAGTATTGGGTCAAGGGGCATCTGATTGAGCCATCGTTAGCTGCAAAAACATTCCAGGGATCGCAGACTTCGCACACATGTCTCGCTTGATGCATGCGATCTTGATACAACTGCTCGTTACTGTGCTTTGTTCACTGTGCCACAAACTGATGTGTTCGGCTGCAAATCTCACCAGAGGCAGACGCCGGGAGTCTCTCTTTGCTCTTGGTCACACCTGGAATCTCACCCCTCCAACCGGCCAGAGGGCAGCGCAGCCAAAACCTCCTGCTAAAATAGTCGCGAGAACCGCGTCAGACAACTGACATTCTTCCTGCGAAAACAACTCGTGGAGAAGCTACTTTCTGAAGGGAATGGTAGAAAAGAGACCTTTTCTGCGTTTTTAATGCTCCCCCCGGCTGCAGCACTGATTAGATCGGGAGAAAAAGCGATCTGGTAATCCATCTCACGCAGCGAAGGTGTCGCCGGAATCTTGTCGGGGTCAATCATCTGGAAGTTCCTCCGAATGAAATATCTTACATTTCAATTAACACTGATCAGGGCAAATGAGGAGATGTCCGCTGAGGCCGCGGCGCTAAGTGATGCGAGAGAAAGGCGGGACAGGGACGGGGGACGGGAGCCTGCGGCCGCCCTGCCTCCCGCCCGCCCGCCCGCCCTGCCCGCCCTGCCTGCAGGACCGTAATTATTCGCAATCCAGTCGCAAATCTCCAGCTTGGCGCGCTACTTGCCGGGTGTCGAGTGTCTGCGTGCGTCTCTCGTCGGAGCCTCTTTTAGGTGTTGTTATTCCACCTCAATGGGTATCGTGTTAAACCCGTTATTACAAGCGCTGCCTCTCTCTCCACCTCCAAAGCTGCTTGATCAACTTCTTCGCATTACTTCAACTGGTAACGGGATCCTGAGCACACAAATGACTTCTCCTTTTGATGTTGAGATTTGCGCTTCCAATGAGGGAAGTTTCGCTTCTGCTTCCCTCTCTCTGTCTGCCGCTTCGGAATTACGTTCGCTTCGCAAAACATAACTTCTGATCGTGGGTTTTAGGTCTGTACCTGAGGTTCGGAAATGAGCTCCCTGAGGCTTGCAGGTAGTTTCCTTTGTGGGTGCGGGAACGTGTCTGTCACGCGGTGCGTGTGAGGCGCCTCCCGCCTCTGTAGCTGCGTTGATGCGCGGTTCAACGAACATCACAAGAGCAAGATTCACTCCAGAAGATGATGTAATTGTCGTGTGGTTATTAACCAAAAACTTGAGTCCTCCACGTACTTTTTAACTAGTGCAAACCCCCTTTAGATATTCCACAAATGTGTTTGGGAAGGCATTTCTTGTACGAGCGCGACAAGATGTCTTCCACAACAGGCAACGGTCCCCGTCCATCAAGCAGGAATATCGCAATCGTCTCCCCTTCTTAAATTTCGTTTGGGAATGGAATTGCATCTTAACTCTGTGTGTGTGTGTGTGTGTGTGTGTGTGTGTGTGTGTGTGTGTGTGTGTGTGTGTGTGTGTGTGTGCGTGTGTGTGTGTTTTGCATTTTTCACCCTGGAAGGAAGAACGCAGCAGGACCCAGCAGAATCTGGCAACAATAGCGGTTTTCACATTGGGTGACGCGCGGTCGTGTTTTTGACGTCGGCGTCAAAAATAACATTGAACCCAATTGTGGTGTTTTTGACATCAGCTCAGAAAACGACCGCGCGTCACCCAATGTGAAAACCCCTAATCACTTCGTTTGGTGCTTCAGTTGATGATGTGATATTTATGAAGGTTGGGTGCGAAGAAATGAATCCTTGTGATAAAAAATACACGCAAGAATATTGCCCGCTAATTAGCTCAGTGGGAGTTCTGCGCAAAAAATAAGGAAACGTGCAAAAAAAGTTTTTTTTTGTCGGACATGCGCAACAGACTCTGGTGCCGGACAGAGGCTGTTGGGTTCGGCAGTCGAGTCAGGGTGTCAGACAAAACTATTCACTCTCGCCAGAAGCAAGAACAGTCAAGCACAAGTTCGTTGCTTGAGCCATTTTATGTGGTGTTGTCTTTCGCATTGTTGAAAGAAATGTTCACTTGGTGATTCTTGATTTATGCTCCGTGATCCTCAGGTCTGACATCGATCAACAAATTCAGGGAATTCGCTGCTCCCAATCACCCAGCCACGACAAATTATTTCTGCCAACAGTTCCCATGGCAGATTTATTCCAACCCGGAGTCGCGTTTAACAAGCAAGCGAACCGTGTTGTATGGACCGCCTGGGATCACGCGGTGAAGCCTCCAGCCACGCCGCATTTCCCACGAACCCACACAAATGCCTTTCAATAACGTATGTAAGAGCGACCACCCATTAAATCTGCAGATAGACAGCGGAATCACACCGCCGGGGAACCAGCGCTATAACTGCAATCGAAAAAGCCGCTCATTGTGTTGAAAATATCCATCTCCACAACTCACGAGTTCTACTGCCGCTGCCATGGCCCCGGGTTGTTTGCGCAAAGTTGCAGACGCTTTTCTGGGTCTGACTAACCCAAAGTGACACGCTCAAATTGACACGACGCCCGACCATCCAACTCGCGAAACAGTTTGCAGTGGTTCCAATTTCAACATCATCTTCTGTCTTGTCGATGCACTCCTGGTTGTCAAGTCTGGTCAAAAGTGAGCCAACTCGGGGTTTTTGTTTGAACCCACTTCTCCCCAACCAACCAAAGAAGACAAACCTGTCAGTAGATTGAAGGCATCTTGCCATCCTCACTGGTGCGAACAGAAAGACGTGCGCTCGTTTCACCGACCGGTATCTGTGAGCAGGAGCCTGGTCAGTGCAATGCACCAAGAGGTCGAAACGACATCGTGAGTTGTTTCGCGTGGTATCCAAGCGTTGTTTGTCCCAGCATCAGAATCACGAAATCGGCCTGCTAATTATCTTCCAAAGTGACCAAAAATTAATTGTTGTCTTTTGTTGTTGACTTGAAGAGGCGTGAGGTCGAAACAAGAACACTTGAATGCGTTGACGAGTGGTCTCCATGACCGTCCCCAGCGTGAGTGTTTGAAACTCCATTGTCAAAGAAAGCAACACGATACTCGTACATCAGCGTGACCACACCACAAACGTTTGACTCAACATCTATCAGCGTGCAATCCACCGAGGAACTTTGCATGTCAATGATGCACGGCGAATGACACCCCCTGTCTCTAGCTAGGTGTTGTGGATCCCTGTCTTCATCTTCGGTAACTGCACACAGTGCACTCAACGTGGGGTCGCCCGTCGGAAATTAGCAACCACCTTTGGGACAATAAGAATGACAATCCAAGAAAATTAGACTTTCGGCGTGACTTGATTTTATCGTTCGGTTCGGCTGGATCTATCTTCTGCACGCCAGATCACGTAATACCGCCCTGAGACGGTTCAGTGTGACGGCAAACTTTTTGTTTGGTTCAGGTTTCATCTTCTTGAACTGCTCGCCGACACATTCTCTACTGGAGTTTAGATCTGGTTGTTTCTGTTCAGGACACCGGGCTCCATTTGCTGTCGATTGGATCGAATAGACTTCTAAGCATTTTGCATCAGAACTCATCAAAATTTGAAAAGTTCACAAAGTTTGTTGTGCATTTCAGTGAATCATTCCAACATTGAGTGGTTTTCGACAAAAATTGTTCCGTTTTCGAATTTGTACTTTTGTTCATCTGATCCAGAAACAGAAGCTGATTGTTCCATGGGCACAACACCAACATCAATTTACACTGCCCAGGTTGCCTCGCACAATCTGTCCGCAGACTCCACAGGTCAACAGTGACCCCCCCTCTCGCTCATTCAAGGGGCTCTCGGACAGTGGAACTCACAAGTACCCAGGGGAGGGGTTGTGTCTTCAGAAGGAATTGAAGGAACCCTTTTGTGTTCTTCCGTGGAAAATGTCTCACTTTACACGAAAATTGTGTCAACCCCAAGGGCTCGGGTCCACTGAAGACAACTGGTTCCAAACTCATAACTCGAAACCCCGCTTTTGCGTGTGTCCCCCTGTTGATTAAGATTGTGTGCTGCACAAGTCTTCAGCAAATTGTTACTCTGCAACTGTCTCCAAAAGCGAAAAAGCTGCACAAGACAGGAACGTGGCCCCCTGACCTTTTGTAAATGAGCAAAGGAAAAGGATTCGATGCATCAAGCGGCTCAGAATAGATTTATCAAAGCGCGCGAGAAGAGGGACGCGACTCAGAGATACGACTCACAGCACAAAACTTGTCTCCTCTCCTGGAAAACACGGGAAACAGGGCGAAGAAAAATACTGATAAGTTTGCCAAGGACGAATTAGGTGCAGCTTGTGCTGTGAAAATGCGGAAGCTCTAAAAATCTTTGAAAGATGAGCCGCCTGACCGAGGCTGTCCACAAGCACAAGACAACATCGTTTTCAGTGCACACGAGAATATCCTCACCCGATCTGGACTTGAGAAGCGAGAAATTGTGGAACGAAGACACAGGGAAAAGGGTGGAATGGCAGTGATTGAAACACGGGGATTAAAACCTCATCCGCACTTCCTTCATCTCTGCTTCTCCTTTTTCAAAAAGCAAAGCGACGCACTTGGGTTTCGTGTTGTCGTCATTTCCTGTCGAAGGAGAATGGAATTTGAATTCAAGAGTGCCGACCTATTTCGCATAACTTCGGCATTTGAAATCTTTTCATGCTGCTGATCCAAACACGGCTGAGGAGGACGTGCGTATCTGGACAGATCTGGCCCGTCTGCATAGATTCACCACCCCCGAGGTGCAAGTAAAAACAAAACACCGTGTGTCTGTGGAGAACTTTTTCGCGTTTGGAAAAGACAAAGTGCAGTCAATAAATTGTGCAGCAACTTGGGTCAAACATCTCATTCTCGAGACCCAAGGAAAAGCTCGCCCTGAAACCACAGCCAGGCTTCACCAGTCTGCAAGGCACAAGAGAAGTAAGTCGGTGTGCGGCTGCCTGAGGAAGTCACGGCTGCAAATGAAGTCAATGCTTTCATGATACGGGTCCGATGCGAGGTAATCCGGGGCAGTCGGAGGAACGACCGGACTTCATTAGCCACGAATCAGACTCACTTCTGCAGAGACCCTTCGGTCCGTCCAGCGCTCAATTAGGAGGCGCCTGTTGCGTCATTTCTCCCCAGCTTGACCAAACACTGCCAAGTGTGTGTGATTTGCAAAAAACTTCCATCAAATGGAAAAAGGAGAGAGGGAGGCTTTAAGAAACGAGACTCTGGGTAGAAAACGCGAGTGGCTTGAAACTATGGCAATTAGTTGGCATGCTCAAATCCCACAAGTGGCTCGGTTACGACCTCTCGCTTCGCCGGTTCAGGAAACAATCACAGGCTTCCGCGGCCGTGAGCAACTAAGCTGCTTTTAGCGCAGCTAACGCATTAAACTTTCCATTCCCAAGCGAACAGCGTCTTTTGTCTGGACAAATTCAAAGTCATCTTTGTGAAGCAGGAAAAAAGAACGAACGTGAACCCGAAAACAAAGCCTCAGCATTCCACCAGGATTCCAGAACCATTGAGTGAATGCCACGAGAGAAACCGGAGCAGAAAGTCATCCTATCTCGGAGGATTAATGACGTTCGCACAAAGGTTCTGTTCAGTCCACACGACTGGCTGCATGGACCTGGAAGAAAGCCCTCGGTTCCTGCCAGGTAGAGGAGAGTAATGAAAGAATCCTGTTCCCTTTCTCCGATCGGGTCGCGGGCCGCTGAGCTGCGAGCGCATCATTCAATCTGACACCAGGAATGAGACTGACCGTTGAAAATGGAAGTCGAGACCAGATTCATCAATACCGACACACACAATGACGAGCGCATCAGAACCTGGCGATGCCAAACTTGTCTTTTTCAAGCAAAATCAAAGTCTGAGCAACTTAGCTTTTCACGAAAAGCACCAGCCCCTTCCAGCTGTGAGCGAGATGAGAAGTGACTGTGAACCAAAGCGCTCACGACAGCTGCGGTGGTTCTTCGAGCTTCCAAAGCTTCAGCAATTGTCAGTTCTCAATTGTCTGCTTTTTTGTGTGGCAGTGTTTGTACCAATTGGGATAACCGGGAAATCGATGCGTCGCGGCGGAGCTCAGGTTGTGGTTTCCTGGAAGCGTCCTCTGTTTATTTCACATGATCAGTTATCGCCGGCTGCACACCTGTGTCTGTCCGCACGTAAAGCGGTAGAAAAGCCCCAATTCCTCGCTTTTTCAATTTCAGACTAATCCTTGTGCTGCTGCCCACCACAGCAGAATGAGGTCAAAGTTACAACAAATCAACGTGCTCGTACAACTGCAAGTAAAGTGGCCCTCAACTCAAGGCGCGTTCCACAAACCTTGTTTTCTAAGATTTTCCAAAGAGGTTCTGGGCGAAAAGGGAACCTTGGAGGACAGTGACTCCAGGTGGACAGAAGAGGACATTAAAAACCTCCTCATTCTTTTATCGGCTTCATCAAACGACAGGGAAACCTTCGAGCCAACATCCAGCAGGAATAAACAACACAAAGGCTGCTTTTCTGCCCATGTCCCTGGAAAAGATTTGTTGAACAAAAGCTCTTACAATGCTAATTTTCAAACGAAAGACGACAACTGAAGCGTAAGTAGCTAATATTCTTATCTTGGGTACAGCGTCAAAACGGCGAGGCCACAAAAGCACACCCACGCCCAACAAAACTTCATAAGACGTTTGTTTTCAGCGCAATGCACTCCTCACAACTCATCTTGTGGTAGACATGACTTCACTCACTCCAAGGGACAGATTACGTTAGAGGTAAACAATGGTAGCGAGGAGATGATCACCTCCGAGCTTTAGTGAGGAGGTGATTATCTCCTAGCTCCCATTGTTTACCATATGTAAGGCCCTTGCTGTGCCATTGTCTGAGTTCTTGATCTGATAGTAGATTATCAAGTAATCTACTGTTTTACACTCATTGTGTTGAACTTGACTACTTCATATTAAGTGTACTGATGTCAAAGTATTTAAGTCATTTGTGGTAAATGCTTTGACATGGGTGCACTGGGCTAACAGTAGAATTACTGAAAAGGAATCTGACATAAAGAACAAAGAGAATGGTGCAGACGGGGCCTTATTGGGAAATAACGTCATGCTGAGTGAGACAATATTCTTGTCACTGGTATGGAATTGTTCGAGTTTATGAGAAAAATTTTATGAAACAAAAATATTGTCAAACTCAGGGTGACCACCCAATAAGGCCCCGTCAGTGCCATTCTCTTTGTTCTTTACATTAGATTCCTTTTCAGTAATTCTACTGTTAGCCCAGTGCACTGATGTCAAAGCATTTAACACAAAAGACAGTACACTACACTACACACATCAGTACACTTGATATGAAGTAGTCAAGTTCAATACAGTGAATGCAAAACAGTAGATTACTTGATAATCTACTATTAGATCAAGAACTCAGACAATGGCACAGCGGGGGCCTTATGTATAGTAAACAATGGGAGCTCCCATTGTTTACCTCTAACGTAATCTGTCCTCATGCAGACGTAAGTGAACCCTTGCACCACGCAGGTTCAGCCTGCGTCTGCGATTCATCTGAACCACGAAACCAGATCTACGTCACGTCAGCGCAGCAGAGACAAAACCAAACGTCAGCGCGAGGGAAAGCGACGCACGTGACGCACCGGCAAGAATCTTTCTCTGAAACACAGCTTCATCCAAGAAAAAACTCCTGTGTGGTGCACTTTTAGAGTTGCTGGCGAAACGAAACAGAAGAAATTTGCCCTGATGATCACCAACTCATTTCACCTGAGCGGCCCTGTCCGAGACCCAATAGACTGACAAAAGGAACAGGGCTGTCTATTCAGGTTTACACGACCCTGCACGTCAGAACACTTTCTGGACTTGCAGCATTGTTCCTTTCAAAAAAAGTTCTCAGCTTCTCAAGCCTGCCCCCTCAGCGACCCCCGGCGTGTGAAGCAGATGGATGTGTCTGGCCTGCAGACTGCGAGGAACGTCTTAATTAAACTAATAAATGAAGGCTTTCAAGTCTCCACACCTTGGCGACCGATGAGCCGTGATGCGGCCTCCGCAGCTGCGACGCGGCTCAGTCCAATTTGTCAGCATCGGGCCGTCTGACCAAACAAGAAAACTCTCAAAATTTGGATCTACTCGAAATTTTACCTTCACGGTGTGGCCAAATTGTGGACAAAGTAGCTCTTGACATCTCAGCCATTCTTGTCCGGTGGTGGCGGACACGAAATCTCCAAAGAAATGTTCTTTCCAGGTACCTGTCAGGTTTGCAAAATCCAGTCGTTCTGAATGCGCAGAATCGAGGTGGATGTGGAGATCAATGAGTCGTTCATGACTTGATTGTGGATTGGAGCTCATCCAGCGTCGGTGGATCTCATCAAAGGCACACAAAGCGAGCGCAAACACCGCACACAACCACGAACGCGAAGCGCGTTTCATCTCTCTTGGCAGCTTCGGACGCCAACGAACCAGAGGACATTTTGCCAAACATTCCTGCCTTTTCGACTCCTCTCAGGGTTCTCATCAAACAGCGACGTTTGGCTGGCGCTGCTCCCAGGTGGCGGCAGCTTCTGATTGAAAAGAACGCGACTTTAACCCGATTTTCTTGAGAAGGTAAAAATAAACCGCGTCAGTTCCCCCTCTCTTAAGCTTTCAATTTCCTGGGAAGATCAGCCCAAATGAAGCGGATTACAGTCCAAGTTGAAGCGATAAGACAGAAACTGCAGTAGGAGTCGAGTGTCGCCGCATCAACGTGGATCAAGACATGAAATTCAAAAGCAAACGAGGAAATAACCGTCTTCAGGCGGATGAAGCCCCGCGCCGCGTCCAAGCCGCAGACACATTGCGGGGGCTTCGTCTGATCCAGTCATCGCGGGACGCTTTGGGTGTGGGGGCCAAAGGTCAGGGATGACCGCCCCCGGGGTGAGAGCGTGGCACCGAGGGGAAGTCTCACGTAAAGACATCTCCGGGACTGTGTCGTGAGGGCTCAAGACGACGGGTCTGAATCGCGATGAAGAAACGTGGAGCTTTGGGCGCGAGGCCATGGAGGTTCAGGTTCCTGGGTAGAGTCAGAGGAGACCCCGTCTTCTTGTTACCAACTGAAATCCTTCCATTCTGTCCCACACTCGTAACCCAAACGCTCTGAAAGTTCCACAAATCCTTGGTACGTTTCACCCAACAGCACGTAAAGCACTGAAGGATAATGTAGTGGAGAAAATCCAATCAATGCAAAAACAATTCAAAGTGGATTTAAGTCACGTTATTTGGAAGCGCACCCAGAGAGGCTCTCCATCACCCGGCCCAAACAACGCTGTCACTTGTGTCTAAAACTGCTTTGTAACTGTTTCCCATTTAATTAATTTAAACTTCACCTGCATGATGCATTGCCACTTTGGAAATTAATTTGAAGTCGGCGGTGCTGCAGGTCTTTGAAGCAAGCGCAAAGAAAACGTACGGTGGTTTCTTCGGCTCACAGGTGTGGAAACTTTTTGCACTCTCGTCGACAAATATGGCATGCGTGTGCTTTTGGGAGTTCGTACTGCTTCGCAACGAAACAACATCAGTGTCACTTTGCGGAAAATGACAACGTGAAAAGCAGCACGGGGATTGAAATGTGCGCTGAATAAAGGAGTGATGCATCTTCTTCAGATGTTCAACGCGACGATGGAACAGGATGACAAGACTTCCTGGCACTGCTGCCATACACTCATCAATCCGTCTGCTGCCCCCTCCCTCAAGCAGATCCTCTGTTTTTCCCAAACACTGACAAATTTCAACGCTGAAAATCCTGCTGACACTGCTTTTCGTTTCCGCCATTCATCTTGCTCACCTTGCCCGGCGCCGCCGTCTGTGATACAGAAATAATGAAGGTGTGGACGGACGGACACGTGACGCAGCACGTGATGGATGTTCCTCTCGCCCACTTCTGTCTGCAATCCGAGCTCCAATCAGACTCGAGTTCCGCTCTGCGCAGGAGGGGGATCCATGCGTCGGTCAGGGAGCAACCCTCTTCCCCGGGAAGATCCAATCTTCAGCAAAGGAAACAGATTTGCGCCTGATGGCACGGAGTGCAGACCCTTGATCCACCACTTCTGCTCCTTTCCACCGAGACAAAGCTTCCGCTGGGGGTTTATGGAATTTAGATTCCGAAACGTTGAGAGAAGCCAACACCAACCGCACCTCGTCTTCAGTTCTCCAACTTCAAAAGTCAGATCTGAAGGCAAGGATCAATGCCAGAAATCTTGAATGTTATTCGAAACATTGTGAGCAGAAAGAAGGAAGTTGAGTTGCTGCGCCTCTCCGTCGTAACATCAAACAAAATTGACGACAACAGGGCGTCTTTCAGAGTTTTGCCATCCTTTGCTGAAATTTCGAACAAAATTTCACGTCTCTTTCAACAATTGCACAGGAGCAGCTTCAGACAAAAAGGTTCCTTTTTGGGAAACTCCCCTTTCCTTTCCTCTGTTCGTCTTTTCCCAAACAGAGTTGAGGGAGTGCACCTTTTGACTGCTGTCTTACGTGATTCATGGAAGTTTGAGAAAGCTTGTTTTACCCCCGCGCGAAAGGCAACACTCCCTGCAAGTGCTCCTAATGCACGAGTCTTGTTTCTATTCATTCAGATTCATAAGGATCTTAAGGCGCCAACTGATTCATCTTCCCTTGAAAGAAAATGGAATCTATGAATATCCGGCCTGCAGGGAAAACTTGGAGACTTTTGACACTGACGATGAATAGACTTTGGAACTGAACCTCCATCAGTCTTCAAGCGTTTCACCCACCTCTAAGGTGCTTGTTGTCTTTTCCACTGAAGAAAAGTCAATGTGGCTCCCATACCTGTGTCTCTCGGATCAATGACCTGTTCTCGAAAAGAACCATGGCAGATGAATGGAGGGGAGATTGAGATTGAGACTTTGCAAGTTTCACCAGCCTTGGTTCGTCCAAACCTAAATCCAGTATGTTCCCTTGAACACTGAAAGAAATGGTCTGAACCAAGGAAACAAGACACCACTTGTGATGCTGCTCATCGCGTCCCTACCCTGGGCCCTGGGTAATTAGGATCTCAAATTCTTGTTGTGGGAGGTGTATGTGATGTCAAGATCAATGAGGACCAGCTTGTAAAATCTGGAATCGAAAGCCCTTCACAAAATACTGACCCTGGACAGTGCAAACCGCTTCACTGCAAATTGCTGCATTAACAGTCTATTAAAGATTCGACCTCGAAGTTCACCTAACATCCTTCCATTGCCTGCGCTACCTTTCTCGCACACATATGGGAAATTAGGGAAGCTCCCTCCTGCAAGTTGTGAGCCTCCGTAGGAATTTAGCACTTGCGAGACGTTAAATCAGAGGCGGGCGGCGGAGGCCTGCCGCTGTTGAACAGAAGCGCACATTGAGGGTTTATGGTTGGAGTGATTCGCTGTGGAATCCCGGTGGAGGGGCCGGAATGCACCGCGCCGCGCGGTCACAGTCGTAATCACGGAGGGAATGACGACTTCACCCCGGATAATTGTCGTGGCTCGCATAACAATGTGACAAAGACGGACGCAAGATGCGGTCAACTCCAACTCGTTTTCATGAAAAGCATTCGTCACACAACACGCAGCTGCTTTGAGAAGAGAAAGACAAAGGTATCGAAAAAACCGCCGAGAAAATCCAGCTGTATGCAAAACTTGTGCTTCACTGACACACAAGGGATAAAAAACATATCCAGAGTTGCGTGGCTCTGCAGAAACACGACAAATTGACGCCTCTAAACTGGAGCTCACGCAGGTGCAACTGCAATGCACACGCACGTTTATCTCAACCCACACAGGAGGGTTCTGCGGTCACGTGATCGACCTGTGCGTCCCGACCCTTCACAGGACGCGCCCCACTCAGTCAGTCCCTCTGTCACAGCGGAAATTGGTCACTTTGTTTTGTCAACGGGAGGAATTGCCCCTCCGCAGTCAGATCCTCGCAATTCTGGATGCGCTTGAACTTATTACAAATCGACGTCTGGTTCTGATTTCTCGGTTTGTGCCCAAGCACCTTCGTTGCGAGTGGGAGTTGGTTCGCAAGCTGCCTCCGTTTGTGAGACGTTGGCCAAATTGACAACGAAACGAGCAGCTCACTCATAAACAAACAGCGGCGGTACCGCACATTGCTCCACATCATTTCCCATGGTAAACAATGCAATTATCAATCACGGGCCGCGGAATCCGCCGAATGACAAGGCGCTTAGCGCGGACCGCCGACAGTTCTGACAAATGAAGACGAAGCGACGCGGCCGCCACGACGCCGCACACGACGCAATTACCGCCGCGGGCGTCGAGACCCAACCGCACGTGAAAAGTACTTATTCCATCAAGCCACGTCGGCGTTCAGGACACAAACAGAACGCCCGCGTGTTTGCACGTGCAGCGGGCGGACGAAATGACGTTCCTCCCACCCACGCTCAATGGAACTTGTCGCATCAGCCCCTGCAACGCAGGACGCCGAGAAAAAGTCGTCCCATAAGATTTCCCGAACAACAAAACAAAGTGAACCAAGGTGAACCTTGATTCAAATGATATGGTCAGGGACAACCGACGCAGCATTCCCTTTGACACGCGAGGCCCATTCGGAGAACGAGGCCTTGAGCGCCACAACAGCCGCACAAAAGGGACACCACAGCAGCCAGGACACGACACGCAACAAAAGACGCCAACACTTTCCGAACAAGTGCACACAGAATCACGCACACACGAGAAGATTCACATCACTTTTGCATGATTCAGCGCGATAACATTTTATGGTCAGCAATACGAGTATTGAGGCGCGCAGACCCAGGCGAGGAGGCTCGCTCCGCATTCGTGTCCATTCATCAAGCGTCGCGAATCCAGCTGTCCAACTTCAGACGCCGCGTTAGATTTACACACCTCCCTAAATCCTCTTGCCTGATTAAAGTTTAATTAGTTGCCACTAAGTTTCCTCGACGAGTTAACGAAGGAAACACAAGGGCTACTGAGCCGAGAGAGATGGGGACAGACGCTGTCAGAAGAAACTGACACGGCAAATCAGAGAACGGAGGGAGACTCTTGCCAAGGTCACTAACCCACTGCCGAACCATGTTTTGGCCTGCATTCGGGGAAACTTGAAGCAAGACAGAGACGACGTCAGGACAAGATGTTATTTGACTGGTTTCTTCCTTCGCCCAACGTGATAACCACGTGTGTCGTTGTCGTCGTGAAGAAGGTGTTCTCCCACAAAGAAGAGTCGTCCAGGAGAGACTGAACGAACCTGTTCTGTTGCCCTGTGATCGGACTGATCAATGCCCTTGACGACACTGAGCAAAGACACAGCACGCCGTCACGTCCGCCCATCACCGCCACAACTGAGACACACCCAGCCAGCTGCTGTCGTGGGTGGCTCCGAGACGTGGTCGTGCGGCCGTGCCCGATGTGAAGGCCTCGGGTCCCCGTGAATCCGTATCTTCACACCACGTGACTCTGGTTTCTGCTCTCAAGATGAGAGCCCAGAGAGGTGTGATGACAGAAAGGCGATGCTGAGGCGAGGATTTTATTGTTTCTTCAGATGTCCCCACCGCTGCCCCGCCCATCGCATCAAAAGCTCCCTCCAACCTCGGCAGGAAACGCGAGCCTCTAATACGGGCCAAATAAAAGGATTATGGGAATGATGGATGAACCTCACTTCCAACCTCTCTCCACATTCTTATTCATCTCAAGACGTCTCTTTCTCGCAAAATTTTCTTTCGAGATCAAGAAAAAACGTTGATCAACACTGCACTGCGGAAGCCATGAGAATTCCACCGAAGATTGAAGCGATACAAGGCCGTTTTCCCTTGACGCAAAAGAAGAGAGTGCAAACTTTGGTGCTTTCGTGACTTTTTAATGAATTTGGGGTGCAGAGGCGGAAAATCAAAGGAAAATGTCATTTCCACCTGAATCTCAGTTGAAGTGAAAACTCTCCATTCGCATTATGACTCTTTTTCTCCCGCCTCTTAATTTCCGCTCGCACTTGCCCGAATTCCACCGCGCGTGTTTTTCGCATTTGTAACTCTTCAAGAAGCATGATTTTGTTTTTTTGCTGTCACTTGAACTGAGAGAAACAGGAGAAAAAGTGGCAAAACTTGCAGCTAAACACGTTGAAAATCCACTTCTGAACAGCAAGCTCTGCCAGGAAAATTTCGCTTCACCTCAATCTGTTGAAGGATGAAGGTTGTTGAGGTTTTCACGCAGATTCAGACACCTGGTTCTCAGAGTGAGAAAAATCTTAGTCAGAGACACAGGGACACAACGAGAAATGGAAACGCCAAAGTGAGATGGTAACACCCGAAACTGTTCCAGACACGAATGCGCACGCACACAGGCACGCACGCATACCACATGTACTCACACACACCACTTCCCGTGCAGACATTTCGAACTGTTTGGTTCAAACGTCGAGAAAATTTAGTCCTCAGAATTAACAGGCACAAACAGGTGTTTCTCGGGCTTAAGTTTCAGTCACGAATTTTCTCTTGAGATTGCTTTCCTGGGAAATTCATAACACTTAATCACTGTTCACGTTCGGAAGACTTGAGGACTTCCATTCACACGAAATTCTCTCCTTGTTCTTGCGGATGAACGACGCCTCCAGCTTCGCCCAAAGATGATTAGCGAAAAACAATGCGCTTTGTTCGACGTTTTCTTTTCACGAGCCTTGTCGCTTCATTGTCATTGAAATCCCTCTCGCCTCGATTTTAATGGTTCTGTCATGTTTGAGCTCGAAAAACGTTGATAGAATGGAATAAAATTATTCTTTAATGACTTCCACTTCACGAGACAATCTTGAGGAAACTCAGGTTTCGACGGCCGAGTTGTTTTGCTTCGAGGAATCGACGAAGAATACAGGTCTTGCCTTGACCAACTGCAACTCAACTGCAGCCAGTTGTTCCTTTCCCAAACAATCAATCTCACGTTTTAGTGTCATTTTACAGGATCCGCCAATGTACAACGCTGCCTTTCTTCCCACCCACACGAAAGCGTTGCGTTGGAAACAAAAGGTTCTGAGACGTTCGCTTCGAATTACGAGTTTGGAAATTGCAAGATGAAGTGTAAGTTTCGTGCTCTTCTTCTTCCGGGAAAAGACTGAGCATTTGCAATTCTGAAAAAAGAGCATCACTGCTCTCACAAACCATTACTTAAACTCTGCCTTTTCAGACAAAATTGAATTAGGCATCGTAAAGTAGGAAAGTTTACGTCCCCCCTCGGTACTGGAGGCGTCAAGCAGCGCACTAACTTTCTTTGGCAACTGCGCCCCGAGCACTTGCTTCTCTGATTACTCAAATCCCTCTTGTGGAGACGTCACTGAGCATTTCATCCCGCGCACCGCGGCGCATGCGCAGTGCCGCGCGTTTCCCTGCACGGTCATCCAGTGTCAGAGCTACCGCGTGGGGACTGCCAGGGCCGACCACCAGAGGTCTCTCAGGCAGCAGTCACCCCCCCCCCCGCCAACATCGTTTGTTTGGCGGCAAAAACGTTGTTTACTTTCCCTTCAGAGGTGATGAGTGGTCAAAAAAAGCTCAAAACACAACAAACAATAAATTCATTTTCAGGAGAAACCAGAAGAATCAGGTCACGCATTGACATTGACACAGACACATTGCAGAATTTGCTCAATGTGCTTGATATTCACACAACACTTTCCCACCCGCAAAGTTTCATTTCAGAAGAAAACAGACAATTGATAGAATCTCAGCTCAGCAAAATTTAAACCTGAACCAGAACTAACTTGGAGAAACGCAAAGCATCATAAAGAAATGCGCAACATCGATGTCTCGGTTGTCTTGGCTGTCTGGATGCAACTCAGCGAAGAATAACCTTCTCCAGGGCACGCGTCCTCTGACAAACTTGCTGCAGATTAGTTGGTGCCTTCGAGGTTTCACAGGCGTCATGGGATCCCACTGAAACTTTGAGATAAAGAAAATGGACAACTGCAATCCTCTCACAATTTCTAACTTCACCAGCGCACATTTTTGCTCAATGGTGTGTTGGGCGATGAGAATCCAACAATATAGTGCAGGAAGGGCAATCAAAAATCGTGCGAGTCCAATTCATTTCAACAAGAGAGACTTTCTGGATGAAAAAAGACGTGAGGCAATTCCAGTCTCGAAAGAAACGATTGAATCGCCCCAGATCACGATTCACACGTGTCAATTTCGCCCACGATTTGGGAAGACTGGCTGAAGTTTCTTCCAGATCAGACGGCGCTCCGTCGCTTCCGCCGGTCTTGGCGTTCCTTGCAGCCACAACGCTGTTTCCCGTTCATTTCCCGCAGCCATGCCCGGCTCCCCACCTGGGCCACATCGCTCTTTCCTGGTGAGACCCCAGTGCGTGTTTAGAAAATTTGTCCTCACAACAGCTGAAGTTTTCTCAAAGCACCGCAGGGATAGACATCAGCAGCTGCTTCCAACCGAGTCACAGACGTAACCGGAGGACAAGACAAGCATCCCATCAGCCGCATGCACACGTGCCTCCGTTCTTCTGACATATTGTTCCCAAGACAAAATTTATCCCAAACAAAGAGTTTTTGACTGAATGCGGAAGTAAACGGAACAAACGGTGAAACTGCAGCGTGAACGTGGGATGGTTTCCACAGTGCGACGCGGAGAACGCAAACAATTCCACCGTCAGTCAGTCCGAACCCGACCCGGGGGACCCATCGTCTCTGACGAATGCCCACTTTTATCCGCACGATTTACTGCGTTTACAATCACTTTACTGTTTCTTAAAGATTATTCCCTCTCCTAATGATGAACCATTCGCAGAGACGCAGATCCTCGGTTGATGGAAGCAGCACTTTACGACACCGCGGCTGGACCCTGGTCAGTCAAGGTCCGCGTGCGACGCTGCGATCGAGACGTGCGACTCTGTCCAACTGCAGGAAAATCAACTCCTGCAAAACGTGACCAGTGCGCGCCGGCAGGGAAAGATGTCGCGTCTGGTGGAGGGCCAGTTTTTCTCTCTGTAGTCCCTGATCCTGACGAACAACTCACATGAGGCCGCTTCGGATACTCGTAGCCAGCGGACAACACAAGGCTCATGTAGAGCTGCTTCTGCAAACCCTTTTGCAGGAACACCAGTATCACCAGTCTTCTCGGAAAATATATTTCTATGAAGAAAACTGTTTTGCTCCCTCTTCGCTGGCCACTTTTCCCGACGAGTGAAAAGGCCTTTTCAACTCTGTATCCGTCACTGCCACTGTGTGAGTCTTGACGACATGCACATAGAAAATACCGCCGCAGATACCCCAGCAGTCATTGCGAACAACAGGGTCTTGTGTTCCCACGAAAGAAGGAAACTGTGAGGATGGGAAGCGGCCCCATCCTCAGCGCGACTATCAGCGCACTGCAACACGACAAACGCAAATCCGTCTTGTTTCTGTTGCATGACAAAGTCTGTGCGGAGCAGGTGACAAATGGAGATAAATAGGCCCAGCTCCGTGTCGACAAGATGCTTAATTTTGTACGAGACCACACCAGATTGATACCTGCATCCAAAACCAACCACAGAAGTTTCCAATCGCCCACATCGTATCGACTGCTCCTTGTTCTCTGTGGCCCGTTGTTCTCTGCGCGTCTTTCACTGTGTGATGAAAACGAACAGAGAGGAACCACACTCAGATCAATCATTCTTCAACAGATTCATCATCAGCGTTTCTATTCAACCTCCACACGTCTGTTACGGATGAGTCACCAATTGAACATACAGCAGAGAAAACAGGCGAGAACTGCGCAACGTAATCAATGCGATCGCAGGTTCAACTGCCGGCGACGGCTCAGGGTTTGAGTGTCGAGTCCCTGGCGAGTTCTGCAGGCAAGAGGTGCATGGCGGTTCACCTGGATTCTCGCAGTTCACACCAGCTCAAAAGTTGCATTCGAATCAAACACCAGTAAAGTGCGGTCACAGTCTAGCATTCGGCCACAACTCAATGCTTTACATCCTGCACAAATCGAACCCTGCCAGGAAATACGGATGATCACGACTTGCAATGCGTAGTTTCCAGTCGTCCGCTCTCCGGAAAAAAGCCATATTTGGCAAAAGAGTCAGAACTGTTTCGACACACTGAAGTTTGAAATGACAATTTCTCTTTGTATCATCCCCACGTGCGTCACCTCTCACAAAGTGAACAGCTTTCAACAGTGCACGAACTTTTGGCTGCAAAAGAACTCTGACAATATGAAAGCACCGAGGGTTAATACGTTGAAAGCTTTCACCATTTGCGTAACAATATTTTCCGCGTCATCAAAGTTGCGCGCAGTGATTCTATTACCCGGAGCGGCGGCGCAGCCCGGATGACGGTGCATCCTGGACACGTCCTGTTGCTGCCTGGAAACAGCCGTCCGCCCCGCGGTGATGCCGCGAGACTCCAACCGGCAGCGCAGCAACAACAGCCAAACGCAGACACCAGCAAGTGGAGTCTACCTGACGCAACCTCACACCCAGACATAAACGCTCTTGCGGTCACCAGAAGTCGGAAACGAACAACATGTGGACGAAGCTGTTCTGCTTCCCCTTCTTTACCGTCAACGTCAAATGTTTGTTTCGCGTTGCACCTGAAGCAAACTTTCTTGCTCCTTGCAAGAACCAGATCAATGGATTCTGGGTTCAAGATTTCACTGCCTCGTTGGATTCCCTACTCGTCCCAAAGCACTCAATCTGCAGTACCGTCGACTTACAGACCCGTCCCAGATGATCAGAAGAGAAGGTCTCCCTCTGGGGATTGCACTGTTTTCATGGTCGTGTGTTTTCCAGAGAAGCCCAAGCCAAACGAGCCAGGTTCCCTGTGCGCCACAGGTCCAGTTGAGTGAGCGCAGGGCCCGGCGGATACAGGGTCGGATCAACAAAGCTGCGCCGCTGCGGGATAAATCAGATTAATGATGGGCGCAGTCGATCGCACCCGATCATAAATGGCATCTCTGCGGCCAAAGATACCAAAATTGACTCTGTCATGCGAAACTCGAATCAGGTATGTGTCACATCGTGTCTTGCGCACAGCCAGATATTTGGATTGTGACATTATCGTTACAAAGGCACTCGATACGAGCGCAAACCAACAATTGCATGATGCACATCACATCGCAACAACAAATGACAGTGTTGCATTACGCGGTGTGAATGTGGCGGTTGAAACTGTGGCACATTGATCAAAGTCGTGATTAGCGTGGACAGCCTCGATCTGTGGGGACCTGGTCCCTACACCGAGGACGCTTCGTCTCTCCGCACCCGAGATCAACACGACGATCCGCAGAATTGCCGCGTCGAATTCACCAGCGCCAGAGTGAATCCGAGTGAACAGTGGCCAGCCTCACCACTGCATTCTCCGTGAAACGTCACAGACGCCTGGGAACGAAAATCCTTTGGAGACTTACCTGCATGGTGGAGCCCAAGAATGCGCTCAGCTTCACACTTCCCCCTGAAACACAGGAAAAATGAACATTTGTTGAATGGCGCGTCAAACAGAAAAGATTCATTTGCTTTTGCAAACCTGAAAATTCCACAACAGTGCTCTGAGCAAATCTCTTGTCGAGCATACCACTCGTGAGAATTCACACTCCACAAGTTCCACATGCGAGTGGAAGCAAACGAAACTTGGAAGTTCGCACTCAAGATTGTCGAAACAGTATCGCACCGGATGTCACTGTTGATGTCTGTCTGCATACAATTTACAATTTCAACATTTTAGCTCTATGAAAACAGTGCGACTTTGTTACCATCATCAAAAATAACCACCACACAATGAATTACTTGTGACACAATTCACAAAACAAATGGCGCTGTTGCTTCTGACAGCTTCAGCGAAAATCACTTTGAAGTGTCTGGAGCCAATTGACCAGGAAAAAGACTTTCATTCATGTTTCTGGTAGAAACTTTGCTGCATTCCATCGATTGCGGAAGACAGATTCACCTGTGCAACGAGATCACTCTTGGCTTCAAAGTGCAATCTGGGTTTGGCAGCGACACACATAACAACACAAAACCGCACAGCATTTCATCTACCTTGTGCCCTGCATTGTAAAGAGTGACAAAGAGTCGTCCATCCAGACAATTCCAAGTCGATCACGACTTGTCACTGCGTGCCAAATGGGGAAGTATGTCCTGACAATGACTCACACTCACGGACACGGAGCATCAGATTGTCATAAAATGCCACATGAAAGGTAGTTGCGTGTGATGTACACAAGGTAATCCCCGCGTCTGGAACCCGAGATAACCATCCAAGGGTCCACACACAGAAAAACGTCCAACACACACCTGCACACCACAACATGCAAAAAAGATCATAAAACAACCACCGTTTCTAATCCTTTCGCTCAAGTTTCTTTGCCGAGAGCGAACGCAATTCAACAAAAAAGAGACAAAGAAAGTCCCAAAACACGACTGGAAACCAAAGACATCAAAGCACAAAAAGCTTTTCCACGCCAGACAAATCCACCTCAAAACCCGAGTTTCTGAAGCTGTTTCTGAGGCTTTTTAAAACTTTGAGAAAAGTCGGGTTTCATGAGCGGAAATGAGCGGGAAATCACAGCACGCTCGATGCATTAACGCGCATGAAAAGCTCAAGTGAAAGCCAAAAGTTACCTCGAAACCTCGCAACTTTCATCCCAACATTTTCAAAAGCCTCTGAGGCAAGAACGATTCAAGAGACTTGATCAAATTTCGTAACTGTGCGAAAGGGTCTGCACCCAGCTCCGCGGACGGACGTTGGTCTGTTTCTTGTGGAACGTGGAGCTGTTGAAGCCACAGAAATGTCTGTCCGCGGAACACAAACTGAGGCTCTGCAGCACCACAGTCTGCGTGGGCGTAGAAGGCCTTGCTGGGTTCAAACGTGAGGGGTTTCTTTGGGCCACGGAGTCTGCCACACTGAAAGGTCCCTGTGTGAAGCATCCCACACGAACCCAGCTGATCAGCTTTCCGTCGTCTCCGGTTTTCCGCCGATCTTGATCACAGACGTAAGTCGATCTCACCAAAATGCCCACGTCGACCCTTGTCACAACGACAATGAGTGACACTTTCGACAAGCTGGAAATGCATTTTTGGCGCAATGAATTGTCACCAACACAGTGACATCACTCAATGATCCAGCAAACTCTAAAAAAGCTGAATGACGAAACTTGGAGCAGAATCGACAGATGTCAGAACCTCTCATGCAGCTTTCACAACGGATCCAAAAGCGGCTCCACTTGAGTGGCAGCGCAAACTGTGGGTACGGCTCCATCCGAGCGCAGTAGCACGAGAAAACTTGAGTGACAACACTGCTATCTTTTTTCTGTTTGTTCCTGTCGGAGGGTGAATCGTCTCAAGTGCAACTGACAGTCGCGATGCTGAGTGAGAACTTGTGCCAAAACAAGAGACCTCTGATACAACCAGCGTTGCACGTGCTGTCAGAAGCGTGGTCGTGCGCTGAAGCAGCTGTAATGTGTGTGCATGCAAGTCCTTTGAACTGTGATTCGTATTCAGAAGTATGAAGTTTCAACATTTTGTTTTCAGAGGAGACTTTGTTCTTTGTCACTTTTTGAAGTTGACTTACAATGCTCACAGACGACAAAGGGAACAATTCAGGTATTGTTTGCGAAACAGCACAGAACCTGAACACGTCACTCAGGAATTGTGGACGGGGTTTCCGAGCTTCTGGCTGAAACGTCGATTTGGAGCTGGTTTGGTCTTCACCTTGTGGCCTGAGGAGTCTTCGATCTGATACACCAAGCAGAGAAGAGACCACATACACGCGCGCGAGCGTGACCAGAGTGTCTCAGAATTTTTCTTGTGACCAGAGAATTCCGCAATGAACTCGTACAATTTGTGATCACAGAATTTTCAACCTTACGCCTTGGAATCCTGAGTCAGGGATCAGTGATCGATCATTCTCAGAGGTGACTTCGTCCAAGTGGCTGATCACAGAGGCAATCAGCATTGTGAAGATTCTCGGTTTTCCTTTTTGAGAGGCTGTGTTTTGCAATTGGTCCGGAGTCCTGACCGCAAGTGCACAGTTGAGTGTTTGACAAGTATTTTTTTCTGACATCAGCTTTGCTGTGGGTTTGCACTTGGGTTGTAAGCCTACATTCTTCTTGAGGTATTTTGGAGAAGTGGGTGAGACTTGTGAAGAAGAAACCACGATGCAATAGGTTCTGCAACAGTTCTTGACCAAGGTCCTCAACATGTAGCTGAGGGTCCCTGACTGCCAAGTTCGTTCTTCTCACCTTCGTTGTCCCCTCTCGAACCTTGAGAACTTTCCACCTCAGATGCAGGAGCCTGTCTTTTCCCAGCTATTTGCAGCAGACATGAAACAACACTGGAACCAACGCACGAGCGAGTACGCATGCATACACAGAGCCAAACACACCAATCTGACGACGAACAGCAATCGGTCATCCACAGCTGCGCCAAAGCTCGAACCCAGTGACAACATTGCTGACAATAACGTTTGGGGAAATCATGGCACAGAGTTCACATGTGGGTTTCATCCCTGTGTTGCGCAACCCACTCGCAAGCTTCGTTCCCGGCTGTGGTGATGCACATCAAACACTTCACAGACACCTTCGAAAGTGTTTGCATCCCCCTTCATTCCCACCAGATCTTGCCGTAAACAACCAATGAAAAGAAGTGCTCAAGGCAACTGCAGTGCGAAGTCCCTTCTGTGCTTCAGGTACACAAAACAAGCTTAGAATCACATTACATGGACATCTGATTGAAGTACAATTTTGGCTGAGAACATATTCTTGTTTGCTTACTTTGGAGGCTTCTGCTGCAGAGTCACTGTTGATAGGTTGTGTCATAATTGCATTAGTTTGCTGTAGTAGCTTTAGCTTGGATGCCTGAAGTTATAAACTTCACAATAAAATTCATAACCTTGTCCCCCCTTTTGCACTTATCCCCCAATTGCCCCACCTGCACTTTCCCCCCGCACTTGTCACCCAACACTTGGCCCCTTTCTCTTTGTTCTTCTTGACAAGCACAGGGAACAAGCGAGGGGGGCAGGAGGGGGGGAGGGTTGGAACATGGGGACAAATCTGGCCTACCATGCCTATACCGCACTGCCACTTGGTGCTTGCCCTGAAGGGTCTTCGCACAATGAGCAAAAATAGAGAAACTGCGAGACTACAAGGGCAACACGCACATGACAAACAGCGAACCCTGCGTTTGAACGAGTTAGACGCACCGGCATTGTCCCATGCAGCAATAATCTTATATTATCGCTCAGAAACAAGCGCGCCTAACACATCAATGCGTGTCCTCCTTCAACCTTTGAGTGCTCAAACTGGTCTTACCTTCTGTGAATTTCTTTCAAATTTGCACGTGTCAATTATACTGGCTATGTGTCCACAAAAGCAATGGAAAATATCCCGTACCAGCTTCTCGCACCGGAACCAAGCTGTAACCGGAAGTAGAATTCTGCAACGTAAACAAGCGCACGTGCTCCGGAGTTCCCGCTCCGGATTCGGAATCGATAATTTGCTCCCGACATACATTATGACGATTTTAGGCCGTTTGCGGTATTGTACACTTTGCTTCTGTTGTGAAAGGAACCCAATGAGACACATTTGATGCTTCGTGAAAGGTAGAATCGCAGCTTCCTCATTCACGCGCACAGTCGTACTTAGTCTGCACCTGCACCATTTTCGTTGTCAAGTGAACACGAATTTTCACCCATGTAGAACATACAAGCGAATAGTGCAAATTTATGTGTTGATTTGACATAAATTATGATCGTCATCTTTGAGAATTCAGTTTGATATTCTCACGTTGGCCCAGCTTTGAGTCCCCCGCGCAGCACACACAAAACGACCGACTCTCGTGCTCCGTGCAAGAGACTTGGAGTGCAAATTTGTTCTCAGCACCTTTTAATGAATGTCAGGCACTTTTCCTTTCAGGGCTCCTCGTTGACTAGAGACCTGCAACACTACATTTAATCCACGAGGCAGGTCCGATCGATTCTCCAGCAGCTTCTGCAGCTGCATGTGAAAGCGAAGCGGTTGGACCTTCTGCGGGGGAAGGCTGCAGCAGCAGGCAGGGGAAAACACTGCGGGGACAGGAACTACTCGTCTAGATAAGGATTCGGCACAGTCTTCAAGATACCTTCGCTAATCTACCTTGCGTTTAACAAGATGGCAGAGAACAGTGCCAACCCGGAGGCCGCCGTCGCGACGTCCGCGGAGACGGCGGCACCAGAGGCACCCGCGGAGCCCGTCAAGGAAATGAAGGCCATCGTGTTAAATGGATTCGGAGGCATTAAACAAGCTCAGGTGAAAAAGGTGCCAGAAGTGAAGCCCAGAGAAGGGGAGGTTCTCGTCCGAGTGAAAGCATGGTAAGAATGCTGATTTTTGTTCGTCTAATGCAGGTTGCAGGCAACCATATGGTGCAACCGTTTTACGTTCAGTCGACTGACTTGTCATCTTGCGCACATAAATGCAATGTTTGCAAAGCAAGGAGACAATTTTTTTCTGCTGTCACGCAAAAACAAGACACGAAAAGCGCTGCAGTTTTGAATTTTTCTGCATCAATCAACACAGACAGCGCGTCCTGGTGCAAGCTTTGTGGACAAACGTGCATATCCCTTCCAGGAACAAATCGATTCCTGGTGCATGTGGTCGAATGACATATGAAGGCAATGTCAATCTAATATGAGATGTGTGCCATGAAATCCCAAACATCAGGTTTTCACACGAAAAGAAAAGAAAGGTTGCAGTTCATACAAGGAACGTTGTGCGGCCCCGTGAGAGACAGCAATGTTTCACTGAAAAACCTGCGATGTGCAGTTTCATCCATAATAGATGCTAATGTCGCTCCCTCAAAGTAAAACAGTCGAAGCTGCGATAATTAATTCCGCATTTGCGAAAATTGCATCTTGCGTCATGTCCCTGCATTTGCTGAGAGTGGACCGAGAGTGGACCTCTCGTTTCCTCTCCCGCAAGGGTCAATATAACTCTGCAGAACCTCGAAACGTGTGGACGTTTATGCAGCTTTATCGGCCCGTGAAATGGTTTGTGGACTGCAGCCTGACTTCAAACAAACTTGTCTCGGGAAGAGAACGAGGTTCGTCTGCGAGCAGATTGTTTTCGGGCACTTGACACAAGAAGTTTTGTCTTTGGCTTGCATGGCATCTACACACCTGCCTGTCCAAAACTCAGTCCATATCTCATACAGATCAAGAGTTTTTGTCTGACACACACTCGAAATATTCATGTCACACATGCGTGTGCAAAGTTCCCAGGTGGCTGAGGTCCATCCAGAGCCCCTTCCGCCTGTTGACAGGAATTCCACAGACGTTGGGACTTCCCAAGCTCAGCACAGGCTTTCCTGTTTCCTCAGTTGCCAAGGTCTGGTTCCCCTGTTCAATTATGACAACCACGGGTCGTGCTACCCAACCTCCACGTGCACATTGGTGAGACCAGTCTTGTCAAGCATTTTTGTTTTGTTGCAGCGGACTCAACTTCACGGATTTGATGGTGCGTCAGGGCGTCATGGAGAATCTGCCCAAGACGCCGTTCGTCATGGGCTTCGAGTGTTCGGGGGAGGTGGAGGCGCTCGGGGAAAACGTGGACAACTTCGCCGTGAGTGTCATTCTCAAACGAAGGTCAACGCCCCAAAGAAATCTAATTCAATAGCGATGCGGAAGCAGGAAGCGAATTTGATCTTTTCCTTTCAATGTGGAGACAGAAGTGCAGCTCTAGGGACGTGGTGAGCAGGTGATGCTTTCAAATTGAGTCTGCAAAAAGCTGTCGTATCAAATGTCGTTGGCACAATCAATTTGCCGGTACTTCAAGCTCAACAACATCAACGAATTGAATTTCACATCTTTTTGGTGAACAAAAACACAAAAGCTCCTATAGAACAATTGTCTGTCTCCATAACTGATCAAGCTACTCTGGTGTGTAGTGGACATACTGCGGTGTTTGCTGCGCACAAGTCTCGATTGATGAACAAGTCCGAATTTGGTGCGGACATGACAAGGGTCTGGCTCTGAATACTCAACGTAATGACAAAACCTTGTTCGGACAAACGCATTCTGACTGCCTTTTGTGCCTGTATTTTGCCACGTTCAGCGGAAAATCAACATTGACTCTTTATCACTGTGTTTCTCATGCAAAAATGCACCTCTCGCCCAGTTCTTTGACGCTCCCAAATGTAACAAGAAGCAGTGCTCAAGGCAACTGCAGTGCGAAGTCCCTTGCACCGGTAATGTCATCAATTCTTCCCTGTTCATCAATTCTTCCTTGTCCTCCTTATCTTCCACCAGTCATGCTGTCTGCAGGGGGGTTCAGCCACAGGTGGGGGAAGGGGTTGCGGAGGGGAGGGGGTTGGGGCAGGGGGTTGGGGGAGGGGAGGGGGTTAGGGAGAGGGGGCAGGGGACATTTCATCCACCTTGCCATGTACTGCACTACCACATGGTGCTTCGCCCTAAAGGGACTTCGCACAATCAGAAAATCTATTCCCAACTGCTTCTCCTCATCCACAGCCTGGAGACCGGGTCGTCGGAATCGTGGACATGCAGGCATGGGCGGAGCTCGTCTGCATCCCGGCGCAGTTCGTCTACCACATGCCGTCGGGGATGAGCTTCCAGGACGGCGCCGCGCTGCTCATGAACTACCTGACGGCGCACCTCCTGCTCTTCGACATCGGAAACCTGCGCAACGGCCAGTCCGTGCTCGTGCACTCCGTCGGCGGCGGCGTGGTAAGTGCGCCCGGAGGTTCACGCCTTCAACACACTGGAAGCGTTGATATCAGAAACAAATCAGTTGGCCCAAAATCCACGCAGCCAACGTTTCATGTATTCTGTGACGCAGCGCAGCAACTTCGGTGTGGGTTTGTGCCGCGCCAGTTTTGGATGGGGGGGGGGGTTGCTGTGCCACATCATGGTCAGAAGCCCCTGCCTAATTCGGAATTACAACAGTAATGTGAGGTCTCGTAGACGGACAAACGTCTGGCTATGAATTAGATGCTTCCAGTGTGACACAGGCCTCACTCCCTCCAAGGCATTGTTTTGCGAAGTCCCTTTAGGGCGAAGCACCATGTGGTAATGCAGTATAATGCAGTGCGGCGGGGGGGGGGGGGGGGGGGGGGGGGGGGGGGGGGGGGGGGGGGGGGGGGGGGGGGGGGGGGGGGGGGGGGGGGGGGGGGGGGGGGGG
>JAAUXT010054500.1_pt1 | contig 60394 bp, 76 predicted proteins | sample 7278171 | NCBI WGS metagenome assembly JAAUXT01 (sample SAMN14350112, study PRJNA611818) | marine sediment metagenome | isolation source: surface marine sediment (1.8m) | place: French Polynesia: Moorea | collected 2018-08
GACCCGCAAAGCAGAAGGCTTCAGTGGTCCACCCTGTCCGGTAGGAATGTAAGGTTGCAGGGCCCTGAACTTCTGGTGCTTTCCCCATCATCCCTTTCGTGTTCTCTGGATGGCCCCAAGGTTAGCTAGCAGGCACGGAATAAAAAGATAACATGCCTCAGGTAAGGAGTTTATCTGAGTTTATGTCCTGCCGGGCAGCAAAGGATGTGGGAGGACAAGGAGCGTGAAAGGTGGGCGATGTAACATAACGTAATGAAATGCATCCAAGGATCTGACACGTCTTTTATGGCATGAAGAGCTTTCAGCTCTCCCCAGCTCACTAGCTGGAGCTGTAACGGTGTGTGTGTGGGACCACATAGGACCCTCCTGGCTCAATGAAGGGTGATGCCGCGGGAAAAGTAAGCACCCGTTAGGAGCCACTGGGTAAAGGCTTTGAGGCCAGGAGTGGGAACGGTCCCCTCGGATTCTGTACCATTATGGAGAGTATGATCCAAACTACAAGAGCCCTTCTCTCGGTTGTACGGTCCGCACTGTACTGTGCGTGGCTATTAGGTACCCATCCAAGGTAGAGGATTCGTCATGTCGAGGCAGATGCTCCTGCAGCATTCATAGGCTGGGCCGTTCTACTCCTTGGGAAAGGAATGACCCAGTGTTCATGTGCGTGTCCCACCATCGCCCCTTTTATAATTCTTGATGCTTTGACGCTCGCATCAGAACTTGGACAGAAGTAAGCCACTTGAAATTATCCTAGTCAAGGCACCCCAATTTGCAGGTTAAACACGGCCCCAGCACAAAACCTTCGCATAGTGACCGTGTTGAGAGAAATGGTCAGTAGGGGATTTCTGTTCTGTTTTTTTGTACTTTTTTTCCTCGAAAGGCCACAAGACATGTCCAGGTGCCACGCATTTTGACTTTGTATCACGGACTGCTCAAGCGTTTGAACGTTTGAACAAGCTTCACTGAACGTCAAAAGTTTCTTTTATTCAACAAAAATGTGTGGTTTCCAGAGCAAGTAGCACGAAAAATCACAGAACAATGCTTGGGCGGATTTTGTGCGTGTTTGGCACTGCGTTTGACAAAAAGAATCCCAAGTAACCCTTTCAAGAGAATTTTGATCGCTGGATGCTTTTTCCTGAAGAATAAATTCAAGTACAACAGCACAAAACTCCCAACTTTTGGCTGTGTGAAGAAACATAAGAATGACCGCAGAGCGAATAGACACTTTAACTGCCCACATTCAGTCGTCCAACTGGCACAGAAGCGCCACACCACGCATGATCCAGAAGTCAGCGGGTTTCTCCGACGGCAGACTGATCGATGTGACGAAGTTGGTGGAATGTCCGGTGCTGGAGAGGGTTCCAGCTCGGGCCGACGTTCTGTAGAGAGGACACTCGTAGCTGTGTGACGCTGGTTCCTTCCTGGGAAATTCACGCGATGTTGGGTCCGACGTTGCTGATTCTCCCGCAGTCAACTCGGACGGTCTGCTGTCCATCTGGAAATTGACCAAAGTTTGCTTCCGTCTCAATTCGCACGGAAAAGGGTACATCGTCCTTCGGTGTGCTTTTTGATGCCGGCAGTCACTGCTGGCAGACCTTTCCCCAACCAAAAGAAGTTTATGGTGCCCTCACTTTGGGTATGAAGTTCAGCGTGGGGAGGCGACAGCATCTCTGCAGCGGCAGGGTGTCCTGTAGAGTGCGAGTCTCGAGGCACCAGCGCGCTCCGTCCAGGAACAAACCGAACACCGCCACTCCATTCTCAGGGCCGCTCACTCCCTGTCAACACACGCACGAAGTAAGGATTTTCAGTCAAGTTGTTTCAAAAATTCGCGTGGATGTGAAAGCTGTTAAGTTTTGAATGCCCACCCTGAATCCCATATCTGTGATGTTGAGCTTCTGTTTGATGTCGCTGAGTTCTTCCTCCGAGTCCTCCGGCCCCGGCGCGACGCTGAAGGTGAAGCTCAGAGAGTCGACGGACAGCCCAAATTTCCTCGCGTAGTTCTGCAGGACTGCCGTCAGAAACCCTGTAAAAATGACAGCGAATAATTGATTCTGATTCCCACACGCCTTTTCAGTGCGATAATCGATAAAAACCAATGATTGGGAAGGAAAACACTCCTTACGAGGGAGATCCGCAAAGTCCGGTTCGTCCCGAACTCACCCTGTGGGAAGAAGAATGCAGAAAGCCAAAATATTTTCGGCTGAGCTTTGGACGGGTGGAACTGCAGCTCCTCTGGATTCTGGGCAGGTTGTTGTTGTTGCTGCAGCGGGAGCCTGAGTATCCTGGTTCCCGCCGACACGACGCGCGCCGCCCACTCGCTGAAGAAGTCGACGCGCTGCATGAGGTCGCGCACCCAGCCGCCCAGGGGCTTCCGAGACTCGTACGACGCTTGCTGCAAAGAGAAAACACATCTCCAGGTTCTGTCTGGACAGAAAAACAGAAATCTCTCGATTGTGGTTGTGCGTTCCACCGTCGCGTTCTGAAGCCTGAAACAACTTGATCAGCATCTGCGTTGAATGTACACGAACGTCAGACAAGAAAAGGTTTCGGACCTGTGCAACAGTCCATTCAGTTATAAAATTCAGCGTGCGTTCCTGCAGGCGTTCCTTTCCGATTCAGCCGACCAAGGACTTGCACGGATTTGACGCAACAGGAGCAGCACAATGCTCTTGATGAGGCCCATTAACGGAGATTATTGCAGCCAAATCCAGGATCATCCCGGTTCACTGCTGCAACACTGGAACAAAGCGAACGCACTTGCTGCCTGCAACTAATTGTGTCTTCCGAACCGACTTAATGCGGAGATAAATCTACAAAGGATCATTTCGTCCTGCCATTCAGTCATATCCGAAGTAATAATGAAGAATATGTAATCATCTGAGATTTACGATCAATGATTAATCGTGATTCTTTGACAAAGATAAAGCACATGCATTTGAGCACGAGGAAAGAGTCTGAGCAGACCAATCCACCCACTTATGCCGCTTTGTCGACGGAACCACACTGAAGGAAAAGCAGACATCCGCCTACATTTGAAGGGGGTACAGAGAACGAGTTGGAACATCGAAAACTCAACATTTTCTGGAGTCGTAATCCCTCCCCCCTCCCCGGGCAAAATGACCTGTGGTCCAGCGGAGGTTCTATCCATACCACAGGGGTTCGACCGCACATTACAAGTTCACTCGCTCAGGCGAAAAACATCTTAACAAAAGGGTACACGAAATGAAAAAAACGCTCCAGTTGCCAGTGCAAAACACTTGTTGCAAAGGAACGTGAGGAAAAGAAAACTCACTTTCCATTCAGTCGGCACCTTCTGGTTGAGGATCGACTCGTACGCGTCTTCGAGGTTCTGCGACATGATGACCTCGCCCTGGACGGCGAGCCGCAGCTCCTTGAGCGACTTGTGCACGAGGCGCATTAGGCAGCGGAACCGGTCCAGCTCCTGCCGCAGCACCGTGAACAGGGCCGAGTGCACCAGGCCTCGGACCTGCTCCAGGCGTTCAGGCGTGAGCTCACTCAAAGCTGGTTGTCAAGAACAGCAGAAGGTACAGACTCGTACGACTCGCACGTGGGGAAACTGAAAATTGGGGAGAACAAACACCAGAGTTCGGTATCCATTTTCTTGGTGAAAACACTCTTCTCACCTCGTTTCTGGAGAGAAGTGGAGGCGTTCTTCAAATCGTGGAACTTGTTGGTGCTTCCTTGAGCGAGCAGGACGAGATCTGTGAGGGTGAGACTGAGGGCGGCGCCGGGCTCTGCGCGAGGCGCCGGAGTTTCTTCCTCCTCCCCCGCGGGCGCCGCGGTGCCGGCGCCGACCCGCTCAGGGATGTGCCGACCCATCTCTTCACACAGCTCCAGCACCATCGCGTCTCGACTCCTCCCAGTCCTGACGTGCGAGACAAGTCGAAAGGATTTTCAGGACAAATTCCAAGTTCGGAGCTCCTTTCACGTTGTCGAATCTCTTCCGAAGGAGTTCTGCGACCTTTTCAAGTTTGTGGCCAGATCCTTGCCACTGTTTTTCGAGACACGAAAGGCCTCTTTGGTCTGTGTATTGTGCAAACAAGTTAGTCTCTCAGGAATCTGGCCACTTGGTCTTGACCAGCATGAAACAGTTGGGAACCAGGAAAGAGAAAGTTCTGCTTCTGCACGAATAGCTACGAGGACGCTCTCATTTCCTCGCAGGTTCCTCACTCTGAAGTGGTGATTTCTTGCGAAGGGAAATGGAACTTTTTGTCGCTTCAAGGGAGAAAGTGAGGATGTCTTTGGAGAAAATTACAGAATAATGGGAGATAGAATCAACAAACCGTACAAAGCTTCATCGGATAATAATGTGCAAGGCTGATGGAATCTGCAGATTCATTTCCAGATGTCAACACCTTGAATTGCGAAATGATCCCACCCAGAATTCAATCAGTGCAGAGAAGAAGGTCTGGAAGCTGCGCGAGCAGAAAACGAATTGAAGCCTCGGAAAGACCAAGAAGACCATTTCCGTTGAGTTCTACACGCACCCATCGTTTGAAGAAGCCAACTTGCTTTTCCTTGACAAAAACAACCTGGTCCATCACAGCTTTGTCACTTGATGCCTTTGCGGTTTGGTGAAGAGGTGACGTCAAACGGGACACCCCAAGCTTGAGAGAAAGCAGCTTGCAAGGAGAATCATCCACAAACAAAAAAGAAAACGGTGATGTATTGCACGAGACAAGACGGAGTAGCATGAAAAGTGTCGAGAAACTTTCAAGGAGAAAGCTTCTAGCCGTGGCAGTGATTGGCTACGCTCCGAGGGGTCAAGCTGACAGACTTTCCTTCGCGAGCAATCAATCGCTGCGGGTCGTGGTCACTTGAGCGGTCACCCGTCACAAGCGCCGCGGCACTCGCACCGACATCCACTGGAGCCAGACTGATTCCCTCCCCGAGGTTCGCTCAGCCTCTCTCCCCTCCACCAAACTTCATAATTGGAATCCCTTGCGGGAAAAAAGCAGTCTTGCACAAGAGAGGATTAACTTTGCGAGCATCAGAGAAGAAGAAAGTTTTAGAAAAGGAAATTTCCTTGTGTTTTCGATGTTGGAGGGAAAACAGCTGTGGCACTTGAGTGGCATGCTGCCTTTAATTTGTCGCCCAAGTGTTGCTTCAGGTTGACAGATCCATTTAGCTGCAATAATACTGAACTAATCGCGGCTTTCATCAAATTAGATTCATTGTGAATCGGCACAGATTTCCAGAAGAGAGGACAGCTCCGGCAGCTGTTAGAATCCCTGCGTTCGACAACGCTCACCCTTTTGACAAGGTGTCATTTTTTTTCCCTTCTGCTCAGAAGCAGATTCCATGAGGAATAAAGCCGTCAGCGAGCTGTCAGTGGGATTAAACTGCGCGCTGAGCAATGGCGCCCGGTGGAGGCTGAATTGTCATTTGTCCACCGGGAGAAGGGAGGATACAGGAATTCCATGCGCTCCACAATTCATTCTCGACATTTCTTTCGGCTCTTTTGCTTTTGCAACAGTCATGCGTTGCAGCTTCGTGCTTGCGTGCGTTTTTTTATTTGCACGGCGGAAGAAAAGAAAGAACGCTTTTGAAGCGCACTGCGAAGCAGTTCACTGCAGAACGGAACCTTGCTGCTCGAGAGCTTGCGCTGTTTTGGAGGCCCAAAATGCGTGTGCTTGAGAGAAAATTTTCTTCACATTGATGAAGCCAATTTTTTTTCCTGTGGAATTCTACTCGTAGATGTCCTTGGCCCTGCCCTTCGAAAGACCTGACATATTTTGGCCCCGGCGGTGAAGCTTGAATGCGCGCCCAACGCCCTGCTGCTCATTTCCTTCAAACGCAACACTCTTTGCAGTTCTGTCTGTGACAGACACAATATCTTCTGAAGGATCGCTTTCTTCTTTTTGACTGTGGTGAGGCCGCCGCTTCTAAAACGCTTCAGAGCCCAATATTTGGCACCCATGCACGAATGAATGAAGTGGGGAGATGAAAAGCAAAAGAAAAGAAAAACTTCTCAGTGGGGTTTGAGTGACTGAAAAGAACACATTACCGCAGCACAGGATATTTGTAGAAACTTGGAAGGCACAGAGACGGCCTCCAAAACAGATTTTTCATCGAAACACTTGCTTCTGCAAGTTTCTTTGGGGCACAAAGACCAGGACACTGACTCCAACATCCAGGACAACAAAGACAGCTGCGCGGACGAGTCATCCGAAGTGCTTGCGTGACACCAGCCCACCTGATTGCCGAGTATTCACACTCACCCGATGACATTGGCGGAGAGCTTGGGCTGCACGCTGAGCAGGTTCTCCACCAAGGTGCGCGCCTGGGTCTCGCGCGTCGCGCGCTCCGCAGTCTCGTTCATGCCGAACAGCTCGGGCGCGTCGGCGGCGGGAAGCAGCGCGATGTAGTCCCGCACTGCCGCGAAGCCCAGCGCCGCCGGCACCGGGTGGTACACCTGAACACGACAACATTTCAATCCAGCAAACACGGTGCTGACGCAGCTTGTGCTGCAGGTCAAGAGTGAGACACGCATTCGCGGAGGCTAAGTTTCCCCAATCCACACAGAACGTTGATTTCAAACCCGATTGCGGCAATCCCGTTGAATGATCCGCTTTGTTTGGTTGTTCCCGACCCGACCCGACGTCTCCCTGATGGGGACACACGCATTGGATCCAGCTGAAAGCGTCCCTATTCAATCATTTTTTTTAAAAAGACAACAGACTGATGCTGTTCTGAATTTGAAGTCACGAAAAAAATAAATCATAATGTTTTCCGACCCGATGGAAATGCACTGCCAAAGGAAAAGTACGAACAAACATGCAATAAAAGCTTCGATGAAAAGCGAGGTTTAAGCCCCGTTGGCCATTCTGCAAAGCCCTGTTTTACAAAAGCAATGCAATCACGAAGCGGCCCCACCGAAAGCGCCGTCTGTATTCCGAAGGTGTTTCCTCTGGGTGTGGGCTGCCAATTGACGGCTCCTCCCGAAACCAGCTTCAAAGCAAATCAATTTCCCCCTTCACCCCGTGGAGCACAGCTTCTCAAGTGTTTTACAACAAAGAAGTCCTTGTCCCGTCGACAGTTTTCATCATCGGAGGAACTTTTTCATCTCTAGATTGCGACCACACTGGTGATTGTATCAAAATCCAAAGGTTCCTTGCTCTGATCGGGCAACTTGATTTTCGCAGCGCGACGTCCATCAGTGAATCAGGAATTTGTGTTGAGAGCTGCTTTCAAGCTTCTTTCATCCACACCACCTGACCGTTGGACAAACACTTAATAATGAAAGGATCACTCCATTAAGCAGCTTAGCGAACAGAAAAGCACGTCTAAGCCCCATATCCTGTTCTGAAGCCCAAGCCCAGGTCTGTGGTAAGTGCTGGGTATTTTCTTTGAAAAGATGCTAAATCTTTCTGACTTAAAAACCCCCGGTAACATCTTGTTCTTGCAAAAGAAAACGATTCTCGAAATTCTCGAAAAAGAACTTGCTGATTCTCAATTTTCACGATTGGTTCGTGCCGTTCAAAGAACAGCTTACTTCTGCAGTGAAATTGTATGGGGGAAATCAAGTTGAAAGGCTTTGAGAATTGCTCGATCCTGAAGTGTTTTTAATCTCCAAAAATGCCGTCGGCTATGAGAAAATAAAAATCCATTTGCAGCCTCCCAAGTCACCTCATTTCTGGCATTTCTTCCAAAGTCTGTTCGTATCCTTTGCCCTTTGAGCCAGCCCTACAAGAGGAAGGCGTGCGCCCATTGATTCTCTGGAGTGCAATGTTCTTCACTGACGCAGCTGCAAAAAATTCTGCCGTATCTTCGTTGGTTTTCAAAGCAAACTGGTGTTTGCATAATTTTGCTGTTTGACTGGAGTTTTGACTTTCCCCAAAAGACCAGCGTACAAATTCTTGCAAGTGAGGATTTCAACTGGCTTCGTTAGGGAAGCCAACTGAACACACGCCAATTCTCAGCTCGAAAACAGCAAACTCTGAATTCTTTCACCAAAAACCAAATCCAAGACGGGAAAGACCACAGCCAAAAGCAAATGCACTGGATCAATCGGGCCATCTTGAGGCCGGACGCACCTTGTCGGGAGAGTAGTTGTACTGCGGATCCAGCGCCCTCGGGTGGAAGAATTTGTGCAGCAGGCTGTGCAAGCAGCGACGGTCGTTGTCGTCCGTGACGCGGCCTCCGTACGTCACGTCGCCGATCACGTACCACAGCGCCGCCCACGCGACGGCGCCACCGCCGCCGCCACCGCCGATCCCGACGGAGTCAGGGGTGGAGTCCTGCGCCGGGTCCTCCAGCAGCATCCGGAGCTGCATAACCGCCACCTGCAGGATCAATGACAAGTCGAGGTGTGCTGGCCTATTTGAACGCTCATCTGCGTCGGAATCATGGAACTCAAAGAAATAGCACAAGACAAAGGCCAGACAAAACAAAGACAGACCATCGTACGGCAGACCACAGAGATCCGAATTCCATTTCCAATTGAAAATTAAATTCATGATCAATATTTATCAATATCAGGTATTTAAAGCTCAAACAGAAGAATCACTAGTGTGTGGCGCATTCTCAAAAGCCATAAATTTTCAACGAAATGTCATCGGAAATGGAAAATGGAAATCCTTGCTTTGTCCTGAAGAAAGATGGATTGCTGCATTCAGCAAATGCCATGCTCATGATGTGGTTTAATTATAATTGATAAACGAGCAATATTTTTCGGTAATTGCGTGCTTCCATGGGATGTATTTAAATCACACTCAAAGATTGCATAATGAAAGCTCATGTCAAGGCAAATTGCCTGAGGAGCAGTGTAGGAATCTGGCTGATGTACTGGCTCCTGCATGTATTTGTTGCACAGAAGGCACGCAGTGCCCGTCGAATCCACCCCTCATGTGCACCACGCGACGTCAGACTCAACGATCAAACTGGACAGGACACCGACCACCGCCCCCCCCCCCGGTCGGGTGGCCGAGCCTGAGGACCGAGGAGACCGAAACACTCCGTGCGCCCAGTCTTGGATCCCGGCCGAAGGTTGAACAAATGTCCTTTTGTCGATGCCCGCAAACTGAAGTGGAGTTTCACAGAAACTGAACAGTTCTGAGCCTGACTGATGAAAATGGTGAATTGCCGACAGCCATGGAAGAAGCCACAAGAGACTGTCGGCACACACCATTTCACTTTCCTGGGAGTGGTTTGAAAGCTTCGACATGCAAGCACGTTCTTTTCGAACCCTGGGAACCTGGCTTGAAGTCATTAACATTCACATATTTTGGGTTTCAAAGCCATTAGAAGATTGTTCCTGCGAGACGGAAGGCCGTGCGCTCAATCAGCCTGAGTTACCGTCCGCCACGCGCAGCACGAAGCTCGGGAGCTGCTCCATTAGCTCCGACACGCCACCTTTGTCCCGATAACTGTCCACTGGCTGATTGAGGTCATGAGGTTCGCCGAGTAAATCTCAAATAACAAGCGATGTGGATAAACTTGCAGACAATCTGACCTGATTTGTGTTTTAATCAGAAGAGGAAAGTGGCCCTTTGTGTCAGGGATCTCCCCTTCTGCTGCGCCTTGTGCGCTGACATTGCGAGGCCCAAGCTTTCCAAGGGCAATACGTCTCGTTTCAACGCAGTGTCCTCAAAAATTGTCAAGTCTTGACAAGGTCAGAACCTTTCTGCAAGACCTCGAAACAAAAACCACAACTGCGATCTTCAGAGGGAAGACTAGCAGGGTGTATCATCTGCTACACGGAATCCTGAAAATGAATTGCCTTTGCACGCGAGAGTCCGTAGGCCCAGTGACCAAGATTCCAGTGTTTGTCGCGCATCAGTATGCAGCGCGCGGCCCCAGAGAGACAGGCAGCGAACATTACCAGGTGAGGACACCCGAGCGGCTCTTGTTTCACTCCTCTTTCAAATGGAAGAGTCAGACATGGCCAAGATAAACAATTGCCGACTTGGTTTCCTGTATCTGGACCAGCAACAGAAGAGAAAGATTTCTTGTTTGTCTTGCACTGCCCCTTCTTGGAACAATTGGGTCCAAGACATGTCCCCAGATGATGAAAGTGGGTCAGTACCCGAGAAACATACAGGACTCTTCTCTGGCGTTCTCTAAATGAACGATATTCGGAGGACATGGAGCACCACGAGAAAGGTTCTTCTGTTGTCCACATGCCGAACCTTGAGACGAGACACTGACTGTCCTACCGGATATTAACATTCAGTTTTCTTCTCTGACCATCCTGCGCTCACTCTTGACCCAAACTCCCAAGCAATTTCAGCGCCATTTCCTGCAATGATTGCCTTGCCCGACAGCAATGTACATCTAACCTGTGAAATGACAATCTGCTCGAGTGTGCGGGAGATGATGAAAACTGCGCGAAACAGACACCATCAGGTCCCCAGACGAAACATGGTCATTGTTTGGCTGAGTGGCAACGCGTTCTCTTCAAGAGAATCCTGGAAAAAAGTCAGGAATCTACGAAAGTGACCAAACCACGAGCAAAATTACACTGTCTTGGTCAGAGGAATGACCTGCTCCGCCTTTCTTTCCTCTGGATTCACTTTACACGGTCCCCAACGTCCTGAAACGACAATTGCTCTGAGGTTTGCAACAATTCGGGCGAAAACCCCTGATAAGTGCCGTGTACTGCAATAAAATCAAGATCTTTGGAGTCTCCATCCAGCCAACTTTTGAGAAAACCGAATCGTTCGAAGAACCTTTCTTTGGAACTGCAAGTCCGACCAAGTTCTACTTTTCCCAACACGATGCTCTTCCCTCTTCCCGATTCTCCTAAAAAAAAGCACAAATTGCCCGTATTTGCGCGAACAATCATCGCTGCACTTTCAGTGCCGAACCTCTTCGGATAAAATTACACTGCTGCAACAAAGACCCGCCTTGAGCAACACAGACAAGGTATAAATTTGGTAAATTGATCTGGAAATGTCCCTTTAAAGCTGATGAATGGCCGACCTGCTGCACGCAATAATTGGGTCAGGCAGGAATCCGCCGGGGGAACGGGAAACAGCAAGATTTCGGGCTCCAGGCTGCGCTCATGGCTCCACAGTTTTCAGATTCTAAACCCAGTTGTAATTTGTAGCGACACCGTTTCAGACGCAAAGCGGTGAGTTTGTCTGCATCCCACGGCTACCGAGGTCTCGACAGAACGCACCTGAGGTGCGAATATACATTTTTGGAACGTTTGAACCGCCAGGCTCTGACAAAACCGTGGACCCAGAGATTGTATCCGCTTGAGCATAACACGCGTTTCTCACCAAATGAGCGTTTGTGTGGGTGCAGATGCTACGGCTCTGTCGGCGCTCAGCATCAAGGGTCTCCTTATCCCCGCGAACAGAATCTTGTTCTCCTTCACCTTGTGAGTCAGAAGCCCTTTCCAGTCGATAAGACTGTGAAAGCCTGATACTCAACCAAGTGAACAGGAACCTTCGCAGAAGGACCGAGGCAAATGCGTTCAGATAGGGAAGCACTTCACGACGAGAGTGGCAAACACATCTGGTGAGAACATGCCTCGATTGTAACAAGCACAAACGTTGCTTCACCAAAGTGAGAGCCAAAGTGACGAGCCAAAATGACCTCGCACCCTGGGTTGACTTGCATGGGTGCGTCACTCATATTCCGTTCGCTTTCACAAGATTGTGCTGTCAGAACTCCTCGTTCAGCCAAAAGAAACGAGACATTTCTGTTAAATCATCTGCTGTTTGAACACAGGAAATGGTCAGTCGTTGTGCGTACTGCTGATCCCTGAGCTCGTGTTGCATATCACGGGCGCTTTCAGAAGTTCCAAAAACCCCCACCTATCTCTGTCAACACATGTCCGCTGAGCTTCTGAATCTCCACTTGTTATACAGCACGATTGGTGTTTTGAAACAAGATGGAATGCAGCCTGGGACATTGGCGACCCCAGATGCATTGGGAGATACATTCAGCTGAATGCCAGAACTGTTTTGGAAAGCTGAGAATAACGACTGCAAACAGCTCAGTTAGATTTTACAGTTCACAGAATATTGCATCCTTCGAGTGAACCTCTCTCCCAGCACGAGCAGGTTGCTCTCCGACTGAAACCCATCTGCCTGGCTGGGGTGTCTTCTGACTGGACCCATGAACCAGTGTCCCCAAGGGATGAACACGCTGAGAAACACTCCTGCCTGTGGGTTCGTCTAATTTTCACGAACATCGTGCTCACGTTCACGCATTTTCACGCGGGCCTCAAAAAGTTTCGCTTTTGGTGCAAATTTTGTCTGCAAAGTTCAAGAATAGATCTACTTCCAAAGCCACACAAGCCACTTTTGAAGTGCCATCCTCCCTGCCCACTTACATTGTGATGCCTCGACGTGGCTGCCACTGCACTGTCGCCTCACCATTTCGACCTTTAACTTCTCATGTGACATCAAAGCTAATGGATTGCGCTGCTCTGTCTTGAAATTTTGTCCAAAGTGACTCGGAGAGACCTATTAGGCTCTTCTTCCCAGAAGAACAGCTTGTTTATCGAGTTAATTTCGTGTCCACTGGGACGAACAACATGATTCACCTCCGTTTCATCAACACGCGGCCGCAGGACAATGGATAAGCAGTATGATTCACTGGACAAGCCTTCAATTTGGAAATTTCACGCGTCTTGGGAAGGGAATTGTTTTGGCCCAGAGACGGCTTCTGAGATGGCTCCTTTGTTTCACTCCAAGAAAATGCCAAGCGCTCAAAAACAAACGAACAAAGATGCGCCACGCACGTTCCGAGTCTTTGTTTCGCCTCCTGCAGTGAACACTCACCTCAAGGTCCGAATCGTTGAACTCGTAGGGGATGTTCCAGCCGAGGCGCCCGTACTTCTTCCTCTCGTGAATCACGGCGTTGAAGAAGCACAGGCCGAACAGCAGGTTCCTCCACTCGGCGACACGACACCTTCGTGATCCGGTGGCATCGGCGTCAGGACCGGCCCAGCCTTCCTCGTACAGGAGCTGAGTGACGGCACCACCCGACCCGCCGCCGCCGCCGCCGCCGCCGAATGAACGCAGTAGGTTCGCCCGGACTCCCTGCGGAGGTTCCACCGTCATCTGCAATGTATCCGCCAATCTGTGAAATCCATGTTCTCAGTGATCTGGCTGAGTAGTTGGGTGTCAGTTGTTCAAGACAAAGAGACTCCGCGGTGGGGGGGGGGGGGTGGCCCTCAAAGCTCACGATGTTTTCCTTCATTTTTGTTTGGCGATCGTAGATCTTCGTGGTCGCAGCTGAAACCAAGAAACAACACATGATGCGTACGTGAAATAAAGGAAGATGAAGCAGCATCGCATTGCACCACGACGTCCTCGTCGAACCGACGTTCAGCCTCAAATCGGCTCAAAATCACGTCACCGACAGGTTGCAGGACGAATTCGTTTGACCGGCGTGAATGTTTATGGTGTGCTTGATCTTCGAAAGGTGAGGCTTTCGACTCGATGTGCCAGCTTGGCAACACGTGCTGCAAAGCTTCCTCAATCTTGTTCATCCACACCCAGTAGGAACTGCCGCATCCCTCAGAGACCCCTTTCATTGCACTCCTTTGATTCCCTCATTCGCACACAATGCTAGCAACGTGTAATTCACATTCGCTGATGCCCAGTTTGAGGAGAATCCAACGACTTCCTCCTTTCATGATGGGATTTGTTATGACGCATTAAAAAAGAAATGTCTCCCACTGAGACGCCAAAAAAGCAGCCATTACACTGGAAACTCGACTGCCTGCTTCGCTCCCAGCTGTCTGGAGGTCTCTGCAAAACCCTTTATGGCTTCTCTTTCACAGAAACTGCTCGCCGTGTTTTTGTCCGGAGTGAGGCATATTTAAAACACCCCGAGCAGTGCTCACGTCTCCCATAACAAAAGTAATTGCAGCTCGTTTAGATCAATAACAACATCATCATCCTCAGGTTTCCCTGTTCTTTTTATTCAGCGCGCACACCGGGGAAAACGGGCGCGCTCATCGGGCTCATGAACGAGGCGCAATTAGCCTCGCAGAGAGAGAATGGTGATGAGGTGCTTTACCTCTGTATCAATAATTCAGCAAAATGGACCGATCTGGAGACAACAGGCCCGTCATATGTTCAGTCCAGTATCTGTGTAGATGTCCTGCATGGCATCAAACTCACCATGCCCGAGTCGCGCGTGCGGAACAACAGCTGTCAGAACTTGACGGGCCAGTCTCCAGAATTCCTGCCCAGAATAATGGTCACAAAAAGTAAGGCTTTGGCGTTTTCTTTGTAGCGCACTTGTGACGATCAGCAGAGCTTTTTCAACAAGCGAGTGGATGACGTTCACAGTTTGTCTTTGAGAAAAACAAAAAACACGCACTGTACACTTTTGAAAACACAATCCCAGTATTTCTACTGTCAAAGGATAACATTCTCAACCGACCACCAACACAAAAGGATCTCTTCCACATTCGTTATGGCTTTCCTTCTGATCACTTTCAAAAAATCTTGTTCTGTCCTGGTCCTTTCCGTGCACCCTCCCTATTTGAATCATTCCACTAGAAGGGACATCCTACAAATCTAAACAAAACTAAAGTGTCCATCACATCCTCCCTTCAATATTGCCGTGTCTGTCTCCTTTTGCGACTTCTTCCAAAAAAGGGTACATAGTTTCCATCCTTCAGAATCTCGTCCCACGTTCATGCAGGTAAAAACGGCACTCTTGAAAACACAATGTCCGCTCATGGAAACTCCGCAGCTCTGCTAATTTCCAACATCGCGCTTGCAGAGCATCTGAAAGCTTTGTTCGAGAGTCTCAACACAACTGGACGCGCGCTTGTAATGTGCTCACCACCAAATTGATGAACAAAAACGCTCGCGACAGATCTGCGTGGCCCTGAAGATGACGGAAGCCCAGCTTCAGTTCTACCAAAGACGCGGGAACCACCGGAGAACACTCAGAGGCTCACCACACACAGGACGAGGAGGCTTTATCTCGATGCTGCCTGTGGGCAATTGGGACGAAACCAGATTAAGATCGAGCAGACTTGGGGTGGTGGCAAACCGGGGTCGCACTCCCTGCATACATGTTTCCGTTGTGTGTGCAAGCTCATACTCGTTCGTGTATTTGCTGAATTGAAAATGCTTCAACATGGTCTCGTTCATTATTTCAAATCTCAGTCAAAATTTGCTTCGTCTTTGTTCCCTCCACTTCGATTTGGTGTCAAAAGGCACGACAGGTGCCACTGAGTTCACAAAGGTGCTGTTTTCTGCACGCAACCACTGATGGTTTTGGACCTCACCAGTTGTGACGCTGATTCAGCACCTTGAAATACAAAAACAAAGGTTCAGCCAATACTGTCTGGACAGCCTGGTCGACGTGACAGACAGCGGAGTCGTGCAACAGTGAACCGTAAAAACATGAAGCAAGCGCGAGGACTCCTGGTGCTCAAGAACACGAGGCTTGACGATCACTCCACACAATTCAGCGAAGTGCTGATCTGAGCAGGTCGCACACCTGCATGCTGGTGGCAGATCAAAGTTGTGGCACTCGTGACACAAACCGAGGCCATAAAAAGTCATAACCATTGCTTTCTTGAGAACTCAACTTTGCCAGAACAAACTTGCACCTTGTTTGCAGCAGACCCGCATCTCAGAGTTGTGTGAAAGGGACACGCACCAGAATGGAGAAACTGTGTTTTTGTGTAGAGAGCCTCGAAAGCAAACAAAGATAATCGCTCGCTTCCTCTCGAATCCCGTTCGCTCAACCTCACCAAGGTTCCTCTCTGAGTTTTCGTGCGGCTATCGAATTTTGCCGCCAGGTCATAATCTGTTAATCAATTTACCAAGATTAAATCACCGTCAAGTGTACTCTGGAGCAATGCTTCACACACAGCCGCGAGACACACCACAAAGGACGTCGGCCTGTAATTGGGCGGATCGAAGTTGAGGAAACAAAGGAGTTGGTACTCAATTAAAGATCCGCGGCTTCGTTACAGAGATTTTTGATCCAACACACGCACTCGTAAACGCCAGTAAAATTGAGATAAGACGCAGTGGTACGGCACGGCTTCGCCTTGCAATTCGCAGCACAGTGCACCGTAATAAAGAAGGGCACGGGAGGGATCATTGTCGTGGTTCTTCGCCGTCCGAACTCTCGCAGAAAGCTGCAGACACAGTCCATGTGGCCAAGCGCTTTATAATCAAATGGTTTTACGGGGCACCTCCCATCCCGTAATGAAAGGGAAGCTGCATCTGGAGTTGGTAAATAGTCGGGACTCTAGCCGCATTGATCACTTGCCATCTTTGCCTCGCTTGCTGGTTCCTTTCCCGAGTCATGAATGAAACTGGATCTGTTATTTACCGAACTGACTAGCGCAGTGGAGGGTTTGTGGAACACACGCAGGATTGCGCGGAGTATCACCGGGAAGAGGTATTGATCAGAGGCTCAGCAAACAAAACCTCTCACCCCCGGTCCGCCGGACTTGTTCCACACTCGGCCGCGGAAGATAAAGCAAACGCGTACAGCTTTCCTCGACATTTGCGTGTGTGGATGCACTTCGCTCACACTCCAAACTTGGACACATTTCTCAAAATCTGCGAAGCGAATGCAAGAATTTGCATTCAAACTGGATGCCAAATTTGCAAAGGATATCACAAAGATGACTTGGTGTCAGGGTTTGACTTGACACGGCGACACGTGCTTCAGATCGATGCGGCTTTTCGGTCTCTGTGTTTTCTGTGCAAAGACAGATTCTTCACTTGGAGCATCTGCATCTGGGGCTCACACAAAGGAATCAAATGGGACTAAATTGCATAAAACCAAGACAAAGGCATGCCTGGGAAGGATACAAATCACCTAGAAGTTCCTTCAGCTCAGAATGTCAATCTCCTGTGAAGAACATGCAAGATTTATGATCTCGTAATTTGAATGCTTTGAAACAAAGGCTCCCGCAACAAAGAACATCAAAGTCTTCCTCAGGAATAGAAAGAAGCCACAACGTCCGCAATGACATAAATATGCTGCATAGCGGTCCTCGTGTGCAGCCTGACGCCGAATGGAATAATGCTGGAAGGATTGTTGCTCGTTTCTGGAACGTGCAGCAACTTGCTCGTCTTCAGAATGTGTTGAGGGAGATGTGCGTTGGACTGTACAGCAGCATGGCTCTCGCAGCTGGAGGAATCGGTTTCGCCTTCGGGGACCTTCCCGTCAAGATCTCCGAGGAATTGCTCGTTTGCAAAATCTGCTTTGGCAGATTCCATCAGAAGAAACTGCCCAAGCTATTAGCCTGCTCTCACACCTTCTGCGAGCCTTGTGTGAGACAATATCACTTTATTAATACAAATGGATGGTTGGAGATAGGCGCTGCAGGGGAAGGTGGTGCTGGCGACGGGGGATGCTCGGGACTCCAGAACAATTTCCCTAATTTCCCGTGTCCAATCTGTAGGAAACTGACCCGTCTCCCGGACTCGGGCGTCGAGGGACTCGCCAACAATTTCACGGTGCTGAGCCTCATGGAGCTCCTCGATGACAAACAGCAGGGCCACGTCAACGAAGGTTTTTGCGACTCAGATACGTGTTCTGTGAAGTCCGACGTGATCGGCATCGTGCGACGCAATCCACGTCGACGTCGACGTGAGCGACGCGGCAGTTGCTGCTCCACGTTCTCCGTACCAACCGAAGTTGGCGCGTCCATGACGTCATTGTTGGGTATCCCTTCTATTGATGCTCGATGCGCTATTTGTGAAAGGAGATTCCCTGAGTCAGAGTTTCCTTGCGGCCACTGTGTGTGCACCAAGTGTTTTGGGACAGCACAAAGAAACAACAATGAAAGTGACAACAAAGACGCGCAGGTGCAGGCGGAGGATCGAGTGAGCGACTCTGCGAAGTGTCCGGCGTGCGCGGAGCACACTCAGCGAGCCGACGACTGCCTCGTTAACGCGGCGTCCACAGTTCACCTGAACAATGCATCACCTGACAGGGGTGCAAAAGATCATGGTTGCATTGTGAGTGAGCATCAACAAAGCAGCAGCGATTCATTCATTTCGGCAAACGTTATGGCGGACCCAACACATCACATCTATCCAAATCTGGCTGTCGAAACATTGGATTCATTGGAATACAACAGGACGGGCAAGTCACAACAAACAATGAATTGTACGTGTAAGCACATGCCTGGCAGAAACAATGGAAGGCTTCCAATGGATCGGCCGCCTCCCTACAATCCGGACCTTTACTTCAACGGGAACGGACCGGTGGATCAACAGAGCATCAGCGTGTCCTCCAGCAATGGAAACTCCAGAAACAACAGCCCCAGAAGAGCTCTGCCCACACACAGGTACTTCGTGCATGATGCTTCAAGGTCTATTTATTTTAAAGCAAAACACATTTCAAAGAGTAACACAGCAGAAACATCTCTGTTTGCACCCAATCACCCACACAACTCGACGTTTTGAAAACGTTTCAGTCCAGAGGAAGTACTTCGAATCTCAGCATGTGCATGCAAAACTTTTTGCGCAGACTTAATCCAGATAAAACAACGTTTTGTCGGGAATCGCGCCAAATGTTATGTGCCCTTGCAAACAAGCTCAACATCCCAAGTGCAAACAAGCGCATGAAGTCTTCTTGCTTGTGTTTAAATTCATAGGAGTCAATATAACAACTAAATGGTGAGAATGCGGGCTCATCACAGACAAAGGGCTGATCTTGCGCGACTAAAGTCCAAAGGTGACACCAAAATTGGTCTTTCACTTTGTTGACAACATGTTCATCTGACAGGTATTCCGCGTCAGTCGTCGCCGACATTCAGCACGATCAGCAGCCCTGCTGCACGGCGGCTTGTGACTCGAGTCTGGCGTTCAGCAACCCGACGTACGCGTGCGGTCGCGCGGGCGGCGCCGCGGCGCCTCCGCCGCCGGAGCGCGACCCTCCCGCGCCGCACGCGCCGCACCGCACGCCGCCTCGAGGCCTCAGCCAACAGGACCTGTACTCACAATGCTCCGTTCTCACATATGACGGCGCAAGTTACCACTCGTACGAGAGTCCGTCCTCGCTGCGGCGCACGCAGTCCTTCCAGCGCCCGCCCGTGCCCCCGCGGCGCCACTCTTCCTCCGCAGTCGCCTCCTCCAACAACAAACTGCGTCTGCACCTCGAGGCCAAAAAACGCTCAGAGTCTGCACCGTCCGCCCCGGCCCAGGAAAAACTCGACCGCCCAGGAGACTCTGCCATCTATCAGTCCCCGTCCAGTCTGTACGGAGTGTCGCCCCCGGTCCCCCCGACCAGGCGAATCTACGACTCGCCCCACAACTCTCCCGTCAAATGCGTCCGGAAGTTCGGCAAATACAGCCAGGTGCGACTGCAGACGAGCACCTTCAGACAACCGACCAAAGTGGCGCAATCAGAGAAAGGCGATTTGGTCGTCGTGGACGAGCAGCAAATGACGGTGCAAGTGTTCACTTACGACGGAGATTACCTGGCGATGTTCAAAGTAATTGGAGTCCAAGGCGCCTCATTTTTCTCCGCTGACAAACTCGCCGTGGCCACCCACAGGGGCATTAATATCTTCACGATGGCCGGCGAGCTCATCAAGGAACTCTCGACGGGACTCTCCGTCAACACTTATCCCTACAAGTTCGGATTTGTCGTGTGCACTCCAAAGAGCGTCCAGATCTACAGGCAATCACTCACACTGGTGAAGGAGATCTCGAAACGAAGAACAACCAAATCGTTCAACCTCATCAACAAGCTCGGTAAAAAGCAGCCCGATCCAGGTCTCTTCGAGAACCTCCGCGACATCACCGTCCTCAGCAACAAGCAAATCGCTATTCTCGATTCCGCCAAAGGCACGATTCACGTCATTGATGAGGACGGCAACAGCAAATTGACCATCAACCCGGCGCTGGAGACTTGTGGGCAGCTGCTGGACGCCCAGTCCCTCGCGGCTGATCGCTCCAATAATTTTTATGTCGCAGATACGGGCAACCAGCGCGTCCTGAGATTCGCCAACCATGGGACCTTCTCGAAAACCCTCATCAACTGCAAATCCAGTCCGCACGATAAGAGGCTATCGCCGCACGGAGTGCTGATCACCGACCTCGGCAACCTAGTGGTTTCATTCGCTGGGGAAAATGCTGCTGAAGTGAGGATCTACACCCTTCAATGAGGTCATTTGCTTCCCTTGTTGAGACTGCTGTTGTGCACGACCTCTGGCATGTACAATGCAAATTTGTTTCTTGTTGACCGCGGCAAGTTTTGGGGGTTTATGATGCCGGTAGTGTTCAGTGGTCGAGTAGATACGAGTTGAACTTATCAGCAATCAGCCACGTTGCTTACACATTCGGAGGAGCAATTGCTGAGAGCAACAGTACACATGCAGATACGTTTCAGACGAAGTGCCAAAAAACATACATGCTGCGGAGCAGCGAGTTTTGCAGCAGGTAAAGTGAGCCAAACCAAAGTGACGGAACCAGCAGGAGATATCCGGAACACCAGCAGCTTTCTCTTGTCTGAGCTCTTTGTCAGGGTCCATCACATCGAATGTTCCTGGCAATTATGATTCATGAATTCAGGCAAGGGAAGACTTAGAACACGATGCACCAGTGGACGCAAAAAACCGGACCGTTTTTGTCACAAATCTCATTTCAGCAATGCATGCAAACCAAAAATTTTGCTGCGTGTTGTTGTTGGAAAGGTATATATTTTGCATGATTGAGACTGTTTCCACGTCAACGTCTGCGGTATGTTTTGACATTGCTGAAACAGGAAACCTGAACTTGCAAACGATACGTACGCTCTCAAGTGACATTTGAAACTTCGTGGGATTGGGTAAGTTTGTGCATGGTCACGATCTGTCTGTCTCGGTGCATGTACATGTACGTACCAGCGTATTTGGTCACTTTGCCGCTGACTGTCAACCGAATGCCCCGCTAACAACTGCTACTGAACTCAGATCAAACATGCGCCAATAACCGAGGCTGCTTTTTGTTCAACCGTGAAGGTGTCGTGGTCGCTGGAATCTAACGACAGGCTGTGTGACTGTTCATGAGCGCAATCCATTTGTTCAGCCACATTTCCTTTGCAAGCTTGTTGCTGTACCTCTTGTCTGGAAAAATGACACATAACCCCCAGGTCCAACAGCCGGGAAGAAAAACGCATACATTGACTGATATTGTGGTAAAAAAATACCCCGAAAGGTGTACACCCGTCTGTATGCTGTGATAAACCTTGGCTTCAGTATTCTCGTTCAAGGTTCCAAGTGCTTTACACACATATTACCAAAAGCTGCTGTGATACATTATTTTGTTTGTAACGAAAACTAAAGTCCACGAACACCCTTCCGCACCATTTCCTTGTCGGAGCGACAAGGTGCAACAAAATCATGTAGACTTCCAGTGCATGTTACAGGCTTTCTTCACGAAGTGTAATATATTTTTGTACATAAGCATGCAGAAGTCGCCAGAAATATCAGGTTCAACAAACTGCTTTGCAAGTCGCATTTTATCCAAGATGACAAGAATTTATGAATGTGAAGGCTTCTTCCTCTGATTTCTGTTTTTTTCATCAAAGGGGGTCTTAAAGCTTTGTTCCAGAAGAATTGGAATGTTAATTTTCCTTTTGAAGGAGTCCAACCGCATTGCAAATGATCACAAACAGGAGAGTGAAGATTCTTTGTGAAACGTTGAAGTCGTCAGATTTGCTCCGTCACATCTGCCGTCATGATGTGACGGTGCCACATCAAAGTCAGTCACAACCAAAATGTTTTTGCTCGAACCACAGAGCTCTAGTCCCTTTACAAGTGTGTACAAGTCTGTTTGGTCCTTTGTGACGGGAATGAACGCGTTCGTTGTCAAACCATTTTTGTATTTTCTCAATAAATTGACTCGGTGCTGAAAAAACTGTTCACATTGTATTTGTCCCTCGTTACGACTCCACATCTCAGCGTCACTTTTCCTTGCGCTGGCCAACATCATCAAATTTATCAAAATCACTTCCTGGGAAAACGATAACAGCCGAGACATCACGGGGTGGAGCATTGTTGGAGACACGACATCGAGAGCAATAAGTGTTCAATAAACGTCACAAGCATTTCCGCCTGAAACTTGGCAGCTGAACAGTCTCGCACAGGAAACTGCGGCGCAAGGAGCCACGGAAATCAGCACAGACCTTCTGTTGACAAAAGCTGTGTAATCTCTGAGCTCAACACCAGTGTAAACCTCACATCCTCGTGTCCGACTCTGCATCTCTTGGTCTGCAAGATGCAATACATCAGGTTCCGGACACAATAAGTTGCTGATGCAGTGTGAAGCAGACAAATTTCTTAGCAAACAAAATCTTGTCTGGACAAGACTCTCGTACGAGTGGAGTCCAACGAGACAGGGGGGAATGAACTGTTGGGGGCAGTGCCCTTCCGTTCTCTGCATGTGTTGAAATATCTCCATGAACAACTGTCGAAGGACACGTTCACAACGGAAGGCAGATGTGATTTCTGACACCGAACGAGTGAGGAACGAAGAAACAAAAGGCGAAAGCAGTCAAGAGGACAAGGATGCAAGAGGGCAGCGTTCTGCAGGCACAAAACACTTCCAACAAAAGACAGAATTCTTCGCTCACACACCGCATAAAGCGCGCAAAAGTTTCAAAATTCGCGGCGAGTCCTGGGTTACAGACAGACCACTGAGTGACCCTTCAGTCGGAATGGAAATGTAACAACTGCAGACTCACTGCAATCCCCGACGAAAAGGTGGGAACGTGGAGCGACCATTGCATTCAGATCAGGATTCTTTCATGAAGAATAATGCAAGGATGATGGTTTGTTCATTGCTTGAATTCACAAACCCATCCTTTCCTTCATATTTCATTGGCTTTGCTTTCACGCTGAAACATAAATAATGGTATCCTCCCGCTCAGTAAGTATCTGATTTAATTCATGACTTGGCACTGGAATACAAATCGCTTAGATTATGAGGGATCAGAGCTCGTGCGAATTATTCCAGCTGACAATGCGAACAATGAAATTTGCATTGAGCTGCTTTCAGCACAAATTTCGTGTTACACAGTCGGGAATAGGCCTGCGTTGAAACCGATCTAAGAACAACGACACCTTTTGAAACTGCTGCTTTTTGTGCTTCAATTTTCCAGACAGCATCAAAACGAGACACGATTTCTGAACGCTTGCAATTGGCGATCACAGAATACCGACTCGTTTTGCTGCTTGTACATTCAAAAGTTTTGAGACATCATTCATTACTCCTCTGTGTCCTCGAGGGTGAATACCGTGTGGATTTAGTACTCAGCTGCAACGTGCACGACATGTTCTGCAACGCCCACGATTCTCCCAACAAAGGAAGAAACTTGACCGCTCCGTGGAGGAACAACGGCAAAAATCCTCAGGAACCACTGCTGCAAGCGCTTAACTCCTGCCACTCAACCAATTCAAAAACTAAGGAATGATTTTCCTCGGGGCTTTTCTCCTTTGACACACGGCGCAACAGAAGTCCGGCTGCCACAGTGTCAATCTGCATTCAGATTCGCAGCATCTATCACGCCCCGTGTCGCGCAGAGGCGGTAGACTTCACTCCGTTGATGAATTACACACCCAACTCGTCCTCAATCGACATATTGATGGATACCACTGCAACAAGATAATTTCCATGCTCAAGGGGCCACAAACACCCTCTAACTCCCTGTTCTGTGACCTCAGTCAAAATAAATGGATCACGGTGCGCAAAATTCATCGCAAACCATGAAAGACCCCACGTACGAGAATGAGTATCCACATGTCAGTGTCGCAACAAATAAGAAGGAACAAGCAACGCATTTCAAAGAAGTTCCGCAAATGGGAGACCACGTCTTTCTTGAAGTCTTCAAATGCTGTTTCTTGACTTTCTGGAAGGACCAGAGACAATAAAAGTGACCCTGTTCTGGGCTAACCAAGGCAGCGAACATTTCCCAGAAGCCGCAGCGCTGCACACAGAACCACGATGCCTTTGAGGCTCCGTGATTTACGGCCCAATGAATCTGTTTCATGATTCGACACGTTCTGGATTCAATGGTTCTCAGCTTGATACATGGTCCTGCTGTGACACTCAACACGAAACACGTATATTTCTCTTTGTCCATTTCTTTCAACAACCACATCCCCCAACAGGAAAAACCACGGGGAAGATTGCGTGGGACATTGATTTGTGCTGTCAGCGATGACCTGCAGCAGACAACACTGCCAAGTCGCATGTTTGGTCGCGGTCTGCGGCGGGAGGCCAGGTCCGTATCGATGCCTCGGACTCATGAGGAGACTTTGATGCACCACGAACTCCGATAGCCAAATCCGACAAGCCCAGTGGAGAACCAGGGTTCTCGTCCTCAAAGGACCTGGGAAGCAATAAAAAACCAGAGCTCGTTCTGCTTGCAGAAAACTGTTCCCAGAAGCCTGTTGCGCCAGTTTTGGAATGATAATCGAATGTTGCAATGGCTGGGCACGCAAAGACGTGTTTTGCAGACGCTATGTGGAGAAGAATGTTCACGAAGGCTTCCACCTGATTTTACACGTCTTGCTAGATCCTCGACATTCCCATGGCGCTCATTGTGAATCGATTTCCCAAGTCATTAAAGTTTACGACTGCCCTAAATTTAGCTAACAAGACTGGAAGCAGCTTGAGTTCACAGGAACAAACACCAGGGAGCAAGACGCGTGCGTCAGCGATGGAGGTTCCAGCGTCACTCGCGACTGGATGCGCAAAGCCACCAACCGCTCTCACACTGCACAATGAAATGTTCTGAGCAGATACTGTCTGCTGCGAAAGCAGGAACAACTTCAAAGGAAGTTCTTCTCCCATATTTCATTGGAAAGAGTCCATTCAAACAATGGAAAGATGGAGTGAGATTGAGAAAAGATAAAGAACAAGAGTGACAGTGAGAGCACACATCCCGCAGGAAGATGGGGCTCGGAAGATATTGAAGCTGTCGTTTCGTGTGCCTTCCAGTCTGCATCATCCACCCACAAAGTGCAATAGCAATCTCCGCAGGACCAACCGAAACAGAGGAATCGCATCATCCTTGCCCTTTCTGGGTCGAGTACACATCGAAGGGCGACAAGGACAGACACAAGAACGACTTGCACACAAATCCAGGTTAAGTGATTCGATAAGTTGTCCCATTCTTCTGCAGGAGCCAAGGTTTTTGGCAGAAGGCACTGCTGAAAGAAATGCAATTCCACGGCGCACATGACATCGCGCATGTGCGCATCTCAGTAGAGTGTACTTTGTGAGAGATGCATCAAGCTCTTCTTTCAAGAACTTCCAGACAACTGATGGCTGGGACGGGAAGGACAAACACACAGGCGAGCAGGCAGACCCACCGTGGTTCGCAGGACAATGCAGCATCCCGGATGGCTGTGAAACGACTTTCATCTGAGTGCGCGCAGAAGGAATCGCGTCGAGATCGCGTGGTGATAGCACGCAACACAATGTTTGCCTTCGGGTGACCTTGCATGATAGATGATCGCGTGGTTCACAATATCACCAGCAGTGAACCTGCGGCAATCAATCCATCCGACACACTGGTTTCGCATACTGGGTATATAAATTGCGCCACCCTCTCTGACTTGTAGTCATTCAACGTCTGTAGACAGATTCATCATCGAGGTTCCTTGAGGAACCAGGTGGGAAGAAACTTGGACCCAGATTCCCTCAGGACAAACAAACCCAAACAGGTGGTCGAGAAATGCTGCCCCAAACTTTGAAATAACACACCTCCAGCTCCAAGGACAGTTCACTCTGATTTCGCTTCATTCTCATGAGACACGAATAGGAGGTCAGACATGCTCCAAACAAGCTGACGAAGGCACGGCAGCGTCCTCACGCCGCGTCACGCCTGTCCTCACAGACTTCCACTCGAGCTGGGCTCAAGGATGAAGCGACAATGCTCCATTCATCATCCTCACCGGTGTTTTGAGGCTCTAATCGCGGCAGAACCCGTAATTAATTACCGTCGGATGTTCTGTCTCAGGTTTATCGGAGGCGATGCGCAGACTAATCCGTCCCGAGACTCGCGCTCCCGCTTCACCGCGCTGAAGATGAGCAGGAAATCCGTCTCTAAACATCCCGGGACGAGCTATGCGCAGCAAAGTACCAACAGCTTGTCTGCAGGTTCAAAATGTTGAAGACAGGGGAACTTTGCCTGGTTTCGAAAGTGAAAATTTTCTGATCGGGGATCAGTTCAGTCGAGAAGCGTCAATCAATCCTCGTGTGGCACTTTTTTTCAATTTTACTTTTTGCTACCAACGGCACGTACATCTCCAAAGTTAGGCTCCATGCTCTCCCTGACACATTGGCACCGACACTGCAATGCTGGAAATGGTTTTACCGTCCGCGACCAACATGTTATTGATCAGGTTTACAACCACGATCCTCCGCAAGCCGATCCAGAAACGGTGCAGGCACGCTTTCACAGGAGACAGTGGAGTTGCCACCGTGCCGAATCAATACAGTTTCACCTGAATCACAAAAACACGTAAGAGCCAAGTAGCGCCTTCAGCACCGTGGATATGTCTCTTTCCAATTTCAATTTCTCTTCACGATAGACGGCAAAGGTGAGTGAGTGTACGACGTTTCCACCACCTGGGGAAGGGCTTGCCCTTCTGCTGTGTGGAATGATGCCACCCATCTTTGTGGGTAAATCAGACATTCAGTGTGTCTTGGGGATGGGAATGAATCGTGTCATGTATTCACTGCAGGACAGAATATCGTCACCAATGTGACCATGGAGAGTCCAGCCGACAAAGAAGAGGATGAACATAAATGCTCGATATGCGAGGAAAGCATAAATAAGGACAAGTGGAAGAAGTCTCAAGGGCAGCAGTCCTGTTCACACGTAATCTGCAAACAGTGCGAGGAGGAACTCATATTGAGGGACCCCGAGACTCAGGAGCCACATCACCCGTGCCCGTTATGTGCAGAGACAACCCTCAGTGGAAAACAATAATGCTTCACTTCTCTGCGAAAAGAAGAATGATTGTTGGACGTGCACGAATTTCCCCGTGATTTTGTGCAGGGAGGAAGTCTGAAGCGAGCGGTGTCCAGACTGTGAAATTTGGCATCGATATTCTCCATTGTTTGCACCGCCTGCATCACCATTACTTCTGGACCAAGGATTCCCACAGAGAATTTCCAGCCTGGATCTACCTGTCAGCCGCGAGATTTAAAGCTACTCAGGAATATTGGAGCAGAGATCGATCTGAAATTCAATGAGGAGGATGCTCCAATCCAGCCACCCAGTTTTTCTCGGCTTTTGGACGCTCATGAACGTTCTGGATTTCGTAGATCCACGCTTGTTTCATCCCCCTTTATTTTCCCTTCATTCTCTCCTTCATCCTCCTTTCACTCCCTACATCAACCCACCGTCAGCGCCCACCTCTCAACCCTTTCCCCCAACTCCACCCGTGATGCAGAAGCGTACTCGTACGAGCAGTGATTCGCAATATTTCGAAGCAAACAGTGAGCAAGAGAAATGTCAGACAAACTAAAGCAACTTGTGTAGTTTCTTTTCGATAAAACGAATCAATGGATCCACTGCACCAAATGCCATCGAACAGTTCCTGATTTTGCAACAATCGAAATCAGACGCATTGTTGTTCGGCACGAAAGTTGCGTTCTCTGCCTTGTCGAGATAAGCTTCCTCTGTGGATGTAAAGTGGAAATCCCTGGGTCTTCCTGCCTCCGATTCCATCAACATCGTTTAGCCTCTCAATCCCTTTCTAATTAAACCCGCCTGTACTCAGGCTCTAAACAAGTCTTAGGGGCAACGCTATTTGCACAGAGTAATGGTTTCAAAGCGCAAAGGAACAGTCTTAAGTCTTCCAATACTTTCCTGAGTTCATTAGGTTGTTCTGCGCTTCCCTGTTAAACCCAGTCGAAGACTGAGAATTCCTGACATCGCAAGCCTAAATGTCACCACACACTGCAATAGCTTTGAAAGAAAGTTGTCGTACAAGTCAACTGGCAGTACTTTCATTCGTCGCTGCATGTGATACATTGAGCTTTCTTCGGCGAGATCCTCTTGCCAAAGAAATGCTTGGAGAACAGGTCGTCTTCGCTTGGAATTCCTATCGCACGGATGGCGTTTTCTGTCTCGATTTTTTGCGAATCTCGACAGAAATACCATTTGTACAATAGAAATAGTTATTGAACTTTGTACAAAAGACTCATACTCACCATTTGAGTCTCGATTGCTGCGCAATCTTGACCCAAATAGTGAGTATTCGACTTTCGTACAGCGTTCAATAACCTTGTCAGAACCACTCTTTCCACCGGTCCTTTTCAACGAACGGTGTGAAACACATTGACATCACCCGTGTACCACGGACGAAGGGAAAACTTCGTTCCTTTGCTGGTCTCGACAAGTGGCCTCCACAAAATTCACATCGGCAAGGGTTTCTCAAGTCAGATTCAGGTTGGACTTGGGGCCTTGATCTCGACCTCTTGACAAAAGTAAGTTTGCCCCAACAATCTTTATTTCTGTGGTCAAATTGTTCACAAACGAAGTTTACGCCCCTCGGTGTGTACCTTTTCCTACTGACCCGAATCCTGAATCTGCAAATAAGGCTTTTGCAGGCGAAACCTGTTGATCTTTGAGCTTGTTCTCTGCCTCTCCGTCCGAATAAATTATACGAATGGGAAACTCTGTGTGTTCGTTTTCGAAGAGAAACAATGCGGAAACCATCAACGGGTTTCTTTTTTCTGTTTCATCGTAAAGCTGGCGCGGCGCGTACACCGTTTTCGACAGGCCACCGACAGGTCTCCCCAGGATAGCAGCACAGGCTGCATTTCCATTTGTGTTCCGACGAAACATGTGCGCACATTCTCTTCAAAATCACGTTGGACAATCATGCCGCCAGTATTCTCCAGCAACAGGAGCAAATAATGTTTGCCCAAAGTTTGCCCCTCCCCGAGACGACCAAAGTGGACCAACACAAGAAAACAACACAACACAACTTTTGCAGCTGGAATCGGGGAGCTTGAGCCAGACCCTTCGGCGATATCCAAGAGACCATCCCGGAGTACATCTGGGGAACAGAGCCTTTGCTTTGCGACTCCCAATCTCGAAAGTGGCCAACTTCCAGTGTCCGAGGGATCACAAACAAAGATCATGTCATCGACAAGTAGGGAAACAACGTGCATGTTTGAGACAAATACTGGCTTTTTCCAGCACAACGTGTCTTTTGATTAAAAAGGTCGCAGCAATTCACTGTATAAACGGCTTTCTGGATCAAGAGCAGATAAAACATCCAAGGTCGATTCAAAGCCCAACCCGTTGTTGCTGCGAACATGCGAGAACTTGGTCCAGACCAATCTCCCGCCCACAAGCAGTTCGACGGCCATGTTCAGCGTCAAGCCGCTGAGAAAATGCTCAGCCCGTGAGGTGGTGACTTCAACCTGGGGCAACAAGCTCAGCTCAGGATGAACCTCTCGCAAGAAAATGACTTCAAATTGACGTTTTCACTATCCGAGAATCATCAAGCCAATTTCATGTGGTTGAGAGCCCCCAGTGAATTGGTTTCACTCGAAGCGGAAGCGTGATGCAAGACGTGGCAGAATCACTTCATCAAGACACGTTCGCTGGAGGCGCTTCCGACAGAGACGAACGCGAGATCGCTCCTGTGCGAGGCGACAGCTCAATGCTGCCCGCCCGATACATCAGATGAACGTGTGAAATTTCCTTCGCACCGGAACCTCTAATTTATTGCCACGGCTGAGAAAGGTAATTGGAGTCGGATGAAAACAAACCGCGTTGTGCCGGCGGCGGCGGGAACAGGTGCGAATCCCTCGCAACTTCGATGCTGTTGGTGGTTTTTGTGAACAACTGTCACATAACACGGATGACAAACAGAAAACAAATGAATTGACACGCATCTTACGTTTCTTGGTCACGTTGCTCGTCCGTCTCCTGTGCGATCACAATTTGTGACATTTTTCAGCTAGAACACCTGCCAGTGAAGACACATGCTTTCAAAACACAACATGCGTCAGAGTCGACAGTTAAGTTCATGCTGTTGTGCAGGGGGGATGAACCGATGGTTCATTTGATTGTTTTTGGTTCAGGGCGGTCACCCAAGAAAGAAAAATTTCATGTCACCTCATAGTAAATTTTGAAATGTTGTGGGTGACCCCTCTGGACACCCAACAATTTGTGTCATCCATCAGAAAAAGTGAAATGTCCGGTGACCGGGGGCGGGGTCACCTGACACTTTAAACTATTTAATGTGACCAAAGTTCTCAATGTTGGTGACCCCCAGTCACCTGACATTTAATGTTTCCCAACAAAGCAAACTTTCATGTCACTCAACAATGAAAAATTGTACGTTGGGTAACCCCCCCCTTCCCAATCACCCCCACCCAACAAATGTGACCCAGGGAGGTGGGGTGGGAGGAAGAACTGAAAATTTGAAGTACACACACCACATCTGAGCAACAGAGCAACAAACTGCGCCTTCGGCGAGTGTAACAAGCATCATTTACCAGATTTTTGTTGAAATATAGCAGCTTCAGATCTCTTCTTCAGAGCACGGATTATGGACAAAGAACTGATCATCAAAAGAAACAATGCAAAGAATTCGCCTTTGGAGAAGTAGAAACCTCCAGTAAAGTTAGTTGTGTGGAAGTAATTGAGTTTCATTCGGTTCGTTGCTCCATCTTGTTCAATTGTGGGAATCAGTAAATGTACCGATGCGCCGAGTGTCTTTGATCAGTGGAGAATTTCCTTTTCAGAATAAAATTCTCCAACACTGAGGCGGCGAGAATACACGAGGATTGACAACACATTCTCAACAATGGCTCCTTCCATTTGTTTGTGGGATTTGAAAAATCATGCAAAAGATTGTTTTGGTGAATCGACAGAGCAACGTGAGTCTGCATGAGAAATTCCTGTCAAGACCGTGTCCTAACGTAAAGCTCACAGACGATCACTCAAACGAGAAAAAAAGCGTCATCATCTGAACAGGCACACATTTTCACACAGCGCTGTGCTTTTCCGCATTTGAATCGTTTTTGTCTGTACGGGGTGAAATTACTACGAGCCAGTGGTGACCAAATTCAGGTGGTTTGGATGGAACGGCCACGACGGAGTACGATCAACGCAGTGCGATAGTTGGAGCTTCAGCGAATCAAGGGAGCAAAATCAAAAGCAACAATGGCTTCAATGCTGCTTCAGTCGCAACCAGGCCGGAATGATTTTGCCTTGTTGCGGTCAAGAAAGTCGCGCATCACGTCACCAGACTTGAAATTGCAGATGATTTTCCTTCTTGCGCATCCATCTTGGCGAACCAGTCAGGACAGGTCTCGCGTGTAACTTCTGCAGAGGAACGTCAGGCAGAACGGAATAACTCACGTTTGTCACAAAGCGAAAACCTTCATTAACCCGCTTTTAGCTCGAATCACACCAATTTGTACGATTTCCCCTGTCTGTCATGCAACAAATGAAGCCCGCTGCAGTGTGGCAGGTACGAGTAGCCGTCTCACAGACTTGGAGACCCTCATGCACGGCTATTTTTGATCATGTGGTCTCGCGAGTTTCTCACCAAAGAGTACCAGCCGTTCAACAGACAAAAGGAACAAACACCTCCAAACTCCCCAGACCGATCCTCTTGCAATCGTTTTTCAAGGAATCGAAATGCAGAACTTATGGCAAGGTTGTGGTCTTCACGAAGCAGCGGAGAGAGAATTCCGTCTGCTTGACGTGGGGAAACAGCTTTCGAGTTCCGCCGGTCACGCAGAGAACTCCTCTGAGCGATGCGTCCTGCTAATAGCCTGTCCCGATGCTTGTACAGCTTCCAACAAAAAATTAAATGTCCAATTGAAAACTGCTCACCATTCACTTCAGCGCCAGTTGATTTGTATTTATTCACTGCAGCTTATCTACTTTACCAGCAGCTTTCAGTGGCCAAATAAATAGCTTCATCCGGTGAAACTAGATTTACAAAATCCCCAAATCCCATATCAATCTAAACCTTGGCTGCTTGCAATCTAAACAAGGTTGGCTGCTACCAGAAGATTAACTGACATTACCACAGAGGCATCCTTCACCGTGGTCTGGCTTGCGACGGCAAACATGGAAATCAGCAAGCGTTTGAGCATCAAAAGTCATCACCTTCCACTCCCTCCACAATCATGACAAACAGGTTTACACACAGAGAACCAAGGATCAGTCTTCACTTCCCCCACTGAGACCAAAACAAACTTCTTCTTGACAAGAAGCTGGCAGGGACCTTCAGATTCAGCTGTCCGCCAAGTAAATCCACTTCTTCAGATTCCCTTCAACACAAAATCTCTGTTTGGCGAGAAAGCTTAATTGAAATCATGAGCGATTTATTGTGTTGGTCAAGAGGCAATCGCGTCTCGTGACTCTCACAGCTTCAACAGGAAATTAAACGTTGAGATGAAGTTGTCAGCGATTCTGTTCACCGCTTCAAGAATGTACTTTGAAGCAGAAAGCTGAGGTCTCTGGGTAACTGCTTCACACATCACAGATAGCCATTGGAAATTCTTGACAAGTCTTACACATCTTGTTCTGCTTCTCCGCAGGCCGCGGAAGTAACACCTGGTGTCACTGGCCCTAAAATCCGACAGTTACGTGTGCTCAGATGTAACAGAGCGGGCACTTTCTGAAGACCAGATCTGTCCTGCAAGCCGCGAAACGGGCACCTACGACGTACGTCCCCAATTCAACCTGCAGTGAAACTTGTTCGTCTGTCTGCCGGAAAGGGTGATCGTTTGAATGGACTGTGCTGCAGGTGCACACTCTCTCATTTCCCACTAACACACAGAACTACTCAAAAACTTGGAAACAAGCAAAACCGAAAATGTCGAGATCAAAAGCATCATGCAGCAAGTGCTCTCACGACGGGAACTTCTCTCTGCTCCAGCAGCACCATTCCGCGAGTCAAAGGTGCAACAGCGGCGCGAGGCTGATGAATGAAGCACATCCTGTCGAAACAATTCTGTTTCTCCCACATCGTGTCCAAATCCAGCTCCATCCCCTGAATAATTGATCACTTCACGAGCTTCGCCACTTAATACACTTGTACTTGCCTGTCCTCAAAGTGAGATTTTTAACCTTCACGCCGCAATAGCACAGGCACATTGCCCCTGACATTGAAAGCCCAAATAAATCTCACCGGATTTGCACTTTCCGGAGGTTTGAAAGCGTTGGTGTTAAGCCGTGCACTGCCGTTTTGAAACTGTCATCAACTGCTCGACAAGATGAAAATAAAACTGAATCGAGGGTGCTGGGGATGATTCTTCGAAGGTTTCGAATGTAACCTGCTCAGGGCACACGGTTGGGCCCGAACCAAAGACGACACCAAGACCTGAATAAACTGAGCTTTTGCACAAAACTACTTTTCGAGGTGCACAAAGAGCCAGGGGACCTTCCGTTTTGAAGCACAAGCCAGCACACTGGGTAAAATTTCCTGTCCAGCAGACATCCTCCAAAGGATGACGCTGCAACAGTTCTTTTTTTTTTTTTGTTCGTGGTTCTTGCTCCTTTTGGAAACACATTTGGCAGACAAAAATTGCCCGCGTCCGATGCCCAGAACATGGGGAACATTAACACGGGGAACAAACTGGAAAATCATTGTGCTGATCAAGAAACAGACTTTCATTTTTCTCGGACGGCCAATCGACTCACCCGAAATCAGCAAAAAAGGGTGACCACGTTCGCTGGGCATGGACTGTGGAAAACACTGAAACCACCCTTGGTGTGTTGATATCTTTGCGTGCATGCCAGAGAAACATTTGCAGAGGCCTGAATCTGCATAATCTGATTTTCGGGTGGCCTGGCGTTAATTTCTACACGCACAGGACGGCTATAAATTAGTCCCTTGCAAGAAGCCCGTGGAAGCAGACCAAATATTCATAAATTGCTGCCAAACATGCAACGTGCAAAGGCAAATTCTCTCCAAGAAGCACGCAGGAAGAACAGAATGATCTTGACAAAGGCAACCACTTCATCATTCTCCAAAAATTCTGTTACAACGCTTCACTGTGGCCCCACGACTGACTCCATTGTGGGATGTTTACACTCGAGTGAATGCGAATACTGTCAGGAGAAGTAGCCCATTCAGTCGTACATGCAATTTCCTCCGCTGCGAGATAAAGCCCATGTCTCGCTAAATAACTTCTTGACCAAGGCCACGTCGAGGTTCCACGCTGAAGCAAAATCTCCAGACAGGAAGCCTTTTCCTCGGAGATCACGAACAAAATGACAAAATCTCAAAGGAAATTGCCGCGATGTTGTCAAGTGGGAAGTTTTCTTCGGGGCTGTGAAGTCTGGCTGCAATATGACCCAAATCCCGTAATGAGCTTTGCTGATGAATTCATAAGCATGCACCGAAATCACACAAGCTCCTTTTGCGAAATGGCACATTCTCCTTGGCGTGGCACTCCATATTCAGCATGTTCAAAGACATTCATTGTGCAAGGCATCACAAGGTCTTTAGTCCTGAAAGTCAAACTTCTGTGGACCTTGACTTTCAGGACAATTGTCCAAAGCTGGTTTCTTTTCGCCAAATGCGTCGTATTTCGCTAAAACTGCAGCAGAGACGGGACCGTGCACTGTCACACAAAAGGACCCCTATTTAGTGTTCGATTTCGCGAACAACCTTGAAAATTTTGCTGTCATTTGCGTGTTGCGTCAATCTCTCAAGACTCGTCTTCACTCGTCATGCACAACCAATGGGATTTTACCCGAAGTGACTCGAGACAGACGACGCACTTGGACGAAAAATTGACGCAGGACACACAGATTTCGGAAATGAAAATGAAAGCTGATGTTGAGGGCCGCCTTGAGAAAACACGTTGATAATGAACTGTGATTAACATACCTCAAGCAATTTTTCCTCGAGAACTGAGGACTCAGTGATAACCCTCAAATCACTGGCGCTGAACACTCATAAGATCTGTGTGTCGGTTAATTCGGCAAAAGGTTCTCTGAACGACAAAAGAACAGAAGCTAATTCAAGATCATTGGTCTGTTCTCTGCAGATATTCCGAAAGGGAAGAAAAAACTTTTCCGTCTTCTTCTGTGCAAGAACGACAGAACCAGCATATTTCCTTTCGTGACATCAAGACTGCCCATGAACAGAATCAAAGAACCAAGGCTCCTGAGAGCGAAGCTTCAAAGAAAGTAGACCTCGCGGAATGGAGGGCTGGCCCGAAACAAGCATGCCATGTCGAGCTGACCCTGGGTCAAGAACTGGAAAGTGTCAGCTGGATGATTTCAAGACAGCGAGACCCAATATCTGTGGATGTCAGGTTGTAGTCTCAACAACCTTTCTGGATGCAATGCAGCACAGGTCCGGGACTTACCTTGAGTCCGGTATGCAGAATCGGGACGGGGAAGCTGAGATCGGGCTTCGAGCTCAACCACAATCGGAACTGCGGGTCCACATCGGCACCAGGCTTGTTCAGGCTGGAAGTTGAGCAAAAAACCACGGCATCAGTAAAGCATGAAACGATTTCAGAGGGAAACAAGCTTGTTTGTGAGCCTTGCTTGCGCTTGCCAAAAATTCACCAATTTTTACAAGAGGAAAACGTTCGTTCTGCACACTGAATGTTGAAATGTTCCCAGGCAAGCTGACACTGCACAAACTGCCTTTGCAGAGGAAATACATTCAGCTCTCAAATTCTTTCGGGACGACATTCCACAACGAAGAGATTAATAAAGACTCCGTGGAAAGCGCCTTTCAGGCCCAAACGACGAAATCAAGATCGAAGCCCATTCTTCACGACAACAAACGGGTTTCCAGTATGAGAAGCGACCATATGCTGCAGCAATAAACCCTTACGATACCCGTCCAAATTGGTTTGTCAAAATCCTTGGCCCTTGTCGTAAGAGCTGTTGAAACTGATCGAAATTAATGTCGCTATAAATATCGCGATTGCACTGCACATGACACTCGTAAAAGGGAAACAATGTACTGCGTAACTCAACACTTTGTAGCTTTGGAAGAATGTCCTGGGCAGATTTATCCGTCCCCGGTGGATATTACTCGGCTGTAATCTGCAGCAAACGTCAGTGTGGTCGGAAAACTCCACATTTCACGTTCACGTCCGCACTTTCTCCTCACAACAGCCACAAACAGAAGCAAATGCTTTCACAGAAGTTTCATCAATTGTGCAAGTCCGGTGCTGAGTTTGTTTCCTGATTATGGAGTTGGTTTTCTGCAGCATGGGTGTCGTTTTATCGCACCGGAAACCTTTGCTGCCAGATTTTATGCCACTCCTTTCTGTGCACTCTTTGTGGAGCAGAAATGTTGCCTGAATGAAAGTGACTTCGTCAATGATTCAACAGGTTCAAAAGCGCTGGCCAGTCTCTGGATACTGCAAGGCAGACCAGTAAAGTAAAACAAATTGTTTTGTCTCGGCCTTTTGATCCTTGATAGGTGCAGTGGGACTGAGGCTTCTCCAGAAGGGGCCGGGTTTCCCTTGAAGGGCGGGTTGTATGCAATCCATCAGAGATACCGTCCGGCCACATGCAGAAAACGCAACACACCGACACGAAAAGGGATGTGCAAAACAGTCAACACAAATCAATGTGAACACCACAACAAGGAATACGAAGTAGACTGCGTTAATTGAACTCGGTGGGTTCAACAGGAAAGGTCGGATTCCTCAAACTGAAGATTTGCTGACTGCAGTTCGTACTCTGACTTCCGGAGAAGCAACTTGCCTTCAGCTACTAATTTTCACCTTAATTCCGCTTCGAGGCACCCTCTTGAATACGAACAGATTCTCTGTTGTTGCACTCTTGACCCTCATGCAAACCCGGCGGACAAAGACTCTCCCAAAAGCGCGACACACAGACTTGATGGACATTTCAACACAACACCCTGTCGATAAACATTTCCTGCGCCCGCAGAGTGAGACTTCCTGAAGGTCCCGTCACTTGATTTATTACGGTCCGTCTTTGATGTGTGCAGGAACATTGCCGCGACGGCATTAAGTTTCCACCCTGAATGGAACATGCCTCATCACGGTTCTCTCAACTGTCATAAATTATGGATTGAACTGATCTTGTACCTCTTGCAATTCCTTAACAAGTTTGGAGAGGGTACAAATTGACAGCAACTGTCAAACTGCTGGTCTGTTGACCGCAAAACTTCATCGGCCACGGCAAAGTAGAGTCCAGTCTGTCTTGGCAGAAGAGACTCCTGACATTGCAATTTACATTGGTTCCCAGGGAAAGGTATTTTTTCTCCACAGTTCCAAACAGATTTTATACCTACTTCTCCACGATGGCCTGAAGTCTGGGCATCCAGGATGCCGCGAGGTGGCAGTTCTGCAGGAAGACCCAGCGCCCCTTGAGGATCTGTGCCTTGGCGATGAGTTCCTCGGCGCGCGGACCCTGGCCGCGGCCCAGCGACACCGTGTCGAGGTGCAGCGCGCTGCCCCGCGTCTCCCGCGCGAACCGCCGAAGCTGCGAACCCGGATCGGACCCTGCGCGGGATCACGGGAGCGTCGTGAGGGGCGCGTCGAAACAGCCTGGGCCAAACACCACTGCACGGAAAGATTGACTGGTGCGACCACAGACCGAGCAACAGTGACAAGAACCAAAAACAAATCCGGTTTCACAGAAGTACGTAAAACACGAATCCCAGGTAATGTTCACCAGAACCTTCCACAACCAACTTTCTTCCCAAACATAGGCGTAGCCTCGTCAAAACTTGCCCCAGATCCACAAAGACTGCTCACAAAGCTGTGGCTTCCCACGTACCGGAGGACAGGATGAAGATGAGCGGGGTCGTGGCCGCCGACGCCTCGTACATCTGTTGCAGGTCGATGTGGCCGCCCGAGACGAACTTGTCGCCCATGAGCTGCTGCACGAAGACGCGGACCGCGGCGCACAGCGCGTCCGGCCGCAGAACCCTGACGACGAGCAGCCGCTGGAACGGCGCCAGCGTCTCCCAGGGAAACACGACCAAGTCCCCGCCGTTCGGATTCTTTTCTGCTGAAAATGGAACTCATCATAGAACAAACAGAAGACACGAGGATTTACATCAGAAGGCAACAGTACTTGCGTATTGATGTGATATTATGTGACAAGACGGGCCAGGTTGGCGAAAATCACTCAACGCAAGTCACTCACCATCCTTCAGGTGAAGGTCGTCAAAGGAACGAGACATCAAATCGAACGGGTCTGCGCTCTCGGCAAACAGCTCCCACTGAGGGTGACAGTTCACGATGCTTGTGCACAGCAGTGAAAACGACTCGAAAGTCGCATTGAGCAGTTGGCACTGTCTCCACATGGCCTCCGTTATAAAGTTGGGCTTGATAGGTTTTCGCCCCTGACTCTCCAACTCCAGTCTCCGAAGCGGACGCAGACCTGCGAGCAGGGCAACACAAACTGTACTCGTTGTCAACCGAACTGCAAAGATTTGTCCAGCAAAAAAATGACAGTTTGTAAACAAATAAAGCCTTCAGCGAACGACGCACGCCGCCACAACACGAAACTATCATCAAATGTCATGTGCGAAGAAATGAGTTCAGTTCATCGTCTTTCAAGAGAAGAATGTTTCACAACACAAGAAGCAATTCTACCATCGTGTTCCTCAAGAACAGATTCCTCGAGCGCGCTCGCCATGACGCCTCCCTGCAGAAACGCCATCCACTCCACGACTCCGATCCTTCCCATGTCGCTCAAGTCACTCGCTTCGACCTGCGCGTTCCGCTGGCAGATTCACAAGACAGGTTCAAAAAACGTGAAATTCTAACACAACCGGTTTCTTGGGGAGACTGGTCTTCATTTGTACCTGCATAATGCTGGTGCAAAGCATGAAGGAGAACATGAGTTGGTGTCGCGCGAACAGCGCCACGGACACGATGCGGTAGACATGCCACGTGAGGCGCTCCGTCATCTTTACCATGTGCTCCCACAACTCCTCTCCTGTCATCTCCTGCCACCGTCTGAAATATTCGTGTCAGCGTACAGTCGGGTAAAATGAAACGTTGCCCTTCATGCCACATGTTGGAGTGGAACTCACCTTTCAGCGTTGAAATCTGCTTCTTCTGCAACTTCATCGGACACTGCGGTGGGTTCCGACTGAGGGGCGATGCAAGAGACGAACATCCTCTGGAACCACGCGAGCGAAAACTGGTACATTACGTCGATCTCCGACAAATCTGCCAGAACAAAGTACAGCACCGCACCCCGTGTCGCGACCTGCAATACAAACCACCTGCTTTGACGGAGGCTGAGCAGGTCCAGCAGACGAAATTACCCGTACAAAATCAATCACACTGCTGAACCTCACTGGCAAATATTTCTGTCGAGCTTGGTTAAGTTTTCTCTCCGCCTCCTCTGACTCCGCCACCCGCTGTCGAATTTCCACCGACACTGTCTTCGACATTTGGAGCGTTTCCACCAGGTCTTCATCGTCCAATATTTGACCTGCCAGTTGGGAGCTTGCATTCATACATGGCTCAGTGAAACTTTTTCGAAGGTCAGGCGGGAAAGACACCACTGCCCCTGCCTCAAATTACGATGACGACTCGGGAGCAATGATCAACAAGTTTACCTTGGGATTTCTGGAGAATGCTGAGGCTTTTGTCCTCCGTGTCCCTGAGGAGCTGCAGGTCTTCAGCGAGCACCTCGAGCAGCTGGCTGCGCTCCGTCTCGAGGTGCGGCTGCTCCTGGTGCACGACGTCGGACAGCAGCTGCTCCTGCAGCCCGGAGAAGGTGACGGTGAAGCTGATGACGGAGACCTGCGTGCAGACGGCCGGCAGGAAGTGAGGGTTGCTCAGGGACGTCGTCATGTAGAACCTGGCGGATGGGAACACGAAGGATGCAAATTCGATCTGGTCACATAAGACAACAAAAACCAGACAGACAGACAGACAGACAGACAGACAGACAGACAGACAGACAGACAGACAGACGCCGGGTGAGGAGCAGTCAAATGACGGAACCACAACTGAAGCAAACCGCTTTCACAAGAATTGGTGCTCGCGGAGAGCAAGTACCTGAAAGCGTCGTTGTATTCAATTTCTGTGTCCCCAATCCGGACAAACTTGTTCCCTCCTCGCATGAAGGTTTCTTGCTGGAGAATCGGCTTCAGAGAAGGATCCAGATTTTCTGCCACATCCTGTAAAATGAAGCAACGTTCCATGCATCTGTTCGAAGCAGTGCGGGTTTTTCACAAAAGTTACACAAGACAACTGCCAAAGCACCTGCAAGAGGCAGGCTTCTCCCATTCTGATCGCTCTTTCAACAACACTCATAAAGTTCGGGTTTGATGCTTCGGCAATTTTCAATCTTGATCCCTCCATTTCTTTCACCCACCTGAAATATCAGAATTTAGCGTGTTGCACAACTGACCAGTGGAACCAAATCGAACAAAGAAAACCAATTTGTCAACATTTTGCCAACTTACTTCAGAGCCTGACCCTGCGGATCAATGAGAAGCGGCCATTTTCTCCCTTTCTTGACGATGACTGCGTTCTCTGTGGACAGCGAATCGTCGGGCAGTCCTTCTGTGTTCCACTTCAGGAGCTGTGGAGCGAGTACTCATCACGTCAGATCCTTCAGTCTCACCGAACCTGCACCTGTCCTCAAGTTCAGGTTAAAAACCGGCGCGGTGCTGACCTGATTGGGCTCCACCATGCTCCTGCTGAAGTCAAACTCGCGGGAGATGGGAACTCCGCGTTCTGTGCACAGCCGAACCCACTCGTCGGTGAGGTCCGCTCTGTACTTGGGCGTGAATGCCCCTTGATACACGATTGTCGCTGCGGATATCAAAGTGTCTCCAACCACTCCCTGCAGTTTCCTTTCCAGTTCCTCCGCTGATTCCATCCACCGACCCTGCAATAACCTCCATGCAATAACATTTGCACCAAAACAATCTCTTCGGTTCACCCTCATGCTACCTCTTTCAACAACGGCCAGGCAACCCTTACCCGTTCATCGGACAGCGCTGTGATGAGAATGGAGGCCCTCTTGAGCCGTTCTCCAGTCAATATCTTCCTGTTTTTCAGCTCTTCCCGCTGATTGACGCTCCCTTGGTAGTGTGCTTGCAACATCTCAAGATGATCCAGAATCTATACACAAAATAGAACAAGACAGTGTGCAAACAAGCACCCGAATCCCGAAGTCATATTGCACGTACCACCTGTTCTCCAGCAGACTGCAGAAGCAAACAACCACGCAACACTCCGCTTGCCAAAGCCCAGGGAAGGATGATACCTTTCTCAAGCTGCTCTGCTTGTGTGCAAGACGTTCTTTTGCCAGTTTCAGAGCTTCTTTCGCTTCCTCCACACGCTGTTGCTTCGGTTTGGCCATTTTATCCACGAAGTAGTAATGCTCAATCGCCAGGACCCACTGGCACATAGATTTACACGCCACCGACACCGTGCCGACTTTCTCCGGAGTGAAGTCCGGGTGTTGTGAATACTTTTTCAGTCGAGTGAAGATCTGAAACGAGGAAAGCTCAGCTGACAGACTCAAATCAAGCTTGAAAAACACATCACCCGTCACTGACACTGATCCAGGCGAAGGAAACTTTTATCGAAAGACAAGTCAAAGGCGAACATTCACCTTTTCAGAGACGGACTCTTTGTCGAAGTTGATGAGTCGATTCAAGAATTGTTGGTCCGCAAGGACCTGTCTCGCTGTCACCCAATCAGTTTTCTCCTCGAGCAAACAACACACAGCCGCCATGACGGTTGTCACCAGCTCCGGGGGACGAGTGTACACTCTGCCAACATTTCGTTGAAACAGAGATAAAGTCGAGTTCAATTTGATGTCTTGTTTTCCTTTCATGGAATGGTATTGACAAACTTCACCTCATTTCTGAAACATCAGCCTTGTCCAGAGCACCCAGCGCCTCAAATGCAGCTTTCAACATCGGCAGCACTGAAGCCAAGTCCTGCTCGCATTCCTGCGTGAGATAAAACAGCTTTTATTCACAAATTTCATTTTTGGACACGTTCACCTGTGAGCGAACAAATTGTAAGGATTTTTTTTTTTACATTTCGCACAAAAGGCAATGCACATGCACCTCTGCGTAGTTGCTGACGAGGTCGGTTTCGCGCTGCATCTCGGCCTCCTCGGCCTGCACGATCTCGCGCACCTCGTCCACCGCCGCCTGGTCCTGCTGCAGCTCCTCCAGCAGCACCTCCGTGTCCTGCAACAACCACAGCCACCGTTCACAAGAAGTTCCGTTCAGCGTTCGGGGAAACGAAGGAAATTCGTTTGCCAGAAGGTGGTTCTTATTTTGGAACAGGCACGCAGTGCCACCAACACACACCGCCCAAATTACCTTCGCTTTTTCTTCTATTCTGGGTCCCAGAGTGACGAGTTCTTCCTGCATGATTCCCACCATGGACTCTGCGTTGACCAGTTCTCCCAAACCGATGAGCAGACGGTTCCTGCTGTTCACAAACTCGCTACGTCGTTCGTGTAGGAGCTTCGAATACGTCCTGATCAGGTCCATGAAGGTGGAAGGCGTTACGTAATAGCGACGACGCACCTCCTTCCAGAACTGACGCGTTTTTTGAGATACCGTTTCGTGAATGTCGAACGTCAGTTCTGCCACTTTTTCTTTCAGTTCCTGCAAGCAAACATACTTCCTGAAAGCAGTCCTGATTCATGACCAACCTCGAAACAAAAAGGCGCCGTTCGTGAGGAATTGTGCCTCTGCAAGCTTTTGCTCACCCCGATGTCGACGTCTTTCCCTGCGATAAACTCGGCGTCGGCGAAGTAGACTCGCGCCACGTCGAGCGACGCGTCCCGGCGCCACTCGTCGAACCAGTCGATGGTGCAGCAGCTGAGCAGCGCCGGGTTGCGCCGGCAGCGCCGCCGAAAGCGCGTCCCCGCCGGGCTCAGCGCCAACACCACGTGCAGGTTCCGCTTCACCCGCTGCAGCGCACGAAAACACGTACGGAGTCCTGACTGACTTGTCAACGGTTTGTTTGAAATACGTATTGCCCCGCACTTCCTCCTGCATATTTGTTCAACGACCCAACCGGAGTTCGTACCTGGATGAAGAAGTTGAAGACATCAGTTCTCGTGTCGGGAATTCCAGCCTCAGATGTGATGCTCTTCATCTCCATGGCGAGAGTGTCGATCTCGTCGTCATCAAACAGATCCGGAACCTCGCCCGAGTTCAACAGGCAGTTGATGTCCTCCAAAAATGACTCCTGGAACATTCAGAACAGAGCTATCAGTTGCAGATCTGCGACGCCAGACTCCTTTCATTGAATGAACTGATGTGAATCCGCCTTTCCTTGACTGGTGTCAAAGCTGACTGTGGGAAAGGAAACACCAAGACCACATTATTATGGTATGTGTGAAAGAAGTGACCCACAAGAAACCACCTGACCTGAGCTATGTCCGCGTCCGTCAAAAACAGCACGGTGTTGACTCCCCGGGAACCAGCCAGTCTGCACGCTTCCTTCAGATCGTTCCGGAAATCTGTCAGGTTGTAGCCCTTCGTCAGAATCAGCTTGGAAATCTGACAGTGGGTCAACTGCGATGCCAGTTGCACAGTTGTTCCTTTGCCTGTTCCGTCAATTCCGACCTGGTCAGAACAAAGTTTTGCAGTGAAACCAGCAACACTTCATCAGCACCTACCGGTAAATTGATTCAAGAATTCAAACGGGAAGCCGTACCATGAGCAGGTGACCACCAGGCTGTCTGAAAACGCGCGCGGCTCTGACCACGTGTTCGACGGCATCTTTGAAGAACACGAGCTGAGGCGCGTCTGTGATGCCCATGTTTTGCCTCCGGTAGAACTCATCCAACATCTGGAGGTGAACATAAATCTCAACCATCTTGATTTTCTGTGAAGCACTGACTTCCGAAAAGCTAAATTTGCAACAAGGCAGAGAAACATTTCTTTGTTGAGACGGGCCTTGGAAAGTTTGTCTCTGTCCTCGAAGGGCCTGTAGATTTTGTGGTGCGCCGTGCCGCCTTCTTGCATGAAATCCGCAAACAAAACGTGGTCCTGCTGAAACTGCTCTGGTGTCCATTTGACCTGCACAAAAGTCAAAACCACGCATAGTCCAGCACAGACACATTCAACACCTGCACCCGACGCTTATCGGCCCAGAAAAGAACCTGATCTTCGTTTGCACTTCAAAATCTTTGAAGATACCTTGAAATACTCCTGACAGGTCCCAACGAGCAGTCGGTAGAACGCCGTCCTGTCGGCGTCACTGACGAGTCGGTCGTGAAAGACGCGCGTCGCTTCGTGCGCGAACAGCTGTGCGCAGTGGTTCATGCTCAGAATCACGTCTTCCTCTGCTTGCAGCAAACCTGTCACAACCTGGACACAAAACATTGGAATAATTGGAAAAACAGGCCGGATGGAAAGAGACATCTCTGAGAAACATGTCAACCATCGCCAGTGTTTTGAAGACACGCAACCAAGAAACAGTGAAAGAACAAAGGCAAAGGCTGATACCTGAGCCAAGTCTCGGATATTGAATGTGTAGTGGCTCTTGGACGGAGTGGGACGCATGTTGCTGTTCACTTTGTAGTAGATGGAGATTGCAGCCGACACCAGAGGGAACAGGCACTCCTTCACCTCGGGGACGAACTCTCGGTCTTGTAAGAACTGGCCAAGTCGGGTCTGGTAAACGTGCTGCAGGGACCGAGTGGAAGGCTGCGGAAGGGCCAACATGCTGCCCGAGGATGAGAGGCAAAAGAAAGTAAGACACCGAAACAGAACCACAACTCAAAGGTGCAGTCTGTACAAACAACGTGCAAACAAAATTTCCAAGCAATGAACCGACTGGAGGTCCCACACACACACACTTGACTAAAACTGAACACTAGAAGCGAGGAAAACATGCAAGAAATCAAAATGTGCATTTTTCGAACCCAGCACATCGCTTGTTGCCACCACCGTGCACAAAAAGTGGACAAGTCGTACCAGAAGTGTCTGAGGAGTCTGGGGCTGACGTGGTTCCTGCCACCTCCCGGAGGGCCGCACGCCGCTATCAAAGACACGTTCTGAACGTCCTGAAAACACAAACGAATCCACGGCCTTTGCTACCTGGAAGCCAGCAAAGTGTGATTGTGCAAAGGTCACTTTTTGTCCTCATACAAACGTACTTTCCACTGAAGTTGGGTTGTGTCGTAGAATCCTCCCAGTTCAATGAACTGTCTGAGCAGTTCCAGCGGAGGCTGCGCTCCGTACAGCTCGGGCGCCGGCATGTTCAGATCGTCCACGAACACAACCACCTGGAACAAGGACGGACCGATTCCTTCAACGACTGTTATCTCTTCTGCACTGATGATTTGTCTGAACAGAAAGACTCAACGTCACCCTTTTGCCTCCGGGAGAGGCCATGCCTCCTCCACTCTTTTTGATGAGTTTCTGCGTCAGCGCGAGTTGAGTTCTGTGCGCCGTTGTCTGGGCGCTGAGCTGCAACACTGTATTCAGGGTTCCAGTGTCCTGCTTCATCTTTGGTTTCTCTGTCAACTCTTCGCACAAATAAAAGAAAAAGAAAAATCGTAACAAGTTTTGTTCAGCCTGTTTTCCTCGCACTGAAAACTTCGGCGGATCACTCACCATCTCGTTCACTCGTGAGATTGTTGCCGAGGGACGAAATGTTGTCCAGCAGAGCCTGGTTTTTGTCCGTGAAGTTGAAAATTTGTCCCAAGATTGAGTTGCTCTTGTACACATCGCTCCGGTCTGTCTTCAGACGATTCAACAGGTGCTTGATAATAGCAGTCTTTCCAACTCCTGTTTCTCCTGTTGGAGGCACATTCCGACCGAAACACAAAATGACAAAAGCACAACATGAGAACTGAGCGCAGAAACTTTGATTTCGTTTGCACTTTGCTTGCACTGTTGGCGTTGTGCGACTTGTACAACAGAACAAAAAAGGAGGAACTTGCCTGTCAGAAGTACCGGGTTCTTGTTGAAGAGCAGAAGTGTGCTGAGGAACATGTAGCGCACCGTGTCCACGGTCGGCACGATGCCTTCGTCCTTCGTCTTTCTCTCTTTGTGCTCCAGATTCCCGACACCCAGAGTCTCTCCGACGGTGATCACCGCGCCCTTCTCAATCAGAGACCGCGTCGTGGGGACCAGCAGATCCCACAACAGGAAGTTCCCGGAATCCATGTCCACGAAGTAGCTGTACATCGATTTCTGCGACTCCGGCAATCTTACTCCTGAAACACACACCCGGCGAAAAATCCTTGAGCTGGATGCTGCTTGTTGAAGATGACAGCTCAGTCAGATGAAATCAAGGAAGGCATTTCCGTACCAATTGGTGGTTCGACGTCGAAAAGCTGACGCACGAACAGATCGAACTCCTCTGTCATGACGACGGCCTCCTCCGCCCTCCCGGTGATGCCCACGTCCTCCTCAGGCTCGTCCTGGCGCCGCAGGTTCCCGCCGAAACTCCACGTGAACGCGAACACAAAAATCTTCCCCAGAATCAGGTTGAGGGAGCCAGGGTTCCGCTGCAGATAGTACTGACGCTCCCCGGCAGCGGCGGCCAATCTGGTGCACATCACAACGAGTAGCCATCACTTTTCCAGATCCTTTGTGTTGTGAAACAACGTCTGCATTTTGGGGAAATCGAGCTGATGAGCCAACTACTCACTGGAACTGTTGTTTTCTGGCAGCATCCAACTGCTTTTGTTTCTTCTTGGACAGTTTGTTGTGACTTTCGGCCTCTCTTTGTCCTGAAGTGAAGACGACACATTTTTGGGGTTTCACTGAAGTTTGAGTTCAACATACGCGGGCGCAGGTTTCGAGCAAAAATGTTTTTACCTTCATCCCCAAAGCCGCCATTCTTCTGCAGAAAATCAAAGAAAGCTGTGACGATCTGACACAGGGTCCGGACAATGCTGAGATCAGGTGTCGGCAGCATCAGATGTTTGTTGTGTTTTCTGACGAAGTTCAGTCCTCTGTCGATTGAATGATCAATCAGCTTCTTCAGATGCTGCCGACCATTCTCAGGAAAGTCTTCGTTGAGATTTTTCAACCAAGTTTGAACGAAGGGTTTCCATCCCAAGTCCACTGGATCCTGAAAACAGACATGTGAACATTCTTTTGCAAGCACATACCACACATAGCAGAAATTCACAGAACAAACCGAGGACTGTGACTGTGCTTTGGTTTCAGGCTGCTCACCATGTAGACCATCGCGCATCTGCTGATGGTGGCCGGACTCGCCTGGGACAAGTCATCGACTTCGAATATGAGCCTCGTGGACGGCGACAGCGGAATCCTCTCCCCGTTCGCCAAACACAGCGTCTTCGTGTCGTCCAGAACAGTGTTGAGGTTTTCGATCCAAACGGTGTCCACCGGCCCGTCCAAAACCATCCACTTCCATCTGGTTGGAGCTGCCTCCAGAAAAGCTTCGTTGGGATGAGCTTCGTGCGATGTGTCAATTGGCTTCAACGAGAATTTTGTCTTTGTGATGTTCATTCAGAGGTGAAGGAATCATCGAAAGAGAAACGGATGCCATTCGCAGAACTTTGACACTCACATGCGGAGGGGCGACGCTGTTTCTGCGCAGAGCAACTGCAGGAAGACTTTCCTTGGTTGACGTCACAGCTGGAGCGTCACTCGCAAACCTCCTGGTCGTCATGGCAATCAGACCATCGCTCCACTCAAACGTGTCAGGATTCGATTCTCCGTACAACTCGCGAACTGATACACACTTGGGGTTGATTGTGCAAGTGTCAACGTGGCCCATCTTTGCCCGACTCTGCACGAGAACGACGTGTTCATTTGCAAGTTTGTTCGAAGAGACCAGTCGCAAATTGTTTCAACATCAACAAATGTTCGAACAAACTCACCAGGTGATTCAGCTGTAAAGGCGTTGCAGGACTTCCAAGGCTGCAAAACTTCTTTTTATCGGCCTGGATCGCGGGCAGCAGGACGAGTGCTTTCTCCAACAGGGTTCTCGTGGTCGTTTTGCCTCCGCCTGTTGGACCGACCAGCATCACGCCGTGACGCACCAAAATCTGACTGTACAGCTGCTCCACTTTCTCTGCCTGACTCTTCCAGGGCTGCAAACCCAGCTCCCGCACCGACAAGGAGATTGCTTCCTGCAAACAAAACATGGTGGAAGTTGTGTTGTTCAAAAACCGAAATAAATTCTTCAAGTCAACAAACACGCGCGATCGTTAATTTGTGCCATTCGCGAAAAACATGAAACTGTGCAAAAACACGATGGAAGAGCACAGCGAGGAACCTCTTTGGTATTGAGAGAGGCGCTGCTGACGCACCTTGAGAAGAGAGTCGTCCTGCTCCGGGGGATCTGTTCCTGGGAACAGATCGGCCATGATACTCTCGAAGAGAGGAACGTCCTCCGCCAGGAACTTGGGGAGGTTCGCGTCTCGCAAACAGTGGATCAAGATGCAAGTCTCCTCCTCAGATGTCAGCTCCTTCTGCCCTCCATATTTGCTGAAAATGTACGAACACGCGCCCTCGTGGATCTTCTGCGGACAAACTGTCCCACAGCAATACCAGTAAAACGCGTTCAATATCACACGGAAAACGTACTGAAACATGACTTGAATTTTCTTTGGTCCAGCCATTACCAGCACAGATTTGATCGCTCTCATGCCAAAATCGTAGTGATCCTGAAATCAACGAAAACGCGCCACATGAAACCCTGGCAGATGGAGGCGCATTTCGCGTCAGCAGTTGATGAAGTCTCCACCTGCTGTGACAGCTGCTTGCTCGCCAGTTGGTAGAGGTTGACGATTTTGGTGGAGAGCGGCTTGGCGGCTGTGAATCCCTCGGAGAAGAGCATGATCTCGGCGATCAACGAGTAGTCTGGAACCATCATCGCAACTTGGCGGAACAGGTTCTTCAGGTTGTCGGGCAGCTCGACTCGCCCCGCGTACCTGTGCACACAACAGACCTCGACAATGTACAGCAGCAGAATAGGACAAAGCGGCGCAAAGACGTGAAGTGAAATAGCATTTGGTAGAAAGAGAGATCGCACGTGGGATTCATGGTGACAAAGACAGCGCACGTAGAATTCAGTTTGATGTCTTTTCCTTCGAACATGAATCTGAAACCAGGAATGTGACGCAGCATGAGGCCCAGTGAACCTTCGTCTCAAGAATATTCTGCTGTTAAAAAATAAGTTTTCTTTGGTGCTGTCTCTGCGAGCTTCACCTCTGCGCGCTCTGGTCCTTGGCCATTTTGATGGTCATGATCTGCTGCGCAACGACGGACAGAACCTCAAGATCAATTCGGTTGAACTCGTCGAAGCAGCACCAGCTTCCAGACTGCGCCATCCCAGAGAAGAACTTGCCCAGCATTTTGTTGTCCAGGCCCTCAGAACAGTTGAACACCACACATTGCTTTCCCATTGCCTGAAACATGACGCTTTGACGTGTGGCGGAAGCGGCCAAAAGCCCGATTTCACATTAGCTTTGCTTGCATTTGAAATCCCCAGGTCTGTGTGAAGGTAAGACACCTTCGCCAAGTCCTTGGTGGTCTCGGTTTTCCCTGTGCCCGCGGGCCCGGCCGACGACCCGCCCAGATTGAGATGCATGGCGCCCGTCAAAGTGATGTAGCAGCGGTCAGTGAGCGGAGTGATGACCAGGCGACTCGAGCACCCCATGTACTCGAACCCGTACGGGAAGCTGGCATTGCATTGCATCACGTGACAGGTGTTGGCCTCGGCGTCCCACTCGTATCGTAACCGTCTGAAATATAACAAATCTGCAATTTGTTTCTGTGGGCAGAAGCAACACGCGCAGGAGTCCGCAGAGAGAACCATTCAAACGTCCGTTTGCTGTCCACACGAAGGAAAAGGGCCAACAACCTCGTCCATTCGAAGTCGTCCTTTGACGTGGTTCTGGTCGCCAGCATTGAGTTGAGAATGTCTCGGCTGTGCACTTGTATGGTGAGGAGCGCACTGACAGCCAGCCTCTTGTGCAACGTCAGCTTTGACACGACCAAATGAGCGAGCATGTTCAGCGTACCCAACAACTTGTCTCTGATCATGCGAAATTGGGACAAAGGATTTGCGCGTGTGAAGCTCTTCAGAATGTCTCTGTTCAACATGATTTGAGCCTGAAAGAGAAAATGGACTTTGCTCTCTCTGATCAGCACTGCACCTTCCAAACAAATGTCCCACTTCATCGTGAAAGTCATTCCCCGTCTGAACTTTGAGATTTCACAGGGTCTTCTCTTTGGGGGCGGCGCTGGGGGAAGCAACTCACGATAGTAATGCTGACTTGTCCAGGATGTTTTACCACCCAGTCTTTGGGATCAGTTCCTGCCCAGTCTTGCAGTCCCATTTTCAAACGCCTGTGGATCGGAAAGAAATGAAATTTCGATCGACAACAGGAGAAAGTGTTATTCCGGCATGCAAGCTGACCAGAAATTTGGTTCAATCAAAAGAATCTTACTTCTTCACCGTGTCGAACATTCCAAGTTCCACAGCGCACAACCACTGCTCCACAGGACCTCGAGCACGCAAATTTCTACAAGATTTGAAGGCTGGTTTCTTTTTCTTCTGTATTGGTTGGTGACAAATATCGGCGCAAACAATTGCAGAGAAGAAAACAAGCCTGACTTGGGCATTGAGATGACTTCGCCTTCTGAGGAAGTCATCGAAAGAACGGTCGGTGGCTGTCTCGGCAAATTCACGATGTCCAGACGCTGGATGTTGCTGAAACACTTCTCAAGATGAGGCTGCAAGTGAAAAAATGCAAAACTACACTCACACACGAAATGTGCCCCCCACCAAATCACTTGAAAAGTAAAATTGAATGTACCTGCACAGCATCCGGATTTTTCGACTGCGCCAAAATGTCGAGAAGTTCGTCGTTGCTGAGGAAATAAAACCTTGGAAAGACCAGCCTCTTCGTCTCCAAATATTCCTGAAATGAACAGTCCTTTCCTGAAAGATTTGTGGCTTGAAAATCAAAGCTTGCATTGACTGTTGATTGTCTGGTACCTCCAAGCACTTGTGTACTCTCTCCAGCAGCAGGTTGGCAGTCTGCAGCGTTTCCAGCACGCCTGGAGCCGTGGCGCATCTCAGCGCGTTGCTGCGGTCTTCAGTTTTCCTCATCACCGACCGCCACGACTTGTCAGCCTGTTGCGTGGGAAAAGCTGATGAACTACACAAGAACCCTCAGAAAGTGTGTTCTCCTCCCGTGATGGAAAACTTTGAATTACCTCCTGAAAAAGCTTGGACTCTGCCGGAAGCTGCCTAGTGATATCAGGTGACGTGAATATTTGTTCGAGGTACAACCAATTTCTCTGACATTTCATCCACTCGTCCAGGGTTCGCTCAAACGTGGCCAGCCTCCTCTCCCAATCTTCTACTTTGGCCTGTAAAACATTCGTAAGATATCAAGAGAATAACAGGGGACTGTTCTTCACTCAGCCAGTACTCAACAAAACTTACCTTGATCGGAGCGACATATTTGGAGCCCTTGATGGTGTTGATGGTGACTTGACTCTCCTCGAGCTGCGCGACGATGTCCTCCGCCCCGGCGATGATGGACACGCCCGCGCTCACGTGCGCCACCAGGCGGAGGTCCGTCGAGCCCCACACGTCCACGATTTTCTGCAGCATTCGCTCCAGCGTTGCCTCGTTACTCGCCGTCATTGAGATTTCTTGAATACTCTCTTTGTGCCTGATTATCTGAAGAAGAGTGTGAAGAATTCGAAACTGTGACTCAAAATGCCAACAGCTTTCCACACTTCCAAAACAAAACAAAACAAAACAAAACGTCTCCAGCAGGATACATTTTTAGCTTTTCATTCGGGCTCTTCTGGAGCAAATGTCGCTGTCAATCTTCGTACTTCACTGCCAAGAATTTTTTCCGTTTTGGATCGCCAGATTGCAGCATTGTAGATATCACAATTTACCTTCATTTCCAAGAGATTTCCCAGCGTGAAATCCTTTCGAGCTGAAATCGACCTCTTGACGATCACATCAATTTGTTCCCAGTGACGAGACTGCAGTGCGGGATTCCTCAGACTCGAAATGCACGGCATCACAAGTTTGAAGTCGGCAACTTTTTGTTGGAGGGCTGGAACCATCTCATTCGCTGGCAACCCTGCAGCCCACAACAACAAACGGGTGTGCCACGGACACACACATACTGACAATGTCAGTCGCGCTTTTGCGACAAAAAGGAAAACACTTGCACAAAAACATCCGTCGACTCCGTCAGGTCTGTTACCGGCCACATCTGTGCGCAGACGTACTGTTCACCTGACGCACCTTTCTCGAGCATGTAGACGGTCTGTGTGAAGCGGTGCACGTGTTTCTGCACCTGCTGCACATCGAGCTGGTCGAAGCGCGTCTCGGTCCAGTCGCGCGCGAGGCGCTCCCACTCAGCGCGCGCCTCCCACAGCAGCCGCCGCAGCGTCACGTCGCGCTCCACGTCCGCCAGCTCCGCCTGCACGTCCTGCGCCGACACTGCACGCTCGCGCTCCATCAGCAGGTACGGGCTGCGAGAACATGCGTAGGCGAACGCGATGCTGCTCTCTGCTCATTTTCCCACACATTCTTTGGATGTCAAAAGCTCAGTCTTATTTGATGCGTGTTGTGTGACAAAACTGACTGCAGTGGCCAAGATCACATTGCCGCCAACCGGGGACAGATGTCATACGGAATTACGGTGGTGCTGAATGTGTGCAAAATACAGCCAGTGGACTGGTTCCACGCTGACTCTCTGACACTACACTTTGCCGGCAAACAGCAAAACTCACTCCGTCAGGCGTTTCAGGGACTTGGGCAGAGAACTTGAGAATCTCTCTTGATAACTGGCGTAATTCCGCGCTTTCACAGACATTGCAGCAACCTCTTGTGTGAGACCAGACAAAGTCTCCAGTGCCACCTGGAACACAAAAAGTTGTTTGTTGACTTGATCTTCGAAACTGAATGGCAGAAATTTCTATTTGCAGGTGCCAGAATCAAAGCCAGACAGGGCTCACCACAGCGATTGTGTCCGCGTTCAACAAACTTGCATCCACAACTCTGCTTTTGAGATCCAGAAGCTGCTTGAGAAAGTCGTCAATGAGACCGTCGAGGCGCCTGGTGAACAGCCGAACGTGCTCTTCCTTTTTGGCTTCAGCCAACAGGATGGCAGTCTGAAAAGTAATTCCGTTGCAGTTTATTTTTCTCCGCCAGGTACATTATCATGGAAAAACAACCGGGGCAAACGAAGCCAAGACATTGTCACTTTCACCACCTTCAACTGTTGGAAACTGGAACCCAGGGTTTGGTACAAGGCGAGATCTTCTGGGTCAACAATCACATCGAAATCGTTCAGAATGGTGAAGAGCTTCACGACAACAGCGAATTCCTTGTCGAGCGCGGGCATCTCAGAAACCATCTTCCCCACGAAGTGCAGATGTTCAACGAATTCCTCCACTGTCTCCAAGTGTTTGTCCAGCTTCTTCAACGCTCCCTGCAAAAAAGGGTGCACTGTCCGTGTGTGTGTGTGTGTGTGTGTGTGTGTGTGTGTGTGTGTGTGTGTGTGACCGCAACAAATGCTACATCGGGAGAAAGCAAGAACGGTCAGGCACAATCAATTTTTACCCACTCGGATGATTGTTAGCAGATCTTCATTCTTCTTGGTCGCAACCACAGGAAGAGCTGTCTGCACTGCAGACAGAACAGTCTTCGGGTGGGGCAGACACGCGTCCCGAAATCTGGAGCTTCTCACATTCAACAGACCAACTCTTTTCTTCTGCGTCATTGCTTTCATCTCTCTCACCTGATGGCAAACCATGTATGTGTCTGATCAGAGAATAATCTGAAAACGAGATGTTTACAAAGCCTTTCTTGTGTCCGTAAATGGCTCACATTGTCCGAGTGTCGAGCGAGAACGTGCTGAAACTCATTGGTGGACCAATGTCGCTCCGCCATCGAGCCTTCCACATCCAAGCTGCGGGCTTCGTCAACCATAGAGCAGAACTCAAGGAAATCCTGAAACGATCGCTCGGAAATTTGAATTCAAAACCGTGTTTCCACGCACAATCAAATAAATTTGATCACTGTGTCCAAGAAGATTGGTGTGTGTTTGAGTCTCACAGATTTGTGGACAACCGCAGCTTCCAGAGAATCCTTGACCAAGTCCATGATCTGACCAATATCCTTCTGATATTCCAAGTCCAAACCGAACAACAAACTGATGTCTGGCCAAATAATTTTTTCCGCGTTTCCCTCCAGCTTCTTTTCCGCATCAGAGTTCAACTTGAGGTCGTACTTGGGTCGAGAGTAGAAGGTCTCCAGTTTTGGCTCACTCAGCATTGACACCACCTGTCCTGTTTCAGAAATGTCAAAGAAATTCAGAAAAACCGAACCAGGGCTTTCAAAAGGCCACAAGCAACACACGAAACAGCACCTCACCGACCGCCTTTTCACAGTTGGTGATAACGGATCGGATCCCGTCCTGAACGTCGCTGACACTGGGCGACAAGATGACGCCGGCTCTTCCAACAGACCGCCGCTCCACCACCCACGACTCCAGTTCGTAGCTTTGCAGAAAAATTGACAAACGCATGGAAACTTCAGGCAGGCCCTTCCTTCTCACTGTCACTTTTAACTTTGCCACGCCAGAAACAGACAACCAAACCTGTCGTACCTTTGCGGCGCTGCTGGATACGCAAATCTGTTGGAGCCTTCAATTTCTTCTTCCGAGTCATTTGCGTCGGATTCGCTTTCAGTGTCTTCTTCGGAATCTGTTGGCAGCGGAAAGGCAAAAAAGTCAATCCTCGATTTTTTGGGCAAAGACAAGAAATGGATCACCAATTCCAACTTGCACGCGACGTTTCTTGGACAAACCACTTGCCAGTTTGCTCTTCGCGGACGGTGAACTTGATCATGCGTGACATGCGGCGACTCATCCTCCTGTTGATGAGGGTCGCGGAGTCTCGGCGCGCCGCGCCGGACGAGCGCGCGAGCGAGGCGATCTCCAGCACCAGCTCCACCGACAAGACCGCGCACGCCTTCTCCTGATTCTGCCTCTCCTTCTCCTGCTGTATGTCTCTGACAGCCTGCAAATGGGACCGTTCTTCATGAACGCCCTGACTAGAACACAGTCACCCAAAAAGTGTCGAGCTTGTTTTGAGTGAACGTACCGCGCCAAAATCAGAAGTTTTTCTTTCACTCTCAACAAGACTGTCTTCTACGTTGCTGTTTTCCTTTCCAGTAGAACTTTCGTGACGTGTGGCAGGCATACCCAGTTCTCCGTCGTGTGATTCAACTTCATCCTCTTCATCTGACTGCAAGATACCTCAAGAGTACCGTGTGTTCGATCCGTCAGGTGAGAACTTTCTTCAGAGCCGCAACATATAGTAAACTTTTCACTCTGGCATCTTGTGGTCGACCCTTCCCCCCTGCTGAGCACCAGCTCCCAAAGTGACAGGCTGTCGAATTCTTTCACAGCTGTTGTTTCATGTGACCATTTTGTGCAAAATTTGTGACCGCGTTGTCCCTTCAAGGCACAACACCATCCTTACCTCATCAGGCTTCGCTTGGAACGATGTTCTGAAAAGCTCCAGCATTTGTTTCACGGCGGTTGTCGCCAAACGCCTCAACATGTCCAGTATCAAGAAATCCACCAATCTGAGGAACTGCGACATTCTCTGCAGAACCTTCCGCCACAGCACGATTTCAATGTGAGCAGGTACCCCTGAAGACAGTTTCGAACATTCTCGTTTTCCTTCTGTCATTCAACCATTGAATTTCTTTCATCTGTCAAAGCAGTCTTACCCGCTTCAAAAAACCCGGCCAGTTCTCCTGCACCTGCGACATCTGGAGGAGCGATGTTCAAACACCAAATCCCTTCGTGCGGACTCCCAGGGCGAATTCCACGCGTGACACCATCGAGTTCAGCCGCAGACTGCAAAATGAGAACAGCGTTGCTTAACTCTGCAATTTGCTCATGCAGATCTTCCGCACCTTGGCTGGAAAGGTACAGCAACCAACTCACGGCGCAGGATTCCCAAACCAGGTCAACAATAGTGCTCCTCAGAGAAGATATCCTGTCAAAAGCCAACTGTGTCTGGTTCTTCTGTGAAGTCATAAAATTTTCCAGCGTGTAGGTTGTGTTTTGGCTGAAGGCGAGCAGCTGTATCGCGTTGTCCTCTGCAGAGATAACATCACACTTGCAATCAAACTGTCCCTGTGCTCTCTTGTGCGCACAGGAATCTGCCAGCTGCAATTGAAAACACACCGTGGTGAGTTCCCGCTGCGGCTTCGCACAACGTTCGCACGCGCAGCAGACATCTTTGGAGAATTTCGTTGGCGGAGAACAGATCTCGACGCAGTTTGAGCTTGTAGTCCATGTATGTTTGACGCGACAGATTCTCTTTCCATTGCCGAAAATTCTTGCGCAACCTGCGTGAAGTAAGTTGACATTTCAGGTTGGCTGTTTGATCATCTTCTCACAAACGGACACAGAGGAACTGTTAGTGTCTTCACGGGTTTCTACCTGAAATGTGCTATGTAGTGCAGCTGCCGAAGTTGATAAAACTGCCTGTGTTCCCACAACCACTCCAAAGTGGGAGTTCGACTGCTCTCTTCTTCTGCGTCCTCAAACTGTGTGACCTGCAAGACACACAGCATGCACCGGCAGTTCTATCTGTTTAACATTCGGTGGGAAATTCCTTCCCCTTGGTGAAATCAACTCAAATACCGGCAAATCGTGTCTGATACCCTGATGACACTGGAGGCGGACGCAGTCCAATAGACTTCGCTGCTTTGGGCTTCATTGACGGACACAATTTGCAGATCGTACGGATCGTAGTTGGTGTAGTACGTGTTGCGGTTCTTCGGCAGTGCGTAAACGAAATGTCCGTCATCTTGCTTCGTTTCCGTCAATCTCTACAACACCCATGCGATCACATCTGCCGGACAAGATGGCTCTGAACCTGGAAGCCTTCATCAATGGGTGGCACGTCACGCACTTTTCCTTTGAACTGCGGTTGCGAAACACTCACGTCAAGCGCAGGGTTCTCGACGAGTTTCTGCAGCGCTGCTCGGCATCCAGGCCCGCGCCGCGGCAGATCCGTCACCCAGCCCAGTTTGCTCCTCAGTTCACACAGCGCCTCCACCAGGTCTTCTTGCTCCGGCTCTACAGGGCCCAGCAATCAAGGCAGCAAATCAGTTTTCGCCCAAGTCTGAATCTTCTCAGTGTTTCATAGAAAGAAAACCAACACCGCAAACAGAAACAGAACAGAACAAGTCAAAGCGCCAAATGTAAAGCTTTGCAATTTCTTGTACGTTTTGTGCAGCAGCGGTTCTCTCCTGAAAGTAACAAGCACATCACACTCGCTGGCGTACAAAAATTCTCAAACTGAAGATGATTGTTTCTGAAGCTGCTTTTGCCACTCGACCTTGGACATACCTGCAGGATGTCCAACAGGTCTGCTCTTTGTGATGGTGTGGCTTTTCGCCTGACTGGATTTGCCGTAAATTGGAGAAATAGTTGTCTCTTTGATGTTCGGCAGCTCGACAGTGGACATTTTCTCGTCTGATGCGACTGGGGTCGGCTGGTGGGGCAAGGATTTTGACTTAGGTTGTGATGAGAGGCTCAACAAAGGTAAGCACGATGACTTCTTTTTCTCTTGCTTTGGAAAATTTGTAGATTCCCCTGCTGCTGCGAATGTTTCCTCCACGTTCCATCCACCAGACACTGGAACTGGACGTGGCTCAACATCAACGACCATTGCAAAAAATTGTGGCGAAACTACGATTCGGTCATCTGAGGAAATCAACTCATTCCAAACTAACTTGTGGGTGCTTCATTCACTCTTGACAACAACTCTGCACCTCGTTTCGCCGCTGCCTTTTGTCGCCTGAAAACAGAATTCACGAAATTTATGACGTTTCATACTGCATATGCACCTCGTCACAACTCAAGGGACTGCAGTTGAACAGGACGAGCGGGAAGGACTGATATTCCAAACGTTTTCTTCACTGCTTCCTGCACCGCTCGGTGGCACATGATGCACATGCTGTCTATCCCGAGAAGGTCCACTGTCGCTTTGTCTTTTTCGCAGTCACAAACCTGGTCAGTAACGGCAAAGGATCAAAAGCAGCTTCTTGTTTCGAATTTGCGTCTTTCTTCAACAAGGCTGTTTTGAGAGCACTTCCTTCTGTTTTCCTGTTCCAGGGAGGATGTGGAAATATTCCCTGAAGTGACAAGAAACTGTTTTTATCGCGGGAATTTGTCCCTTGCTGGTGAGGTACGTCCTGCCCTTTTGTTGTTTCCCTCTCGATGTTCCACAAATATACGAGGATCTATTATTTAATTCTGAGACTGATCATGATCAGAACCTTCTGTGACTGTTGTGCAATGCGACCCAATTTGTACCCAAGCAGACTAAAAAAATGTGGAAACTGTGTCAAAGAGCTTCAACATGTGCAAATGTTCTGATCATGACCAGTCTCAGAATTTAATGATAGATCCTCGTAACTTGAAGACATTTTCTCGTCAATGCCTACAAGGGACACAAGAGCGAAGAGTACGTCTCAAGAATCTTACCCGAGTGATCTGTCTGACATCTTCTTTCCGACTGGCCGCCGCGTCAATGCATCCCGGTTTGTGGTGTAAGCGAGAGTTGACCAGGTGTGCACGATTCGAAGGAGTATGAGAATCTGGGTTTTCACCGTCAGCTTCTGTGACAGGAACCTTCAAATCTGGGGAAGATTTTGTTGGCGCGTTGGGTTTGAGACGATTCGTTTCCATGTCAGCCACTTGCATTGGACGGTTGCGGCACGGATGCAACCGCTATCACCTGAACGAGAAAAGAGTACAACATTCAGGAGAGATCTGTGAAGTGTAATCACCAGCACTCCGAACAACAGAGCAGACATCTGATTTCAGACACTGCACTTCCGTTTCGAAAGTTTGGGTTCAGTGATGCAGGTACTCGTACTCGATTCCATCGCGACGACCGCAAATCTCTTGCCGTTTCTGGCAGAAGCAAACACCCAATCACATCTTTTGGGTTATTTGAACGGCACAATACCACTTGCTCAAAATTTTGAGCAAGCGGTATTTTGCCATTCAAATCACCTGCAGGTATCCAATTACAAAATCTGGTGCAGACTGTGGTGATCAAGATTTTGGCACAAATTCTGGGCTCAATAGTTAATTTGTTGTAAATATTTTAGATCCTAAATAATGCCTGAGGTCTCAAAAGATTTCACATAAAGAATAAAATGGAATATTTTTGAATCTTTAGTGTAAAAAGTTCAAATTTGGAAATTTCAAAATTTTGGACTTGATTTTTAGGGGGTTTGCATCAAAATGTGTCACCTGGCAAAACATGCAAAAATATTTGATAAGGTTGAGAAAATATTAGTGGGTTATATTTGCAATTGGTAGCAAATAATATACATGGTTTTAATTTGGTTTTGTATTTGTATTGCACATGTAAGCCAGGGTTAGGGGTCAAAAATCACATTTTGAAAATTTTACAAAATGTGTAATTTTCAATATGACCTTTTTGCATTTACATTCAGAATGTTTTGTGACTTATGACTCAATTTTGAAACATTGTGCATCATTGGTAACCATTTCCCAACCCAACCCATAGAAAGTTTCTCTACCTCACCAAATATTTTTTCATGTTATGCCTAGCGATACATTTTGATACTGGACGAAAAAAAAGCAACTGGAATCAGCAAGAGGAATAAGTTCAAATCAGCGGGAGGCCCATGGGCCTATTTTTATTTCTGCCAGCTTGATGCACCAGATGATGTGGTGACAGAAGCAGCAGCACAATGTACGAGCTGGTGAACAATTGAAACGATCGGTTTGAGTTCCATGGCAATCTTTCAGTCGTGCGACATGCTTCAAGTGATTTTACTCGTAAAGCTCAGCGGATCAGGGCAGTGACCCCTGCAGGCGGAAAATAAATGTTTTCCCCGTGTTCTCACACGTTACAATTCCCCCCGAGCTCCAACGCCATGACCGTTTTGATTCAGGGGCAGCCTGAACAAAGAAATTGATTGAGAATCACTCGGAGCCCACACTCGGATGCCCCAGAGAAGTTATTTGATCCCAACGAACTGGTGCGCACAGAAGAAATGTTGGTTGGATCTATCGAATCGAACACACCAGCTGATTCAACCTCGGGTGGACTCTGAGCAAAACTTTGATCATGCACTGTAGACGTGATGCTCTAAATTTTTCGCATCATCGAACGACGCCCAAGGGCGTGTTCGATATGACTTCCCTGTTATGCCGAGTCGCCTTACATTGTCTGAATCTCTTCATCGTTTATTGGTTCATTGACTAATCGAGTTCCTGTTGCTGCTTTACGCTTTCCGCAAACAGAGTTGTGATGTCTGTCACCGAGAAGAAACGTCACAATTATTGATTTACATGACGTCATGATCCGAGATGCGAGAATTATTGATTTTTCCTGGAGAGACATGTTCAACTTCGGGGAATAAATAGAGAGAGAGTTTTCTTCAACCGTAATCTGCTTGTTTCTCTTTTGTCGGGCAAATCA
>JAAUXT010087695.1_pt1 | contig 60304 bp, 37 predicted proteins | sample 7278171 | NCBI WGS metagenome assembly JAAUXT01 (sample SAMN14350112, study PRJNA611818) | marine sediment metagenome | isolation source: surface marine sediment (1.8m) | place: French Polynesia: Moorea | collected 2018-08
CCCCCCCCCCCCCCCGCCCCCCCCGCCGGTGACCCGGGGAAGTGCACAGAAATGATCAAGAACAGTTCCTAAATAAATAGTATTTGTGGACAAAGTACACTTATTTTTGTCCTCATAAACCCCTCTTCCCTTGTTTATTTATAGAAACCAATAAAGTACAGCCTTTGTGTGAACAGGAACATACAGTTCCGTGTTGGGGTTGATTGTGCCACACCCTTTGAATCGCCAACCCACTTCACCTCCTCCTCGGGTGATGCCCCGACCAACCCGTCGACTGCGTTGTTTGTTCCTCAAATCAGACAAGGTGGTAAATGTTGCGATGCTGTTGCTGTTCTGTGATTTGTTTACGTCGAAGGCCGGATTATTGAACAGGGTGTCAGGGATGTCCTGTGCGAGGCCTGTCGGGAGCAGAAGTGGAGCAATCCAACAAAAATACAAAGAGAAGCCATTCCTGTTGCACTGGAGGGTGAGTACGTGGCTGTGTGCTTGGGAACCATTTGGGGCCTCAAAAGAAACCCTGTTTGAAAGATGAAGTGATTTGATGTGCACATGTTTTCCATTGCAGGGAAGGATATCATAGGATTGGCCGAGACGGGATCGGGCAAAACGGGAGCATTTGCGCTGCCAATTTTGCAAGCATTGTTGGGTATGTTCATTCTCGGTTCATTTTGTCCTGTTTCTTTGGTTTGCTTTCAAACATTCTTTTGGTTTTCCCAACAGCGTTTCTAGGCCTCCTGCGAAGGTACGGTATTTCTCGTTTCAGACAACCCGCAGAGGTTATTTGCCCTGGTCTTGACGCCAACTCGGGAGTTAGCAGTGCAAATTTCTGAGCAGTTCAAAGCTTTGGGCGCCTCGATTGGAGTCAAGTGTGGTAAGTATCGTCTTGCAGAACTGAGTTGCCCACCACGCACAAGTTGAAAGTTTGAATACTTTTGGGGCAAATTTTTCCCCTGGGGCGTCTGTGAAGTCGGTGTAGCTGAAGTATGATCAGGCAGTCTTTCGCCATGTAAGGTTCACTTGCGCCAAGTACCACCTCCCCTCTTTCACAACGTAGCATGTGTCACGTGTGAGCATGGGTCTTGGCACACGTTGTGATTTCACTTGTGGCGACGCCCATTCATTGTTGTTTTCCACGACGGCCGGTTTCAACGCAAGAGGGAACGGTTTGCGCACTTTTTCGGCGAAATTGTTTCAAAGATGACCGGCGAGTGGCTGCACTGCAAGTTTGCTTTTCAGCTGTTATCGTTGGTGGGATCGACATGATGACTCAGGCTCTGGCTCTGGCAAAGAAACCACACATTGTCATCGGTACGTGTTAGTTTTGCACTCTCATGGCGAGCAATTTTCAGCGAATGTCCACTTTGTCATTCTTAATAAATTGTTGTTTCAACCAGCAACTCCTGGCAGACTCGTGGATCACCTTGAAAATACGAAAGGATTCAATCTGCGATCATTGAAATATTTGGTGAGAATTTGCTGTTTTTCCCATGCGCGCTGGTAGCCCGTGTTGTGTGCTGGCAATGGTGTCTGCAAATACGAGGCTGTGGGGGTCACCAAATACCAGAAGAAAACATGGACTGAAGATGGAGGTGGTTGTTCAAACCTGAAAATTGTTTTTTGTGGCGCAAAGCCAACGAACGGCAGGGGCAACCTGCGAACTTTTGAAGAGGCAGAATTTTTGTCACACGTGAATGCCAAGTGACCGCCACAGCTCTCTATTTCTCTGCAGTGCAAAGACATTGTTTGTTCGTCCAAGGTGTTCAGCTTCCTGCCGGTACTTTTCCTACTTTTTGGACGTTGTCAACCTTCAACAGCAATTGAATCTTGAAGTTGAATTCCAGTTGTCCTGGAAAACTTTTCTGATCAAACTTTGGAATGAGAATCTTTTATGCTGTATCAAAATGACTTTCCAGTAGAATATTAGCTGTGTGCTGCATTCTTCACATGTGAGCCAAAGCCATCCAGATCCGTCTGTATTTTTGTTCAGGGGGTGGGGTGTAACCCAGACAACCAAATCCTTGGACAAAGAAATCTGGATAGAAATCGCAGATGCCCATCCATATTTTGCTTCATACTCTTTTTGGTTTGATTTTCTAATTTGGGGCTGAAAATCCTGCTTTTCAGTCAAAAAAAAAACCCAACAGTTTTTGTCCTACTTTTCGCAAAAAATGTCCACGTCTCAAACTTTTCGGTTAAAAATATCCAATTTTGTTCTGCTTTTTGCCAAAAATGTCCTACTTTTTTGTCCTGTCCTGCCGGTGGACACCCCGTTCGTCTCGTAGACATGAATTCGCAAACATAATCACCTGTTCAGTAGACTGCATTTTGTGAGAAGTTGTTCATTGTTCATGTTGGTCCAGGTTATGGACGAAGCGGACCGAATTTTGAACGACGACTTCGAGAAACAAGTGGACAAGCTTCTGCGAGTGCTGCCGCGAGAGAGGAACACATTCCTCTTCTCTGCCACAATGACACAAAAGGTAGTTGGAGGGGCGGTCTGCAATGGACAGATCGTGCAAATCATGAGATCTTGGGAAACAAATGCCGATTGATTGATTTCGCTTGGTGCTTGGTTTCAGGTCGCAAAACTCCAACGAGCATCTTTGCGGAATCCTGTGAAAGTGGAAGTGTCAAAAAAGTATCAAACTGTGGAGAAGCTTCTCCAATACTACACGTTTGTGCCTGCCAAAGAGAAGGTAATGGTTTCGTGTGCAGTGTTTTAGTTGAACTGCCCGGTTGTTTCAAATAGCGCGCGGCTCGCTTGGCAGCCAGAGCACGTCTGCTGAAGAAATTATGAAAATTTTGGCACGCTTTCTGGTCTCCGATCTCTTTTTGGGGTGCTTTCATTGCCGTGGTCCTCCGCTTCACAAGAGATCTGTCTGCATTCACCATCTTCTATATTTCAGGACACTCGGTTGGTTTACATCTTGAATGAGTTGGCTGGAAATTCTTGCATGGTTTTCTGCAGAACTTGTGACAATACCCAACGCGTGGCGTTGATGTTGAGAAATCTCGGGTTGACAGCAATACCACTCAACGGCCAAATGAGTCAGGTACACCCAGTGGCATTGTGCGTCCATCCTCTTGCCTGTTTGTTGTCCTCGACACAACAACGTCATTTCTGCCTTTTCAGTCGAAACGTCTCGGTGCTTTGAACAAGTTCACCAGCCAAGATCGGTCGATCTTGATAGCAACAGATGTGGCGAGCAGGTATGTTTTTGGGTGTCTGTTGTTTGTGTGTCAATTTTTCCTTGCAATGCAAACGTCAATGGTCGATGATTTGTAGGGGACTGGACATTCCACACGTGGACGTCGTGGTCAATTTCGACATCCCGACTCATTCGAAGGACTACATCCACAGAGTGGGTCGGACGGCGAGAGCGGGAAGAGCGGGAAAATCCATCACATTTGTCACACAGTAAGTTTACGTGGAATCTATCAATGCACACCTGAAATCGTTAGAATTTGTCTGAATATTCAGACCCTTGCGACCGATCATTTGGCTGTCTCACAGTTGTCCGGAATTTGCATTTTCAGATACGACGTGGAGTTATACCAAAGGATTGAACATTTGATAAAGAAAAAGCTCCCGCTGTACCCGCTGGATGAAAATGAAGTGATGCTGCTGCGCGAAAGAGTGGACGAAGCCAAACGATTTGCGCAATTGGTGAGCGGCATGCGTGCAAAATTGTGACATGTGCAGCTTTGTCTGAATCACTGTGCCAGGTGAAATTTCGACATTTCTTCGGGGGAAAAAACTGGGTCGGATACCTCGTCCAGAAACCAAGCCTGATTGATGTGGAGCACAAACTTTGAAAGAAACACACAAGAAACCGGACTTCTAGCGTCAGAGCTTTTGATAATTCCCAAAATGTTTCTCTACAGGAGATGAGCGATCAGCGCAACGCGAAGAAAGGCAAAAGAAAAGGAGGTGAGGATGACGACGACACAGAAGATGCGTTGGGTGTGAGACAAAATATGAAGAACAAAGCAAAGAAAAGGAAAAAGTGATATTTCGGTGCGACATGTGGTCTTTTTCACGTGGAATAAAAGTTTGTTGAATCTTAACTTTTCACACCAAAAAAATTATTTCTGCCAAAATGCGAGCTCTGACCAAGTCCCCAAAAGAAGGAAAACGATTTGTTGGAAGAATCCACTTCGATTTACGACAGGAGTTGACCCAGGTGGCAGCGCCCTGTAACGTCCTGGGTTTTCACCCCGAAAGCTAAGTGGCAAAAACAAAGCGCAAATCCTCGGATGAGAACACGACATCTGTCTGGCCCAAGTGTCATTCAACTCAGTCTGTTTGTTCATGGCGGGCGGACAGACCTGCTGCAGACAGACGAGATGAAGTTGTCTGATCAGCTGTGGTTTCATCTGGTTTTCGAACTGCAATTGGCGTCAGGTGGTGACCGTTATTTCTGCAAATCACATTGGCTTTATTCTCATCGTAAGCTCAGACAATTTTATTGGGCAATTATTTAGACATCTACTTGTGGTTGGCATCAAGAGGACAGTGTCAAGGGTTGCACTGCTTCCTGACCCAATTTCCTCATTTTGTGGCCGGAGACGAGCCGCCGCAGGTGCTCGTCTCAAAACGAGGCAGAAGTCTGATGCAAACCAACCGAAGTTATTTTGGGCAGCAATCCGGCGTTTTTCTGGACATACACTTTCACCGTCAAGCTACTTTTGTGTCACATTTGTTAAGAAGTAGCTTGTGAAGAGGATAACACAAATTCAAGTGTGGTCTTTTGCCTGAAAAGCGACAACCGGCTCCAAACAAGGTGAACATTTGGAAGTAGAAACTGCAAAGGGTCAAAAACTGGGATTTCGAGTCTTTCATGCACAGTTTCGACTGACTTTTTGGTCTGAAGTTATGTTTTCCAAACAGCAAACAAAAATAGGGTGTTTTGGGCAGATGTTGTTTGGTAAAAGTCACAGTTTGCTGGGAAGACATTATTCTGTTTACATGTTGAAGGTCAAGGTTGAATGTTTTGTTTTGACGTCAGTGGACACACCTCTCATACATTAGATCTTCTGCAAAAGATTGCGCAAAGAAACTTGCTCGTCCCACTGGTGACATCCAGTGATGTAAATGCTGGCAACTTCATTGAACTGCCGTGTTTGTTTCACCAACTGCTTGACGAGTTCTTGATCGTTCTGCCGTCTGGTTGGAGCAAACGGTCTTTCATCACCCCACCCCTGTGTCCACTCTCGTTGACCCCTTACCCCACTGAGGCCATTGTCTCTCTCTCTCTCTCACACACTCACACACACACCTCGGTTGCCAGAAGTTACAAATAATTTTCAAAATCAGTAAAATGATGCACAAAACAGGGCACCAGCATGTTTGGTCATTTTGAAGAATCATGTCAAAATAGCCAGGCAAAGAAATGTTGCTGCATTGGAGGCGCCTTTTGAACCACCCACTTCTGGTTCAAGCACAAACTGTCATATCCCGACGTTTGGAATTTGTTGGAGGGGGACGGAGCGGGCCACGGAGGAACACGTTTTTGAAGCTGACGTTTTCTTTCAGATTTTTGACGACGCAAGTTACTGGTATGCCCTTGTTGCGTTACGTCACCAGCAGGGTGATAAATGCATTCCACAGGCAACCGAAATTGCTTGGCTTCACCTCCTGCACACAACATCAGTCTAGCACCATTGTGGACATAGCGGGAAAGAAACATGGAACTCCTGCGGCTACATTCAAGGCTGGGCAAGCGCGGTCATTGAGGGTCACTTCGGTGAGTTTTTGAAGCAAGCATGACATGACATGGCCAAAAAAAATCGGATATTTCGTTGAAAGTTCCCAAACGTGTTGTTTGGAGTAGATGTACGAATATTATTTGCAGGAATTGAAGGAGAACAGAAGATCGGACAAGAACTTTGACTCGTTGGGATCATGGAACAACCGAATGACTCTCGACATCGACATGGAACATTCTTTGGAGCGTGGAACGCTGATTCCGGAAGTCGATATCGACAAAATTGCAGTCGTTAGTCTCATGGGCCGCCGGGAGAAAAATGAAGACAGATACAAGGTGAGAAATGTGTGCGTTCGTTTTTGTCTATGAGGCTTGAAAAATCTGAACTCCATTGGTGAATGTGTTCAGCAAGCGACAGATTAATTTAAGAAAAAGCTTGTGCTCAACGACTCTTGAGCCTGCTTGAGTGTCATTTGTCTTCTCGAGTGTGAAAGCATCTCTTGCGTTTGCAGGTGGAGCGACTGGCCCAGGATCTTCTCATGTTTTCCATGTTTGATGGCCACGGCGGTGCCATCGCAGCTGATTTCTCCAGCAGTAACATGGCTGAGCACATCAACTATTGGCTCGAGCGAGGGGAAACAGACCTGAAAGTTGTGCTGCGGAAGGCTTTCATCGGTCTGAACAATTCGTTTGCCAAGCATCTCTACGATAATTTTGTGGGTATGTGTGAAATTGTGTTGTTCAGATGTGGCAACATTTGGGTGCTCGTTTTTGAAGTGTTGTCTCACGGCAGAATATCTGTTACGGTATGACGACACACGTGAACTGGTCTGTGATTTGGCGTTTCCATCACAAACCGGAGCTTTTTGTTTCCTCGTTCATTCTGGAAGCAAAATGCTTTGCAGGGCAAGACAACTTGATGGGGAGTGGCACAACCGCTTTGGTTTGCTTGCTGAGAAACAACACTGATCTCTACGTCGGACACGTCGGAGACAGCAAGGCTCTCATGTGCAGGTGCTGGACACATTTTGCCGACGTACAATCAACTCCAATTGATAATGAAGGCCCAGTACAGTGTTTTTCAAAGCAGAGTGTTGTTAGTTCAATTGAAATGTGACTGAATGGACGATATCTGCTGACCAAAACAACAACTTGTGGTTTCCTTCTTGTGCAGATCTGGAAAGGTGGTGAGACTGACTATGGATCACAAACCGACTGATCCAAAGGAGAAGGAGAGGATCAAGAAAGCAGGGGGTGTGGTCACCCAGCCGTCCCTCGAGAGCAACCCAAGGGTCAACTCCAAACTTGATATGAGTCGCAGCATTGGAGATGTGGAACTTAAAGCAGCCGGGGTGACGTGCGAACCTGACACGCGCTTCATCCAGGTAAAACGCGTTCTCGTTGAAGAGGTCAAAACGTCAAACACAGATTTTGATTTTCAACAAACAGATCTGGACTTCATGAAAGGCACACTCTTTTTCTTTCAGTTGAAACACGGCAAGGACGCGTTCCTGGTGCTGTCTACCGACGGGATCAACTACGTGATAAACGACCAGGAAGTGATAGACATTGCGTGTCGATGCGCAACACCTCAGGAGGCGGCCAAAATGTTGACTGATCAAGCGATGCACTTCGGTACGGAGGACAACGCCACTGCGATGGTTGTGCCGTTTGCGTCTTGGGGGAAGTACGCCAACACGACACAAACTGTGCAGTTCAGCTTCGGTCGGAACATCATCAGTCGGAGGTGCTGAAATGCTGTCCAGGGCTCGCGGGACCGGAAAAATAACTTTTCAGGTCAAAAGACACCCGAGTTCGCTGGTGCCACGCTGTTGCATCTCCACACATATGAGCGCTTGAATCATCTTTCCTTCAATGGGAAACACGCCCGAATCACAGCAGAATTTGTCCACTTGGACTCCTTCCGGAAGAGGGATTTGTGAAACTCTGGCACACAGAAACAGTAAAAACGGTGCTGTGGCACTGGTAAGCCTCTGAGGAGACCATCACATCTGCATTTTCTGCGAAGGGAATGTGGCGTTCGACTTGAAATCACCAAGGACACACCTGTTGCAGCCGGTTTGTGCTGAAAAGCTGTTCTGTTCTTCTGCATGGGAACAGAAATCGAAGTGGACGGGGGGAGGGAATGGATATTGTACCCCGTTTCCAACTTGTTTTCAGATGCACCTGCTTGTGAACATTGTTCTCGAACATTTGTGACCTTTCCTGACAAACTAAACTTGGTTTGTGAACGTTTGCGTTTTGAGACGTGATCCCAACGACTGTGACTGTTGAAAATACCTCTGGTGCCGTCCAGCATGTGGACAGTCATGAGAGTCTTTGAGTCACTGAAACTACGAAAGCCTTCTTCCTCTCAACACTGCATTGGAGATGTTCCAACAGCTTGCAACTTGGACTGTTCTTGGAACACTCAACGCGTGTTCTTTGTTTCTCAGAAAGCCTTATTTTCGTGCAACTTCGTTTGAACGAGTTGAAGCCATTGTGAGTAATTTGTGACAGGGTACAGTTGAAATTGAGCTTAAAGATGTGATGTTGCCTTTCTGGGCAATTTTGAACATCCCATGGTGAACGAATGTGAATGCTGCAGCAGCCGGCTGGGAACAGCTTGAAGTGGTTCTTTCCAGGCAATGAGTTTTGCGGTTGAAATTTCCTTGCTTGGATTGAGGATTTTTGGCTGCTATACCAGCCGGAAAAAATCGCGTTGACTTCAAATTTCTTCAAGAGTACACGTGTACATACTTCACAAAATAAACTTATGTTTCATTGCAAATCCGTCAGTTCAACGAGCGGCGTTCTTTCCGGTTCGAAGGGAAACATGCCAATGTGGAGGTCTACACAGTACAACGGCACTTGCAAAACTGTGTGCGTAGGTTGCAGAAAATTCGCCTTGACCTTGTGCGTCGTTTGGCGGGAGTTCGTTGGTTTCCCTGGATTTGCTATTTACAGCAAATATATTGCAGCATGTCGCAGAAATCAATTATGTGAGGTTTGGGTTCAAGTTAAATTGTTGTTTGTCCAGATTTACGCATCTGTGTCTTCTGCTCCGACATGTCAGTTCGATTTGCAGGTCGTTCTTTTCGCCTGGAGCAGCCAGATCTTCCAGTGCAAAGTAAGAGTTCTTCATTATCGCTCTCGTGAACAGCAGAATGATCCAACCCCATTGACCCTTCAGTGGATCCAGGGACCATGGGCCATTTCTTGTGAAGCAATGGAGGGCGTGTTTGCATGGAGTCATTTCACTGTTCTTGAAGGAACAAACCCAAGTCGCCACTGAAGGAAAAGAACAGGTCTCCACCCAAACCGAAGGGTGGCGCAGAACTGGCCAAGAAGAAAGGACGACAAATCATTGTGAGTGACGACGAGGAGGAAGAAGAAAACGCGCCGACTGAAACGACACCAGTCACTCCAAAGGCGAACAAGGTAAAATTCCCTGTTGTGACAGTCTACTCGTAGACTACTTCAACTCAAACGAAGAATTGAGATTCGACCTGAGGAGTGCGGACTACGAGGATGAATTCCCTTCTACCTTTCGCGACCTCATTGCGACACCAGTGAATTTCAATTGTATCATGATTAGGTCGCTAAAGGTAGAAGGGAATTCATCCTCGTAGACTCTACGTGTTGAAGTCACATTCAGTTTGGGCCCACATGGGGGAGCAACCTCAAAAGGAGGGGGGTTTCCAAGGGTGAGTGTCATGCTTTGCTGCTGACACTGCATACTCAGGAGGGAGCACACACTAGGATGTGTCAAACCGTAGTGGAAATGAGCAATTCTGGTGCACTCGCAGCGAAACAATTTGCTCATGCAATTCTTTTTTGCAAACAAAAGTTTAGTTCTGTCGTCAGTGAAGATCGGCATATACAGGACCTTGTCCAACCAAACTACATTTCGAACAGAACCATCAGGATGTCACTGAAGCAGAATCTGCGTTGGACAAAACGCCGAAAGCGTCGTCGTCTGTGGACATTATAACGATCCAATCGCCGCTTGGTATCCCTTCGCGGTCCACAGGTTTGTTGAGGGTGGGGTTGGGGTTGTCGCGGTGTACGTGAGACAATCTTTTCTGGTGGAACGATGCGATTTTTCCACATGCAAAGTGGTGGTCATGTGGAAGGCAACAGTTGCAGACTGCTTCGCAGATCGCCACTCAAATCATACTGTGCCACTTCGTTCTTGCAGGAAAATTTCAAATTTGACTGGTTGAAACCTTTTGCCGAAGGTCAGCACCAAACATGTCAAAAGAGTGCTCCATTGTGACTTCACTGCATTGCTTTTTGCTTCCTGACAGCACGAAGGCCTGCTTCTGCAAGGAAAAGAAAGTTGGCTGACGACATAGCAGAAAAACCGAACAAGGAAGACACAATGAAGAAAGCAAAATGTGACAAAGAGAAACTTGATTCTGAAGCACCAAGCTCCGAGATGGCGCTGGACGTGAAAGTGGAGAAACAGAAGGATGGTAGGTGGTTTGAGGTTGTGAACCGCATTTGAAATCTGGAAGTACCAGTATTCAGTCGGTCGCACTTTTCTTTTGTGCTAGTATTGTAGGATGCATCAACAGAAAGTGGCATTGCGCGTGTTCGGTGTCGTGCTGTCCATACTGTTCTTGCGACTTCGATGACAACAGAATCGGCCAGTCTGTTGTCTCGAATCAAATGCCGTGCCCAGTGTCACATCGTGTGTTCAGAGGGTTTACCTGTTTGAAATTCCACATTTTGTTCCTTTGTCGCACAGTGCCAAAGGCAGACGCGGGTTTACATGAAAAGCAAGAAAAAACGCCAGCCACCAGTGAAAATAACATGACTGACAAAACGCCGTGCAGAGGTGAGACAAAGGCCGATTGCGAAGACATGGAAGTCGACGAACAAGTGACTGTGAAGAAGACGAAAGATACTGACCCGAAGGAGAAGAAAGAGAAGGTGTGTCATGAAAGTGTGGCCTGTTTTGATGTCTGAACTGTGTGGAGTTCGGTAGTGTCGGGGGGGGGGGGGGGGGGGTCTATTGCCACAGGTTTGCAACACCGGCGCTTCCGAATGGCATGACCTGTGCGACACATCGCAACAGCTGAAGCGATGTGTGAGGCAATGTTTTGGGGGTGCAGTGCATCCGACGTGAATCTCCCTGGAAAATGATAACCTTTTACTCAGGAACTCCTGTGATACAGAGATGGTCTCGGCCAAGTTTACTTTGCACAAAATTTCACACAAAAGTAGCAAGTGGGGTTGATGGTCAACTGTGAGTCTGATGTCCGGTTGAGGTTTCCTACAGGTTGGTCTTACCCGTATTTCGGACGGGCGGGGCGGAAAAGTTGAAGGAATTCTTTCCGCTGATAGAGGAAATCACAGACTGAAGTTCGTTTTCATCTGCAGAAATCTCAGACAGAAGGGTCTACACCTGAAGGAAGCTCGGCGAAAAAGCGTGGCCGTCCGAAGGGTTCGAAAGCCAAATCAACGACACCGAAGGGAAGCAAGTCCAAGGACAACGGAAAAGAACGGGGAAAAGAACAGGGAAAAGATACAAAGGAGAAGGACAAAAAAGAAATAAAGGAGGAGGCCATCGAGATTTCAGACGACGAGAAAGGTGCTGTTTTGTTTGTTGAACAGATTTCCCCTCTCCCCACTGTCCAGTGGACAACAAGTCGTGTCATCAGATTGCACAACACTGCCTCTTTTTGGAGTATTTCCGTCCAGAGGATGAAGCTGCGGGAAATATCGGCATGTACCGTGAGGAAACCAAATTCGTTTCGCGCAATGTGTTTGCTCAGAAACGCCACGTGTTGAAAGCCCGCCAAATTTTAGATCGACATGAATTTCACGATGGCATGTTGAGTGAGTTTGTTTTCCCTTTCAGCAGTTGAAACCAAGAAAGCAAAAGAATCGAAGGGCACCTCAGTCGAATCTCCTTGTGAACCTCAAAAGAAGCAAGGGGTTAAGGAGCAACCAAACAGTGAAAAGTCATCCGCAACAGAGAAGGAGCAGAAAAAACCGGTCAAAAAGTAAGTCACTTTGTCTAATTTTGGGCGCACGACCAAATATTGTCTTGCCGTCCGGTGTCCTGAGACCCAAAATGTTTCGAACGAAATGGCCAAACCAGTGATAAACGTCCATCGTTCAGGAAAAGTGAAGGCGTCATGGGGCAAGTCATGCTGATCATTGTTTGTTTTTTTTTGGGGGGGGGGAATTCAGTCCATGAGGCAATGAGCTGTCACGAACAACAGAAGGGAGGGAAATGAGTCAATTTTGACAGCAAGCTGGAACAAAACCTCGACATTTTTTTTTTTAACACGATGTGTTTTTTATTCACAACAGCACAAGTTTTCGCAACAGATATTGGCATAAAAATGCTAAATTTGTGATGACTTCGGTTGCTTGAACACAATTTTTGTTTTGTTTTGTTTTTCTGGTTACATTTCTGTGTTGAGTGGCTGCTTAACAGCATTCAGTGGTCACCAAATGCGGTGTGTGACTTCAAGTTGAAGTCCACACGAATCCTGTGGCTGCATGTTCGTGAACTGTCAGCAATCTTTCCAAACTGCTCGATGACAGGCAGGTTGAGTGTCTCGCAGTGAAGTTCTCCACAGGCACAAGAGATAAACCACGCGCGCAATGCTCACTGCAGCTAATTTGCTATTCTTCCATTGTACGACATCCTATACAAGGAAAAGAATTATGGGCTGATTCATGTGGACCTGCAGTAATATCCGCATGAAAGGGAGTTGTGAGCAAATTGCAAAGAAGTGAGGAGGGGAATGTAGAGTCTAGCTTTGGTCAGTTTGGCCTGTTGAGAAAGATTGCGCAAAAACAAACAGCCAAACCACAACGAGGGCCAAACCGGTGATTGTCCAGCATCGCGGGTCTGTTGCAGACACTCCTTGACCAGCCGAAAGAGAAAACGTAAAACAGTTCAACCAATTGGAACACACACGCGTGTTCAGCGTTCAGAAACTACCAAAACCCAAATTGGACTTCGACAGATGAACCTGTTTCAACTCTGATGTGGGAAGTGTGCGTGCAACATTCGTGGCGACGGCGGGTAGACTCTATCATAGTTGACACTGTTCGTTTTTCCGCAGCTGTTTCTGTTCGAAATCCACAGGTCAAAATGAAAAGCAACTGGCCCAAACTCTGACCGAAGATTTCGTAGTGGTTGTGATTTGGATTGGTTTTCAGCGGAAGTTGAAATCGCAGGTGCTGAGTTCTGCCAGTCGAGCTGTTGCAGAGAAAATATCCGTTGCGGTACGAACGTCGCGTGTTTCCACCCTCAGCTGCAGCGTTGCTTCTTGTGTCTCCACAGTTGAACTGGCAACGGTACCGTCACTCTTACTGTGGACGTGCATTCTGCTGTTTGTTTCGTGCCTTGGCTTTGTTGGGCCAGATAGATGCAGTTTGCAGCTCCAGAGGTCCATGCTTTGTTGGAACACATAGCACAGCGAGGACGAAGTCTACTTTGATGTACCAATTCGTTCACACAAATGGTGGAGAAAATGCTACAGATGAGAAAACGAGCGTTGACGCGCACTCTGAGCACATACGACCATTTGACAAACTTCATTCAGTGAGTTTCCTGGAGCTGTGGTCACATTTGGGACACACATCAGCAGAGCGTTGAGCCCTAAATGTGCCTGAGTGGGTTTTGGTTTTCAGCACTAAAACGTGTAGATGGTTTCCTCGAACAGCATATAACCGGAGAAGGTGGAGTAGTCATTGAGCAGAGCTGAGTCTTTGCTGAGCTGCAGCCAGACGTGATCGTCGTTCTGCAGATTGAGGATGATGCTCTGGCTGCCCGTTCCGTACCCGGCGCGACCGTCGCCGTGAAGCGGCACCTTGTGTTTACTGTTGAGCATGATCCACGCGTAGACGTCCTTGTTGTTCTGGCCCAGGATGTGCGTCATGAAGAGGTAGGTGCCGTTGAAGCGGCAGACGAAATGAGAGGAGTACTCGTCGAATCCACCGCCGACGTTGCTGATGACCTTGTCGAAGGTGATGGGTGTGTCCTGCAGCACGGGCCCAAGTTTCATGCTGCGGACGACGGAGAAAGCGACTCGCTTTGGCGGGCGGGACATCTCTCCTCTTGGGCCCGGTGGGCCCTGCATCCCTGAGTAACCGCGCTCTCCCTTCTGCCCTTTTGCTCCGTCCTTGCCTTGCTCTCCCGGTGGGCCTGGGGATCCTTTCTTGCCTCGGTTGCCGGCGGGTCCCTCGGGTCCTGGCAGTCCCATGTCACCTGGAACAGGAACAAAAACAGCAGTTGTTGGTCTACCGCGTGTATGTGTGTAAGGCTGCTGTGTGTGGACAGTTGCTTTGGCGAGGGGATGGTGTTTAATTTACCAAGGTTACTTTACCCCACGAATCCTAAGTTGCTTCACCCTCCCCCTCCCTGTAGAAAGTATCTTGGGGTGAAGCAACATGGGCGCAAGAAAAATTCAGAATTGTCTGCAAAATTTCATTTCAAGCCAAACCGGGTTCTTTTCCCCCAAGACCCCAAATTGCTTTGCAGAATTGTTTAAGGATAGGAATCACGTTCTTGTAGCAGGGCACGCGGCTGATGTGTACGATCAAGTCTGGTTCCTGTGGTCTTGACGAGGCATATCACAGAAAGGTCTGAAGGAAGGAACCGCATTTTTCTGGCCGATGTTGGGGAGATGAACAGCACAATGAACATTTCTTTTGGGCCTGTTGTGAAACAGTTCATCTTGTTCCAGACGTGATTGACTCCACCGCTGGAGAGTCACTGGACGCACGCGTGCACCCGTGCACTGCAGGGGTGTTCGTTGCAGCAATGGCATCGAACCCAGGCAACTCGATTCGGCGGTTCTTCGAGTGGCCTCTTTAACCTGAAGACAGCGTTCAGTGAAATTGAGGTTGAAATAATCCACTGGAAGCTCCCGAGTTTGCTTGTCAGTGTCGCAGTAATTGCAGTGACTGGTCGGGAAAGTTCAACACATTGCGTGATTCTAATTGGTGGATTTAACGAGATTGAAGCCACAGCATCAGATGTTTTCGCGGAGTCGGGGCGGTTTCAGGGTTTAGTTGAAGGAAAAGGTGTCTGACGTTGGCGCTGTGATTCTGCAAGAGCGCAGTTTTTCCTGGTCCTGGCAGCGGGAAAACGAGCCCGGCTTCAGCGTGGTTGCAGGATGCTAGTACCTGCTCCAACCAGTCTCCCACCCCTCCCCGTCAGAAATTCTGCCTTGTGGGCCGGCAATGTCGGTCCTTGCACGCTGAGTGCAGGGTGAAGCACTGCACACACGCGTTGGAAAAGGTGTCGGCTTTTAATTGACGTGAAATTCGACAGTCTGTCAGAAGCTTGGGAAACCTTGTTGTGGAAACTTCTTGGGTTCACTTGGCTCGTGGACTGGTTTTCACGAACAAGCGTGCCCTTAGATTTCCACCTTGTGCCACACATTTTACAGCAAATTCTGTGTTTGCAAGGTCTTACATGTTGTCGTATATGACGGGTAACACTTTTGGAAGAACCAAGGGGACAACCAGAGCGCTTGCGTCTTGATTTCTGGTGTTGTCTGGCTTTGGCTGCACCGCCCGCGAGCCGAAGGAACTCCTCAAGGCGTGGTTCGGCACAAAAAATGTGCTGAAACATTTGTCACTGCACTTAAGTTTCGCCTCCAAAACATGTCAGAGGGCCCCTGCCCCCAGTTTGGAAACGTTCGGCCAAAAATATTTTTGCTACGAAAACCCAGCTTTGGTGGCCATTTTGGACTTGGTGGCCCTCTTGGATTGGCCTGGCCCTCCAGTACGGCTCGTATCTGTTCTGACCTGTGTTCTTGCTTTCCGTCTTTTGTGTCAAAAGTTACCAAGCAGAATTTGGGTGAATGGGGGGTTCTTCCCTGCCAGACCTGGCCCAACGTGAATAAGAGTCTCTGGGATATGCCTTTTCTTCAAAAATCGCGCGCGCGTGCGTGCGTGTGTGAGTGAGTGAGTATTCGCGTCTGCGACAACCCGAATGTTTCTGTCAAATCCAGAACCAAAGTTACATCGTGAGGTGGTGGGAATGTGCATCCTTCATTGCAGTTCTAACTGAACAGTTTGCACTGGAAAGAAGTTGTTGCGCTAATCAGGCAGGAAAGTTTGTTGCAGGTGCAAGAAAAAAAAAGAAAGCTCCTGGTTATCTCTCATCATCAGTCAGAGATCCTCAAGAGGGTCTGACTGATATTCCAACAACAAATTGAAGTCCGGAAATCAACCCTTGGAGAAAAAGTTAAACTCTTCTGAGTATTCGACAGAAAATTGAAAACCGTGAGGGTAGGACCACTTCTGAGAGTGAAACCTCCCAGTGGAACAGAATCGGGCATCATGGTGTCCTCCCATAGTTTCTGCATTGTAAGTTTTCACCAAAAGACCTGTGGAGGTTGTGGAGTTTCCATAAGCTAAGGTTGTTCCAGGTGCACGTGTTTTGTTACGTCATGAGTGTTTTTTGAAGATGACTGAGTCCTGGAATGTGCGTCAAGAAATGTTGGAAACTCATCAGCCACAACCAACTCCAGAATGAAAGCCGCACATTTGGCTTTGCGATGTGGCCTCTCATTGAGTCCACCGAATATCCATTGGTGGACTCTCAAGTGCACCGCTGACACAACGTGACTTTTGACTCAGAGTTCTTGGTGTCAAGTCAAAAATCTCGAGAGGAGCTCTGCAAGGTTTTCGATTTTTGTCGCTGTGAGTTGCGGAAGTTTGGAGCAAAAACTTGCATGATGAAGTTTTAATCGTGTTGTCTTATCTCAGGACCGAGGGGAACTCACGCTTCTCGTAGGATTTCCAAGTGGGACTCCCACGGATATTAAACTTGTTTGCACTGCGTGATTCCGAAGCAGCTGCAGCCGATTCTTTCTCGTTCCTCACCTGACGGGTAGAGTTGAAGCAACATTCGCAGAGGTGGATTTGATGAGCAGAATGCCGTGGAAAAATCTATTAACGAAATCATCTGGCGATGTGTGTTTCCACATCTTATTACTTGTCTGGAATGCGGAGGATATGATTGGCATGTAGCATACAGATTGCTTGTTTATTGGAGGATGAACTTTTCTCCTTGTCAAGTACCACATCAACGTTGAGAAACTGAAGGGATAAAGCCCCGGAGGAATATTAATTATTGTGTCCGTTCTCATGAGCATCACTGTTGGTTGCAGATTAACTGCAGCACGAACACCCTTCTGTCTGCGTGTTCTGTTACTCGGTTATTCTTGATTTGCTTGACTGGTCTTTCTCAAATTTCAGTGATAGAATCCTTGTATTTGTCCTTGATTTGTGCAGAGGCACGGAAATCGGTGCAACTTTGAGACTTTGACGCTGGTTCCGTGCGCTTTAGAATCCTCCATGGCAGGAGGCGTAGGCTTCGCTTTGCCATCTCGCTTCGTGGTAGGACTCTCATCATGTTGCAAAAAAAGAAAACCAGTTGCAGCGGAACGCTTTGAGTGAGATTCACGGTTTGGTCACGCAACGTTATCAAGAGTTTGGTGGTAATCGTCCGTCGAATCTGACCCAGTGGAATGCATTCTCGTGGGTGCTTCCAATTTTGACAAGAATGAACGACATTAACCCCTGCTCCCTGCACGGCAAGAAACCCCGGCACTTCAGGCTGGGCAGGCAGCGAACCGCACTGCAGCAAATCGCCCACTGCGAAGTACCTGATATCTTGAAAAGAATTCTCGCCACGCTGTTACGGATCGGCTTTCAGCGTTCGTTTCTCTTTGTCATTGAATGGCGCAGTGGCGTGGTCTGAGAACTCGTTCATCATAACATCTACAAGGTGAACGCTGGTGTGTTCTTTCACGTCAAGTTCACGTTTTAACATGCTCAACCAGTGAAGGCAACTTCCAGAGCCATTCATGAAATAGTTCTGCCGTGCCGGCAGGCTGGCCAACTTGATGACCATTGAAATGTTCACATGACCGTCAGGGTTTTGACCACAGCATGGTCGTCACCCCGCCCCCCTCTTCCGAAAGGCCACACAAAATGTTCACGCTGATGAATAAACCATGGGTCTTCACCTTGAAGGAATTGTGCTCTCGGCTATTGCACTCTTGGAGACGGATCAAACGTGTTTTGTTTCGCACACGACTTGTCGTCTTCGATTGCATGTCGATTGCAATGCTTGGAAGTAACCCTTTTGTTCCTCATAAAGTCAAATTTCATCGCGTCCTCTTCCCTTCGCACATTTCCTCGCCTCACTGGAGAAACAGTGAACATCTCACGTACCTTTGGCGCCTGCGAGCCCAGCGTCGCCCCTGTCTCCCTTCAGGCCTGGTCGCCCGTCTGAGCCCCTGTGGCCAGGCATCCCCGGCGACCCTGGAGTCCCGTGCATCCCGGGAGGACCCTGTGCTCCGATGTAGCAGCCGCACTGATCGGACGGTTTCAGAGGTTTCAGCTTGTCGTGCGAGTTGAACTCATTGCTGGCGTAACCGTTCTGCGTGTAGGACTGGTAGTTGGAGACGAGGGACATTGTGCCGAGCAGGACGAACGCCTGGAAAAGTTTGCTGTGCTGCATGGCCGGTGCTGAAAGCAGAGTAAAAAGACAGGAGATTGGTTGTGATCACCATCCCCCGACTGGCTTCTTGATACTGACCACTTTCTGGTGTGAATTTGTTATTCCCCACCCCCCGTTCGGACCTTCAAGCTTTATGGATTGTCAGAGTGAACCAGCATAACTCAAAATTGCCTGAAAGGGACAAATTTGTTGTGGGTGGAATCCCTACTGAAAAATGTTGCAACGCACGAAGACGGCTGTACCTTGGTTTGAGATACTCAGGACAAAAATAGGTGTGCCACTTCAAGTGCTTGGAATTCAACAAGAGTCGCGCGTCTTCAACACGCTGGTTTTGTTAAAATAAACGCGATGAAACGTTCAATGTGCGACTGTCTGGAGTGATGAAATCGTGCACCGAGCTGAAGTTTCAGGCAGACACCAATATGGGGTGGGAAGTAGCATCAAGTGGCATCGGTTTCCTTTTGTTATAGGAAAGCGACAGTTTGCAGGCATCAGAAAGGGTGAATTTTTCACGTTGTCCCAGTGGAATTCAAGACCCTTTCATATCATGTTCGTCGGAAATGAGCATTCGAGCATCAAATTACCCAGGCCGACATATCTCAGGTTTGATGCTTCCCTAAATGCCAGGATTCCCGGATAGGTAACAATGACAGCAATTAATTAATGCCAGTTCTACCTGCTGCCCCCAAGTGACTTTATTGAATTGTCACTTTGGCATACATTGCTCACTTGGTAAATTGCCCGCAGATATCTGAATGGCTCTTTGTGCGACACAGATGTAATTCTGCGACTCCAATCCTCCAATTTGCCTATAATTGGATCTGGAACTCTGGATGTTTCTCTTGTTGCTTTGTTATCAAGGGTCTGCAGGCCAAAAAACTGTGTTGTTGAGCTAAGAGGCTTGGCATATTGTTTCCTTTGCGTGGCAGTCCCAAGGCAAAGCTTGTAGAACAAGAAAGGTAACCAGGCACATAGATTTCTTGATACTAACAATTGCATCTGTCAGTTTCTGTCCATGTACCGTTGGACAAACGACGTCACTTGACAAAAGCGTTGCGCATTTTGTGCTGTTGTTGGGAGCGTTCGGTCGCTGATTTCGGGACCAGGCCGCTGCAGTGAGGTGTATTTGGGTGATTCAGCCCTCTTAGCCTGGTACTGGCTTCAGGTGGAACGCCAAAAATAATAGGAAAGGTGAGCTGATATGTCGACAAGTTTTTGTCCGAACTTTGTTCCTTATCGTGTTGAATTCTACTGCTGTTGTGGTGTGGGTAAAACTGGAAGTAAACAATCCGCAAAACCGGATTATGTTCAAACTCGGCATTTTTGTGTGACCCTGATGTCAACCTTCCCTGTGCCAGATTGCGTCAGATGGGTATCGGCAGTTTGCGGCAATTACTGGTGAGGGTGGCCAGTGCCAGGGAGTGGGACAGTCCCGGGGAGGGGGAGAGATGCGTGGAGGGGATGGTCACCCCACTGGCTACCACCCCTTCCAGTTTCCCGTCCGCTGACCAGCCACTTGCTGCCAGTCTTTCCCAGTGACCGCCCACCCCTTGTCAAGATTTTTTCTTTGGTGCCCACCTATCCGTGGGTGAAAGACGCGCGTGTCCAGGTCAGCTGGGCCTCAACAAACAACGCCATTTCACATCAGCACCCGGTCATTCAGTTGCCAGTCAAACGGACGGAACTATCGGAAGACTTTTCAAAGCAAATTCGTTCGAGTGTGCTTCAACTGTTGTCGCTGTCTGAATGTTGTGGGAATCGTTCAAACTGCCTTTGTAGCCTTGCCGTACTTTGGCGAAGTGGCTTCAAAGAGGGAATGGAGCTCTGAGGCTTTATGTTCAACACTTTGTCGGATTCCACACATGCAGAAACTTGCAGTTGTTGGATTAATCTCTTTGGAACGTCATCACAAAGGAGCTCAGGTGTGGTAGGACCATCTCATTCCTCAGATGTTGCCTGATAATCCTATCAAAATGTCACAAAATGGGTGTAAACGTGCGCAAATAGAGCAAAAGAATGTGTGATTGTTTGTGGTGGAGATGAAATGCGTTTTCAGTGCCTATCATTGAATCTCTGTGGAAACAGTCAGAAAGAACGGGGATTTGGGGGAAGCCGTTCTGAAGTCGAGTAGACTCCCCTGGACAAGATGACACAACCAGAATACGAATCAGGTTTCAAGCGTGCGAACCCAATCGTTCCATCGTGCGCTTTGCGCAGTCACTTTGGTGCTGTTTTGTATGTGTCACACATTGTGTGTTGTGGACAGTTGACACTGTAAGTCCTGGGGAGGGTTAGGACCCACCTGTTAGGTCTTCACTCTCCCTGGAACTGAGCTTAGCCAGGGTGAGTCCTACTCAATGGTCCACTAGAAGGTCCTGGACCCACCCACCTGGTTCGGGCATCGGTCGAGGATCGCGCGCTTTCTACTCCGATCCCTTGTCACTTTTCTCGTCGTTTTGACAAAGAGTTCCAAGAACAATTGAAAGCTGCACAGACTGTACAAAACTGATCACGTTCCTTGTTCTTGCATGAAGAAACAAATCCCGACGGAAGACTATGCAAGCAGTGGATTGTGTGGATTTGCATTTGACACCGCGCTTTCACTCTCAGTTCATTTCAGTGCGTACCAGCATCCAATGCATACATTGAAACAAATGTTCTGAAACTTATTGCTTTGCTGATTGCGCGGTCAACAGATTAAATCTCTGGTGAAGTGAGATTGAGCTGCGTTGGATCGACACTTCATTTTGTTGGAAAAATCTGAACCTGTCGTGCAGAAGAAAAAAGAACCTGGAGCCGTGAGGAAATTGTTGTTGTACAGTGATTTGTCATCCAACACAAAATCACACCAGATATCGGTTGTTTTGAGGACAGACCCGCGGAAGCCCTCTTGACTGCATGACCGGCTTCACAAAAACAGTTGAATGTCAACTCACCTGCGTACGAACTGATCAGTGGTGTTCAGACGGAGTGCTCGTAGAAAACGTGGTGTGCGTTCTCGGGTCCGCTCGCTTCCTCGAGCCGCATCGCTTGTGTGCGTGGCGCAGGGACGAGCGCCGCTGTCTGTGGGATGAGCCTCCAACAGCTCCACAGCCACTGCCTTCCCCTTCTCTGTGTTGAATGAACGAGGCACATTGCTGGGTCACTCGAGTCAACGGAAGGGCCAAAAGGTTCTGACGCTGCTAATTCGTTGTCGAGTTCTGAAATGAAGATGCAGTGTTTCAACGGGTAATTTAGAGCTTCTCCGCTGATCAGCATAGATTTCAACTTTATATTCCGTGAGAACAGGCTATCAGACAAGCGTAAAACTGCTTTTCTAAGAAATTGCTTCTTGTGCCTGTTGGTTGAGTTGATGGGTGGATTGAAGCAGATTAGTTTTATTTCGTTTAATCCCGTTGATGCATTTCCCCTTCGTTAAACAGGAACAGATCCTCTTTCCCAAAAGATGTTGAGGAGTCAGAACTCCCGAGTGCGCTTGACGCACTGGGGAATGGTGAAAATGAATGCCATCAGGCCGTGGTGATCCTACTTTTGTGGGTACTATTTTGCGAGTGATCTCGCCAGCAAGTTAAGGTGTTGCATGTTTGGAGCTTTTCTGTCCTTGATGTGTCGAGTAGATTCACAGAGACGGAGGTGGTCCATGCGGATTCATTTACCAAGCAACACCGGTGCGTACACGTCTGTGCTGGTTCACGAGTGCGTTCTTTTGTAACAAAGCGCAAAAGTCACCAGCACACCTCATGAATCTGTCTTTTGAAAGGTCAGTTTTGAATCACGCTAGCGACTTTTGCGACAAACAAAGAGCAGGAAGAGCAAAGCAGAGAAGGTTGCGGCATCGTCGAGAGTGAAGGAAGTGAGGTTTGGACGTGACTAATTGGAAGGAACAGAACGCCCCACCTGCGCTCGAAAATCTGGCAGCTCTGAACATTCCGCGATGCAACCTTCATTCAACTTGATGTTTACCCCAGAACAGAAGAACTATCCGTTACGTGCTGAAAAATTGCTCAAGTTGACATCTGAAAATCAAAAGTTTTACACCCGGTGATGTCTGCTGCACACGTTCGTTGTGCCCGCTGGGGGCCTGCAGATATTGGCAGGAATGTTCGGCAGAGAGATCAAATCTTGCCGAGACAAAGCACCTGTGTTTCTCTGTCGGAGTAAATTTTCGCCCCTCTGTTCACCAGAACGTATCTTCTTGCTTGGCACAAATTTCAAAATTAGAACGAGGAAGTCCGACGTCCAAGCAATCCTCTGACAATCTTCCAAGGTTCGGAGCTGCCACCCTGCTCGTACGATGAGAGATCCGTCAGATTCCGTTGCAGTATCTAAACAGAGAACACCGCGCTGAAGACGGATCCCTGCTTCACATTACCCCTGGAGCCCGCTTCAGAGTGTTGCCACTTGAACGGCTGTTTGTGTGAATGAGATTGATGCGTGATTGTGGTAATGGCACGTGAAACCCTTTGTGGGCTGTTTGTTCAGCAAGATTCTGTTCAACAAGTTTTTCACCTGTGGTTTTTATGAAACAGAAAAATGTAGCAAATGTTCTGCCTGATATTTTGACGCGCAGTCTCAATTGAGGCGCTTTCTGTTGCAACGATTTGATCATTGCCGTGCGTCTGTGTGTGTGTGTGTGTGTGTGTGTGTGTGTGTGTGTGTGTGTGTGTGTGTGTGTGTGTGTGTGTGTGGTCCTGGAATCAGTTTTCTCGTGCAGGGAAAAGGAAAACACCTTCCTCCGCACAAATTTTTGGGCAGATGTCACAACAGTCTGACTCACACGGGGAATGTTCTTGTTCCGTTTGGTTGTGGCGTGATCTTCCCGTTTTGGGGTATCTCTCTGCACGGAGTAAGTGAAGCTTTCCGCTTTGTTCCAATCCCTCTCGTTTCCCTTTTGGACGAAAACCTGGCTTGGTGCGTACAGAAAACCATTTTCTCAAAATTTGGGGACATCAGTTTTCTCAATCAGAAACGAAACTTTCCAATGAGATTCGGAAAAAAAAGTCTGAGGAAACCTTTTTTTGCGGAGAAACAGCTTCCCCAAAACACAAGACTTTGAGTGTTTCTGCAACCAGAGGTGGAAAGGAAGATTTAACTTTTTGAACGCTTTCTTGACTAAAACTCTGGTCTTGAAAGAAACAGGTATTGGGAACATAAACTTGTTTCAGTTCGCATTGTGGCCTGTCCCGCGTGAGTCAGACGCATGCCACAAGAAAGTTCGTCAGATTTAACGTGATCGGCAGGTTGGACAGCGACAGACGCAAACACCCGAGTGTTGTTTCATGGTCTCTGCGCTGCCTGGAAGTTCAAGAAGGCGAGTTTGTTGAAGAACCAAGTCCACAGAGTTCGCTTCCAGCTCAGTTCATCTGAAAGTACTCATCAAGAGCAACTCAAGCCGAGCATTGTCCTTCCCCAAGAAGCTGGAAGGAAACGCGCTTTCAAGACGAACAAGAGCGTTCATCCATTTGGTTTGTGAATGGCAATCTCGAGTCTATGGCAGCAATCAGGAAGCAGTTTACCGGCAGCATTGTGCTAATTGCGACTGTTGAGAGAACCAACCTGAGCTGTAAACAGAACAGTCCGCTGCCTTGCACCACGGCGTCGCACCAACGCGATGTTTTTTGCAGAAGAAGTAGCAGCAGATGAAAGAACGGCAGATGCGTAAACACACCTTTTGTCTTCCTCGAAAAAAAGGTCCGCGGTTGCGACTGCAGGCAGATTGTGATGTTTGTCCGGCTCCCACAAAGATTTCCACGCGACGGTCCGCTGGAGATTCGTCCAGGTGTGAGAGACTTTCTATTCGACTTTGGAGCAGGTACTCGAATCAAACCGAGGAAGACTTTCGCTTCTGTCCGGTTGTTCCTCTTTCAGTTGCGAACAGAATGACAAATTGTCGCATATTCGGCGCAGTATTGCAATCACGCTTTTGGCAAGATGATAGACACACACACAATTTCAAAATTCCGCTTGTTCTGAAAGTTCCCTGTCAGGCAAAATGTTGTGATATTTTTGCCTTTACTTTTCGAATTGTACCTGAATTTGTTTTCGCAGGGTTTGCCCCCCCCCCTCCCTTCAGAACTTGGCAGAATGTGCACATTGGCATCTCTTTTACAAACGAAAAGGCACGATTGAGCAGGTTTACATGTTGTGGGTAATAATTTTACAGGATGTTGCGTTTGGCTTTTCGTTCACTGAATATCGTTGTGAAAAGCGATTTGGTCTTTGCTTCGTGGGAAGAAGCTTGCAGCTTGTTTTCAGTAGGCTGGTGCTGTGACCTTCACCATTTGAGAAAAAAACATTTGTCGTGAACGGTCATTGCGGGGGATCACCCAGCGTAACCTTTCATCTGGAGAAACAGGTTTTGCTCGATTGCTTCGTTCCGGATGATCCGAACAGCGTCATTGAACTGAACAGGCGGGAGCGCGCACGTGCGCTCGGTTCACAGCTTCCCTTGATGAGAACCTGCACGAGAAAACCCGCAGTTTGTATTGATATTTACCGTGGCAGATGCGAGGAGAACTGGCGCGATATTCGCTGTGGATGCGGCTCATCTGCCGGCCGTCTGTGCAGATGTCTGCTTCTGTTGTTCTTTCTCCGGGATAAATCTTCGTTTTCCAGGGGGTCGCGATGGAAGATATGTTTTCATTCGCCGTCGACGTTTGACTGATCAAAGGTGTTTGATTTGCCATCGACGACGAAACAATTTTTTTTTTCGTGTTTGATTTTCAGCTATTCAGAACACAGATTGATTTTGTTCCCCAATGGAGTGCCTGTACTCGACAAGAGTCTCAATGAATGCGCCTTTACGTGGGGTTGAAAACTCTCGGATGGTTCTCTTTCTTGACAGCCAAATTTCTGCAGCGGCCCATCCGTTGACAGACTCCGGTCGCCCTTTCTACTCCGACCACCCAGACAAAGCGCAATTTCAGGGGGGAGGGTCACCTTTCAGATTTTATTTTTGCTCAGGCACTGTTGTGTTTCCTGTTTAGTGCGCCAAGTGCTCAGCATCAGCCAACTCTGTCTGATTCTGAGAAAATGTTCAAATGAGTGTTCCGTCAAAATGTTTTTCGAAAGAAAAGGCTTTCTGGGGCCTGCGCTGACATATTCCAGTTGTGGTGTTTTGTGACAATTGTCAGTTTCTCGTTTCAGTGCGTTTGCGATGTTCGGTGGCAAGGCAGACAAAGATGAAAGCAACAAGTACAACCCGGCGAAAAAGGCCTCTAAGTACCATCCAGTGGACGATGCCTGCTGGAAACACAAAGAAAAGTTAGTTTGCACGATGTTCTTGACACCGGCAAATATTCAGCGGATGGGACCTGGGAACTATGTGGTCACCTCGAGCAAGGGTCAGCTTTTCTGCCCTTTCAGCATTCTGAGGTTTCACCTGCCGATCAAACTTTGCGGTTCTTTGTTCTGTGGGAGGGGGGATTCCTCTTGTCAAACAAAACTGCTCCGAGGGTCTTTTCCCTCGTGTACATTCTGTGGATGGTGGAGACAGACCCGTGGCGGTGTTGAATGTCCACAGTCCGCGGGCTGCGCGGCATTAGGGAGCACGAAGCCGGCTTATTGACACGGGGTCTGCGGAGGCCTCACCCATTGATTAGCGCCCAGATGCGATTGTTGTCACTTTGTTCAGCTCCACCAAGAACCAGATAAAGAAGCGTCTCCCGGTGATTCTCGGTCTTTCACAAAGAGACCAAATGATTCCCGCTGGCTCAGTTTGAGAATTCCGAAGCGCACAGAATGTTTTGTCGCAGCTGCTCAAGTTCCGCATCAGCACTCGCTTCTCGTCAAACCAGTTGACCGTTTCCAGTGAAAACGCAGCTTGTGCCCCAACTCGTGTTGTGTTTCTAGGGTACCGTATTTGGCATTGGCGAGAACATTGGAAGAAATCGAAGCTGTCAGCGCAAGGTGAGAAATGTTTGTTTGTCGGAAATTCGAAATGCGCAGGGTGAGACAAGGAATTTTGGAAAGTTGCTCAGAACTCTCGCTCGTGCCAATTGATTTGTTGTCGAAATCTCCACGCCAACAAAACAGGATGTTGAAACACAATTCATATTGAAAATTTTGACATTCACTTTGCGTCACTCTCATCTTCGCACTGTTCACTGATAAACCCCGGCATCCTTTGCCGCACAGACTGAAGATGATCGAGACTCTGAGTAACCTGTTCCGCTCTGTGATCGTGCTGTCCCCGGACGACCTGCTGCACTGCGTCTACCTCTGCCTCAACCAGCTCGCGCCCGCCTACGAGGGCGTCGAGCTCGGCATGGGAGACACGCTCCTCATGAAGGCCATCGCCCAGGCCACCGGTGAGCCTACTCCTTCTCACACGTCATGAAGACCGTTCCTACAACAGCCATTGAGAATCGCGGAGAGTGATCGAGTCAAACAACAAGAACATGTACGTTTCTCGCTGGTTTGGAAAACAGCTGAAAAAAAGGGTCAGTGCAGAGGAACTGTGCGCGAGGTTGTCAACGCCAAGCCTGTGTGCATCTCTCAAAACTTGTTTCCTGTTGTGATTTTCAGGCAGAAGTGTTGAGAAAATCAAACTCGACGTGCAAGAAAAAGGTGACATTGGTCTCGTTGCTGAGGTATGATGTATGTTACAAATCCCTTGCAGACATGAGGATGTGTGCATTTTGAGACAACGTTATTCGCCATTCGTAAAATATGACTGCTTCCAAAACAGATTGTCACAGTTCATTTGAAAGTCATGACATGCCCAAAGAGACCCAGCGCTGCAAATGAAGCCAGTGCCTTTGAAATGCAGAATCACCGACTTTGAAAAATGTTGCAAAATGAACTTGGCCACCCGTCACCTGTTCATCAGGCAAACTGGCCCTGGGCAAAATACGGCTCAGCCGAATGTAATCTTGGATGTTGACTTTCATAAGGCAGCTGATTAAAGACGCCCGTCGAGACACTTTCGCACTTTTTTCTTCCAGTCGAGCAGAAGCACACAGAGGACGATGTTTGCGCCTCCCAAGCTGACAGTGTCCAGCGTGTTTGCGAAGCTGAGAGAAATTGCAGCAATGACCGGGGGAGCGGTGTGTTGCCTTTTTTATGCCGCTCTCTTTAAAGCGGGTTCGTCAAGAGAAACATTTCATCGCTTGGAGCTTCCCACGACAGCTTTTTGACACCTACGACGTGTGCTGAATAATGAAGAACGAAGGGGAATGCCGCAGTGCTGGGATTAAAAAGAAACCGGGTCAAATTTGCTTCCTGAGGCGAGAGGGATAGGATGTCGCAGATGTGAAGCGCCGGGTTTTCTATCCGCCCTTCTTGTTAACTTTGATGCGTGTCTCCAAATGATGAGCGCTGACAAAGACATTGCCAGTGCTGGCAACACAGGGGAAACAGTGTGACCATGATGAAGCGAACGACTGTCGTTGTTCTCAGTCGGTACAGAAAAACAACTCTTTTTTGTGTGTGTGTGTGAAAGTTGGACTGATGAAAATAATCAGCGCTGTAGATTGATTTTTACACTGGAGGGAATGAAAGCTGTTGATGGGACCTGGCGGCAAAAGGGACAGGGAGGGAGAGAAAGACAGGCCGGGTGGTTTCCCCCATCCCACTTCCCACCACCAACAAAGCTGTTCGACACGGCACGTGTCCACACCTATGGATGTTCTTGTTTTTTCTCTGGGCTGACAAACAATCAACAAAAGGAAACGCCAGCAGGATTGGTCGCACTTTTCATGGATGGATCATTTTCCGTCTCATTGCTGTTTCAGTCTGGAGCGAAGAAGGTTGAGAAGATCAAGGGAATGTTCGTGGCGTGTCGCCACTCGGAGGCGCGCTACCTGATTCGCTCGCTGAGCGGCAAGCTTCGCATCGGCCTCGCCGAGCAGAGCGTGCTCATGGCGCTGGCGCAGGCCGTCACCCTCACGCCTCCCGCGCAGAGTAAGTTGACGCGTTTTGTTCAAGCCCACCTGACCACACAATCCAAAGTGGCGACGCCCCTCGAAGACGCCTGTCGCTATGTGAGACACCTCAGTGTGTGAAGGAACCTCGTCTCGTGCACTGAGCGCGGGTTCAACCCAGCTCAAGCAGTGCGAGTTCCTTTCATCTTTTCACCAAGCCAGAACAAGCCACCGAGACGAAACAAATACCACCTGCTCTTGTCTGTTTTGATAACTTGTTGCATTTTGAGTGTTTCTTGTCGTGTTTGGAGTCCCGTGGAGAGTCTGTTTTTCCTCACTGCAAGACAGAACGAGCAAAGCTCATTTTACTTGTTGACCAGTCTCGTTGAGTGCACAAGCCGAGCGTGGCTGTGAGTGTGATGGGCTCAGCCATTGGGTTACCAATTAGAAGAATCGAAGGATGAAACATCGGACGGACACAGGTTCAGTAGCGTGACGGAATCTCGACAGCGGAAGGGCGATCGTACATCGAGCTGCGTTTCTCGTCCAAAGTACGCAACAACGGGACCATGAGATCCGTTCTTCTGTCAGAATGAGAATTTCGGTGTGCTGTCGACAAATACATACCAAATTTGTAGCTTATTTTTCAGCTTCTCTTTTTCAAGACTGGACAACAGTGAAGGTAGATGACAAGAGTACGTTATTCTGAGGTGTCCCCAACATTGGTGTCGCAAGAAAAACAGCAACAAGCCGAGTACGAGTGAAACAATCAACAAGACTGCTGTTCTCCCCGCAGGTTTCCCTCCCGACATCGTGGACGCCGGGAAGAAGTTGTCGGCTGAAGCTCTGAAGGAGAAAATCAACGAGTCGGGGCTCATCATCAAAACCACGTACTGGTGAGTCGTCCGTTTCGTTGCGGTGCTGGTTGATGATCAGAGTTTTGTCCGTTGGGTGCAGTTCGGGTGTTGCGCCGTGTTGGTGGTGTGGGGTGGACAGGCAAGTGTCCGCCAAGCTTATTGTTGAGACAAAACTTCGTTGTGAGCCTGCAGCATGATGTAACCCAAGCAGACTTCGCAGAGATAGTCATGACTCTTGAAACGCACTTCGTCTGGGAAGAGAAAAGGAGATCCAGCCTGGATTTTGATTTATTAAGTTTCCTGCGTGGCGACGAAGAGAATATTCACTGCCTTGCAAGTTTGTCTTTTGGATCTGACACAGTATTGCCAGATGATCAGACACACGAGAAACACAAGGGCCAAGAACGGCGGTGCCCACACAAAGACCACATTCTCAAATCCGTCAAGAACTGACGTGATCGTCTTGTCCAGGCTCTGAGGTTTGTGCATGGCAGCCGAGAACGCAGCTTTTATGGTGTTCGATACCCCAATCGTAAATGTAATACTTGTCAGGATAAGCTCCAAAAACATTCCACTTCTCTGCTTGTGCGGCTGCATTAAAAGCAGAAGAATAATAGCAGCCATTTGAAGTGATGTTAAAATTACAGTTCTTTGCATCGTGTTGGAAACAAACACACAGACAGAGTAAAACAAAAGTCTTCTGCACAAAGTAAGGCTTGTCCAGTTGATTTCCGTTAACTTTGGGAGAGACCTTTTCCTGATTTTCCGTTCTGCACTGAAAAAGATGCGCGCCAGAGGCAAAAGAGCAAAGAGAATGTTGGTCTGCGATTGGTCTTGTTGTACTGTGCAGAAGACAAAAGGAATGAGCCACAAGGCTCCAAGAAGTACAGTGACAAATTGCCAAATCTGAAAGCAAGTGACCGTGGTGTCAAGAGACAAGAAGAGAGAATCTCCTATCCTTGTGCAGTGCACCAATGTCAACAGAGCGAACGAAAGTGGCTGCACACCGAAAACCACGGTGTGAAACATTTTGGATGCAATTTGACCCTTCAAAATGTGCCACGTGTTTTCTTGAGCAGAGCGCTCAGACGTTTTGAAATGTTTACATGCGAAAGCAATTGTCAAAATCATGAGCAGAAGTTGCAGAAAGATGACTGGACAAAAACTGGACATCAGAAAGGATGTCAAGATTGGTGAAGAAATCTTTTTGAAACAAATGTTTTTGTTCACGTCAAGGACCGACATCTGAAAGGCCAGCAGTTTCAGAATTGGACTCTCTTTGGAATGCACAGCATGCCTGTCAATTGTCATGTAGCTTGCATCTTGGCAAAAGAACACGATTGCGTAGATACAAGGAACGAAGTTCTCCTGGGAGAGGTGAATGTTGCTCGCGACAGTTCCGTGGATTGCACTGCTCAACAACATTGCGGAGACGTAACCGAAACTGCAAACTAAAACTGCAATCCAGAACCAGAGAGGATCGTTGCAGTCGCGCGCCTCGACACAAGAATCCGCAAACAGAGTCAGATGGTGACCTTCAACGCATTCTGTGCAAAGCTTGCCCTTCCTGTTATTTGCACAATTCTTGTAGCCCAGGCATGGGCGATCTCCAGGGCAACAGTGATGTGGTGCACATTTGTACAGTTGCAAGGCATTTTTATGTTCGTATCCCCAATACGAAGGTTTCAGTGCCACTTGTCCGTCACAAGATGCTGCGTAGGGGCACGTCCTGCATGTGAACGTTCTGTGTTCTAACTGGTGGACTGTGTCATTCGACAGCGACAAACGAATGCGTCCAACTTCGACGCTGTATAGGCCTTTCGGACAAGCAGAGCACCTCAACTCCAACGAGTTCAGCCGAACTAAGGTTTCCACAAGCTTTTTTGTGCCGTGTTCGAATTTATCCAGTTTTTCTCCTGGTGGGCAGGTCAAGCTGAAATTCTCTACAGTGAGTGAAGCATCAATGTGTTCCAACACCGATACTCCTCCGGTGGGATTTTGAAGGCTGACCGTGATTGATTTGAGGGTCAACGTGTCCAAAGAATAAACAACAGCCCCGTGCGTTGTTGTTCTGAAGCCCAAAGTAAAATGGCAGTCAAAAATAGTGACGTTACCGTCGTAAAACTCTCTCGCAGACACCTTGGACAGATACAACGAACCTCCGAGTTGACTGGCACTGTTGTTAACAAACAAGCAGTTTTTCAAAACAACATTGCGCGCGTGCAAATTGACGGCGCCACCGTTTCCATCCCGGGCTGAACTGGTGTGTTTGAGAGATTTGAAGTTGTCAATGTCGGACTCGTAACCAGCGGCATTGTTGGTGAAACAGCAGTTGTGGATCAAAACATTCGGATCATCGTCGGCACTTTTGACCAGAAGGAGGGCACCAGCGCCGTCCCCCTGTTCGATGGTGTTGTTCTTGAACTTGCAGTTGGTGACGAGAAAATATTTCATGTTGTTGGCAGAAACTTGAAGCCCCCTTCCCAAGTTGTTTTCAAACACGCAGCCCCTTATTTCAGTGTGATATTGTCTTACACTGTCATCTGTTGCTAAGAATTGAACCAGAAATATTTTCAGGGCAGTGTCTTTCCAGTTCAAGTCGAGATCCGAAAAGGTGCAGTTTTGAAAACTGATGAAATGGTCCTTACCCTTTCCCTCAGGTGTGCCCAAACACCTCAGATGCAGGCTCCCGGTACCTGGAAGGAATCTGATGTCACGAAAAACAATTTCCACGTCATCGTGGCCTCTCGGTATTATCTTGATTGTGACCCAGGTGTTTTGAAAGGAGACGTTGCGGAGGGAAAGGGGCCTTGCGTCGCTACTTCGGTACACCAGCTTCAGATGACAGGAAGGGTGACAGTCGCCCTCTGCGCTGCACTGTGAACAGCATCTCCAAACCGAGTCGGACATTCCGAACATCTGGTGCAGGTTGCCGAAGTAGAACGTCAGGCGATCTGACTCTAACATATCCACCGAAGTATTTCCCTGAAAATGGCACTTGTCGAAGAATAACTTGATGCCTTTGACGGCCACGTAGGTGTTCGAGAACACAATGTTTGTGAATTCCAAATGTTTGGCTTTTGTCAGTTCGTTCTCCAAGAGCAGAATCCACTCTTTTCCCGTTTGGTCGTATTCACCATCTATTGTCATGTGACCTCCACGTCCTGAAATGGTGTCAGAGGCTCAAATGATCAAGGTTTACCGAAATGATGGCACCACGAGGGACTCAAATGAAGAGAAACCTTTGTTCTTCGTGCAATATCGAAGCGCACGGATTTCTGAACTCACCGAATGCTCCATCCACGATAATTTTGTCGAGCAGAACGACATGTGAGTTGTTCGTGTCCGGCTGATAAACGTTCTGTGATTCGGCAGGCAGCGGATAGATGTGAGAGATTTCACCGGGGATCGAACTCAGCGCCGACATGACTCGCACCAGCGTGCGGCAGGGGGCGTCCGCGGTGAACCCGCACCCGTCCATGTCAGTGCCGTTGATGGAGATGTACCCGAATCGAGTTGCCTCTCCCGAATGCGTGTGAATTGCTTCAAAAAACATTGGACACGCGTGTTTTGTGGAGATGCGTTTGGTTTGTCTGTTTTTGGTCTTGTACAAGGAGACTCCGAACCAAAGATTTGGACGTGCCCCAAATGGAAAGTTTGTGTAAGAACAAGTGTCTTGATGCCAGCCAGTGACAACGAAAGACTTACCTTCTTTACTCAAAGCGAAAATCCTCACCATCACAACAAACAACAGAACCACCTTCATCTTACAGTGTCTACAGGGGCCAAGTCTGTTCCGCAATGATCTGTGATCTTCTGTGCAACTTTCCAATTTGTTACGTGCTCACATACAATCACGCTTGACGAAGATCCCGTGGCCACCTGAAACTGTCAAAAAGGTCCATCAGAGAGAGTTCCCGGGGGGGGGGGGGCTTGTTCCCGCCCAGCGTCACCTCCGGTTCAGCAAACGTTCATGAGATTGTGAAAAAGTTTGCACATCCGTGTCCATGTGGCTTGCAAGCAAGTCGACCTTTCGTGTTTGTTCTCTGTCCAATGGCTGCATCAAAACACAAAAAGTTGTTCTGAACTTTGCGGCTGAAAGTTTACCTTCATTCAATCTGCGTATTCACCAGAACACTTGTCGTGCTCAGTGAAGTCTGAATGGCATTGTGAATTCAGTACGAAGCAGACGCGTGCGTACGCACGATGCGTTTTCTGATGAAAAATTTACGGCGAATTGGATGAGACTTTCCTTCGACATCAGAACCGAACCCGACATGAAAAGAACAACGAACGCAAATCTTGTTCAGATTTCATTGCTTTTCAGTGTCGAAAGAATTCCTAGTGTTCAGGGAAACCCCAAGAGAATTGCTGAAAGGAGATCATGAGACCATGTTGCGATTTGATATCCCTCCACTTTGTTAACTGTATCTTTTCAAAAACAAAATTGAAACATGTTTGTCTTCCTTGGGTACGACGTCCAGTTGTTGAAGAAATCTTGTCCAGGCAGTTTCACCTGGGTTCAGTTTGCATGGCAGATCCTTCATGATGGTTGTCGGTTGTCAACAAGGACACCAAGTCAAATTATATCTTTCAATTACTCCAAAATTATGGTTTGCACGTCAGTCATTTGAGTACCTTGAAACAAAATAATTTTGCCACAGTTGCGTACATCAAAACCAGAGTCACAACCAGAGTCGGTGCCCAAGACAGCGCGAGGTTCTCAAAATATTCTATCAGAGACATGACCGATTCAATTCGGGGACTTTGCTCATACAGCGTCGACTCAAAAGCGGAGAGGATGGTGCTGCTTATCCCGAGAAGAAAGAGGACACAGGACGACTCGAACTCCAGCCAATTCTCAAATTCACTTTTGTGTGGAAAGGAAGAAAGAAAGCAGAGAGAAATCACAACGACCGTCGTTAAAAATAAAATTTTGGTCAGTGGGTTGGTGACAAAGACAAAGACAATGCACAGAGCAGATCTCTTCACCAGTGTTAAACCCAGCCAATTCACTGGACCAGTGTTAGTAGTTCGAGAGAAGTTCTGAGATGGCAGCGGTGAGCAGATTTTGGCCCGAGCATTTTGAGGGTTTTTCACACCAGAGAATGCTTCAACAGCTGTGTTGTTTGTCTGTTTTGTGAAGCTGTTGAACCATTCAGGAAACATTCTGTGAATCAAAAATGGGACTATTCCCAAAAAGACGAACAGGCACACTGCATACTGCCACTTTTGAAAGCAGTTCACAGTTGCGTCTGTCACAGAAACAAGAGTTCCACCAATATTGACACAGTGCAGCAGTTTCAGTGACACGATGAAAACTGGTTGAAAACTACAATTCACAACGAAAATCATGTTCTCCTTTGCGGACTTCTGGATCACTTTACACGTTTGTTTTGACCGGCATGTCTCAGCGAGCACAAAAATAATCACGTGCACCACCAGGATCCCTGGTCCAAGCATCGCTGTCATCAACAGGACTTCAGTGGTGCCAAAACTTTCAGAGCAAGCGCCTGGCAAAAAATTTAGAACCGACAATTGCAAAGCGAAACTGTTTGTGAAGATACTTTGAATTTTGTCGAGTTGTTTCAGATCTGCTGTGAAAAGCATGAGATCCTGAGAGAAAAAGGTGACCGTGTACGAGAAAAATTTATTGTGGCAGCGCAACATGACTTCTGTGAAGTGGTTCCAAAGGGGAACTCCAGCTGCGAACATTACGATTGAAAACAAGATCGTTCCCCACAGAAGCGTTTCCTTGCATTCTTCTGCACAGGTACTTGTGAAGAAATTTTGTGAAAACCCCTTGTCACATTGGGTGCAAAGCTTTCCTTTTCTGTTCGCTGAACATGAGTCGAAGCCAGGACAGGGATACTGAGCACAGCAGTGATGCCTGGAACATCTGACGAAATGCACTTCTTCCCAGTGAATGTAACCCCAATAGGATGGCATTGAGACGATGTCTCCTGTGCAGATTGCTCCGTAAGGACAGGGCTGGCATGTGATTCGATGTTGCGTCCATTGCAATGTCTCGTTTTCACGAGACATTTCGAGAAAGCTCTTGTCAACGCTGTAGAAGCCGGTCGGGCATCTGGGGCACATGAAAGTGAGCTGATCAATGTGCTCAAAATTAGCTACGTATTTCTCATTGAAATATTTGCTCACTTTGATGTTTCGTCCAACAGGACACGATAAATGGAATTTGTCGAACGTGACAAGGCCTCCTGAATGTGAAACCACAGACACCTTTGCTCTTGAGTTTGTAGCGAGAATGATGGCAGACTCCACCACCAGTTGCCGCATGGTGTAGAGAACAGAACCGTGTTGCGATGTCTCTACATCCTGAAGAAATGTGCAATTTTTCAAGGTTATGTTACTCACTGCCCTGCGAGAGGCATAAATTGAGCCGCCAACTGCGTTCGCTGTGTTGTTGAGAAAACGAAGGTTTTCCAGAACCAGAAAACTACGACCAGACACAGAAAGAGCTCCTCCATTACCACTTCCAGACGCTGCTTCACTCTGATTGAATTTTTGCGAGCGCTTTTTCAAATTAAAATCGTTGAATAATTCCAGGTGTCTCGCAAATCCTGCAGCATTGTTTACAAACAGGCAGTCTTTTATCATCCCTTCAGTTGCTTCCAGTAGGTTTGAAGTGTCCAAAGACAGTCCGGCTCCTGGTCCTTGCAGAACACAATTCTTCACAAAAATGGAGTCGTACAGCCGAAAGAATTTCAGCAAATCGCCAGAAATACTGAGGGCCCTGACATTGTTGTCTTCAAAAGTACAAGCTGTGATGTGAAGGGCATAGGACTTGGTGTAATAGAAAAGAAAACCATGGAACTCGATTTTGAGAGCAGCCACTTCCGATTTGTCGAACATTCTGCTGTAGGACGGGATCAGGTTGGAGAGTCTTCTGAATGTACAGTTGGTGACTCGAACTGTCACCGTCTCCTCATGGAATGTCGAAGCCCGAGGTGCACCCCGAAACAAAAGTGTTAGTCCACCAGAAGTCATGTCAGCTCCTGAAGTGAACACGCTGTTTTCAACGCTGACTTCTTCCCCGTAGAAGTACATGTAAGCATGGATCTGAACGTTCTGCAGAGTGCTGTTGTGGACGCTGAAGGGAATTGCTGTTCCGGCTGAAAACACCAAAAAGACCCAGCAGGATGGGTAACAACTTTGCGAAGGCTGTGTGCAATCGGCATCGCAATTCCATTCGCAATTTGTCAGATGAAACGACACATCAGAATCGAAATCATTCAACGTCGCTTCAGTCGTGTAGCCCATTGTGATTGTCGTGTGTCCTGCGAACTTGCTGTGTTCGAAACTTGTCAGTGTTGCCAACGTTAGAGAAATGTCGATGAAGAGAACTCGAAAAAAATGCAGAACGAGATTCTGGCCGGGCTGTCCGAGAGTCAACGACCACGCCTGTCGCACGATCCGAATACAGCCGTCTGTGCCTGGAGAAAAATACACCTTGAGTTTGCGCCCGGAAAAACGGTGTTGAATCTTGGGACAACTCGCGCACGGCACGTTAAGTTCGAACATCAAAAGTCGGGAAAGAGTCTGCCACAATGTTCGACAGAACACTGCGAGATTTCTGCAGCGCTCGTGTCAAGAGAGAAGCCACTAAGTGGCCCAATTCACGACATCACGACACGCACCGTGGCTGCCGTCAATTGTGACACCAAAGTTCGGCGACAGATGTGTTTCATTTTCGCCAGGATCGTAGACAGGAACCTGATTGTGGGGGAGCAACTGAATATTGGTCACATTGCTCCACAGCGTTGTCAGGTGGTCCAGGGTTCTGCAAGGTGATGTGGAGAACAACCCGCAGTTTGTTGTGTCACTCCCGGCGTTGGAGACGAATCCTGAGTGTTGCACAGAATTCTCTGGGTAACCTGCAACAACGATCAGTGTCTCCATGCGCAGAAGGAAAACGATTGGATTCCATCTCCGCGATTTCTAGCTGCATCTTAGGCGCACACGCTGCATTAGAATGCAGTCAAACACACACTCCCGAGCACACACACACACACACGCACACGCACGCACACACACGCACACACATGTACACACACTGTAACCCAGCGCCTGACTTGTGTCGACGCGGTCACCACTTTCTTCGAACCGAGAAGCTCTCTTCGTGCAGCGAAAATTTGGCTCATCTCTCACCTTGCAAATGCCAGAAGAAAATCGCCAAGCAGAATTTTCTTGCATCCATTCTTGTCTTGTTGTAGACCTGAGTCTGTAGATCCAGTGTGGATCGAACTTTCAGTCTCTCTGTTTGTGTTTGGAGGGTGACGTGATGGCGCAATACAAATCTGAAATATAATGCCGACTGAGATTCATGCCGCGTCTGTCAATGAAAACCAAAGCAGGCAGCTGGTTTCCAAAGGAAAGAAAGTTGGAAGCTACACAAGTCGTCCAGCTGGAAGTTTATTCCGTCTCTCTGGTTGTTACCAGTCAACCCTTGCTGTGAGAAAATCTTGTTCCAATACAGTTTTCGAAGTTTCTCTCGACACAATTTACGAGTGAAAACGGTCACGTTGCGCACCAAAAGCAGTGTTGTGCCACGGGCTTACTCGTCATCTCAACAGTTCCCGTTCGTGTGCCCACGTGTTCAGTTTGCACGACCAGTCTTTGAACGAATCCAGCCTCAGTGTTTTTATTTCCAGAACCATTTTGATCTACGTATCTTTGTGGAGAAGTTGTAGACAAGCGAGATGATCAAAAGAATTATCGGGATCCATTGGAAAATGCTGTACTCAACAAGATCGAACCTTTTCAAAAGTGCCTCACGTCTTGCACTGATTTCGGCAACTTCAAATGCGGTTTTGACTGTGTTGCCAATGCCAACAAGCAGGAGAACTGAATTCAAGACTGCTTCTGTCCAAATACGTGAAGATCTCGTGGCAGGTTCTCGCAGCAACAAGTGAGTGATGGATGCCACGGTCAAGATGGAAAGCGTGAAAGTTTTTGCCAAATTATTTTCCAAGCATACAAACGTGAGACAAGATAATATTTGTCTCAGCAAAAGAATTGCCATCCAGCTTCGGTCACTTGAGTCTTTGGCGTTCCGGTTTTGGTTGTTTACGGGAGCATTTGTGTGGCGTTTGTTGGCAAACGTTCTTGTAAATTTTGCGCGGCTGCTGGAGAAAGCTTGCTTGAAGAGCGAACAACTCAAAGAAAGGGGAACAAAAATTTGCTTCCGTGCACTGTAACTTTCAGAGCCTTGAAGTGCAATGTGTAGTGGAAACAGAAACAACCACAAAGCCACGAATCCCATCACCAAACACTGCCATGTTTGAAAACAGAAGACGTTTGGGTCCAGAATCAGGAGATCGTGGCCACTGATGTGGGCACAGTTCAGCAGATGCAGCATTGACAACAAAAAGGGTTGATACATCAGAATCATGTCCAGTGTTATGGCCCTCACAAATTTGGTTTCGACAAGTCTCAGAGATGAAGATTCAATGCGCACGATTTTGGAGACGCTTTGAACTGTCAGAAGTAGCAGTGAGTGGAAAAGCACAAGCAGGGGCCCGAACATGCTTTGAAGGAGGCTGGTTACGATTGGACTCAGTGTTTCATGGAGACGAACCTCGTCCCAGCAGAGGAGGGAAAAGTCGAGTGACAAAAACTTGTTGGCCACGTACTTCGCATCATTCGCTGCCATTTGTCTCTCTTGAGAAATCAGCATCAGTTCCTGAGAGAAAAATACTGCCAGAACCAAATGACTGTCGCATTTCAATGAATGAACATTTTTTGGTTTGAACAAAAGCTGACACACATCTTCCCAAAACAAAATGATTGTTGCGTACAGATACAACAAAGAAAATCCAGATATCGATGGCCAAAACCAAATGTTCTCAGGCGTTCGTTCAGCGTGACAGGTTTTGAAGAAAATAGTTTGTCTGTATCCGTGGCGGCATCTGTGGCACAAGACTCCCGTTCTGTTTCCCGTGCAGGACTCATGACCCTGACAATAGCGTTTGTCTGAGCAGCACTGGTTGTTTCGGCAGCGCATCATTGACAAGCTGTTACCAGAGCGAAAACCCCAAAAGTTTCGTTTGCTGAAAATTTTTTCGTCACATTTTGCTCCATAAGGGCATGGATTGCAAGTGATTTGTTTTCTTTTCTCCAGTTTATGTGAGCGAACGTTGATGTGACCATGTTCCAAGCTGTAAAAATCCCGCTGGCAGTACACACAGTAAATTGTTAAACTTTTCAAGGCTTGGAAATTTTTGGTGGTGTATCCTTGTTCTTCGCTGTAAAAATGAACGTTTGAGCCAGAGGGGCAGGTGAAGCTCAGATTCTGAACAGAAACGAACCCGATTTCTTGTTCTATCATTGTTTGACGGTTTACAGCTGCGGACACGAGAATGGTCACTTCAAGGAAAACTATCTTTCCCGAAGAATAAATCACGTGCCCATGCTCAGTCGTTGGTGTGCCCGACTCAAAAGTGCAATTCTGCAAGGTTACGAAGGTTGGTCCTGGATTGTATATTGAACCTCCAAAATTGCTTGCGCGATTGTTTCTGAAGAATGTATTTTGCAAGGTCAAATTTTGAGAGAGGTACGTGCCAAAAGCAATGGCTCCTCCATACCCACCACCTGTGTGTTTCAAACCTGCTTTGTGCTGGACCGTTGTTCCAGCCGTGTTGCCTTCGAACAGACAGTCGGCGATGAGGCTGGTCGTCGCTCCCTGCGTCTCCGTGGTGTCCACAAAGACGGCGGCTCCGTCGCCTTCCAGAAGTTGGTTTCTCACGAACCTGCTGCGTGTCATGGTGAACTCTGTGACTGGACGTCCCGAGACGAGCAGACCCCGGTTGTTGTTGGCAAAAGTGCAGTGGTGAATCCGAACAAAGCCGCATTCGTATCCTTCGAAGTGCATGGATGGTTCTATCTTGATATTCAGACCAGTGATTGCTTTGTTCGGTACGAAACCAGCTTGGCGAAGGAAGGAACAATTTTGCACCAGAATTGTGACATTTCCATGGCCTCCAATGTGCACGAGGTTCAGTGAAACTCCAGCAGCATTGCTCGTTTCTTCATCACAGGAAAACGTATTGTCTCGAAGAAGTATGTCGCGGACATCGTCTTTGGAACGAATTGTCACTGAGATCTTTGTGTTTTTGAAAACGCAGTTGTCAATGACAAAGGGAACAACATCGTTCGTAAAGAAATACAGCTCAAGCGAAGACAGTGGCGAACAACCAGAAGAATCATGACAGTCAGCTTGCCCAATCCAAACACAGTCTGTCATTCCAAAGGCGCTGAGGTGATATCCTGCCCACTGGTAAGATTTTGCCTTGTCACGGTCGATGTGAACTTGAGTTTCACCCAGAAAGGTGCAGTTGTGAAAAAACAGTTTGAAGTGAACAATGTGCATAGTGATGTCCACAAGAAGAATGTGTTTGAAGTGAATGGTGGGGAAGTTGCCTGGTTCTGACCACTGCTGGAGCTCCCAGGCAGCCGCCCCAGTGGTGCTGTTCTGGTAATGTATTCTCATGATGCCGTCAAAACCTGAAGCGGTGGAATTTGCCTGATACGAGCAAAGTAAAGAAAACTCGTTGTTGAATTTATGTGAGCGGTAGCTCACAAGAAAATATCGCCGAACACTGTTGTCCCTCACCGTACTGGCCGTTGATCGAAATTGAACCGTGTGGCACCAACACTGTCACATCGGTTCCCGGGTCGAACGTGGAGCGCTGTCCATCGGGCAGCAGAAACACGGATGTGATGTTGTTTACATTTGACGCGTACGCCAAAGTCTGACAGGGCGACGATGTGTAGAGTCCACACCCTGGGAAGTCGGTGCCGTCGTTTGACACGTATCCGCACCCGTCTTGCGCTGAAATAGGGTGGATGATCGAGTGTTTCTTTTCTGAAGTGCAGAGCAGAGTTCTGCCCAGGGTTTTGCGCGCACGTGTCTTTGGAGTGATCGCCTTCGGTGAACTTACCGGCAGCAACCCCCGTCAAACAGTAAAGGAGCGAACCAAAAAGGCAACTCACCTCCCCAGGAAGCTGTGCTGTGCAGCATTTCCGATACACAAATCAACAGCAATTTTACTACGCTGCTGGAGGTAGTCATGTCCTTTGTCCAGCGCACGCACAAAGAACGACACCAGGCAGAGAAAACCTCTGCCCGTATGTGTGTTCTGATGCATCATTCATTCGGCGACAAACCGGAGCTGTGGATCGTGGTCTTCGATCACGAAGATGCATCAGTTTCCACAGCTGTGGCGCGAGTCTCTGACGGCGATGCCGCTTTTTTCACGCTTGTCCGGAAGCCGTTTGGCAGGACAATTCTTTCAGTTTTCAAAACGATTTCATCCAAGTCAATGAAGCGTTTGCGACGGGTCTCTTCTCCACGTTGAACGTACCAAACAAACTCGACCTTTCCTCACTGTCGGTGAAATCTGAGTACGCAGTCAACATTCTCAACGAAACGAGACAGAGGGTTGCTGCTTGGACAGTTGGTGTTCAGTGCTGAGTGGGAGTGGGAGAACGCTTCTCCGTGATTTCTCTGAACGCGAGTGAGAGGAAAGGTTTGCGCTGCGTCTCCTGAACCGTCCGTCCGACAACAAAAAGAACAGAACAGATGGGTAATTTCTTCTAAATTTATTTCAGTCAGAATTCCAAGTCGCAATGCCTGTGGCAGTGAGTCAGTTTGTTCTACGCGTATTTTTTCTGCAGTTGAACCACGGCGCCTCTCAAGAAAACGTAGCTGAGCGCGAGTCCGCCCAGCACGAGCGGCACCCACTGCAGCAGCACGAACTCAGCCTTGTCGATGAGGTCGATCAGCGACTTATCGGGGCCTTTCGGGATGTATTGTGCCGATTCGAACGCTGCCCGAACAACGTTGGCCATACCGATCATCAAAAGCGCCCCAGACAGAAGCAACTCTGCCCTGTTTCCGTTCATCTGTTTGTATGGGTGGTGATAGAATAACTGCAACATCCCGAACAGGTTAACGAGCATCAGAACAACGACTCGAATCAGAGAGTTGCTGACAAAGGTGAAAACTACGCACAGAACAAGGCGTTTTGACATTGTTATTCCCGTCCAACAAACGGGACCGAAGCCGGGGACGAGGATGTCCCTGTAGGGACCCTGCAGAAGATGGTAAATGACGGTTGTCCTGTGATTATTGCTTTTTCCAGTTCGACGTTTTTGTTGAACAGGGACCAAGCTGTTGTTTTTTATTTTCTTGACAATCCAAGTGATCATGAAGGGCAAAGGAATTATGCCGCTGTGCAGCGTGGATCTCTCAGAGATGAGGTTACGCTGTAGTAAATCGGGAACAATCATCAAAAGGACAGGAAAGGGCAGAGAACAGCTGACAATGTACCCAAGGACCACAAACTGCCAATTCTGGTAACACTCGACTGTCGTATCAATTTTCAGTAACCTCCGGCCATCGATTTCGATGCAGCCGAGCAAAGTGAGAGATGAAATGAACAGATTCTGGAAGGAAAATAGCAGAGTCAACATAAACGCTGAAGGCAGCCGACTCCGAAATGCAAAATAGATTTTATAACTCCAGCTGTTGTTGGGCCTCACTCTGATGATGTCGAACACCCAGTACATGACCAAGTACATCAGTATCAATGTTGGTCCCACCACAGATTTCACCAGCAACAGCTGCACAGGACTCATATGCTCCAGAAAGCAGGCGTTGTCTATGAAACTGACCACGGCCAAAGTGAATCCAAAAAGTCTTAAAATCAAACTCTGGCCCTCGGCTTCGGTGTTGGGCATGAAAACGTAGAACAGGGCAGCGTCTTGAATGAAATTGACAAGAATTTGCAAGTAGTCGGGAGAATTGTTCTGAGCGACTTCAGCACCATGCTTTTGGGGTGCTGCATCATTTTTTGTTTGATCATTTGTTTCCAAATGTGTCTTTGTATTTGCCCACTCAGCAACAGTTGCAACTTCAATTATTTTGTTGTTCTTGGTCTTCTTGGAAGGTTGCTCGATGCCCCCGATCCTCTTGAGAACGTTCAGTGATCTTTCAATGATATCGTCTTGGAACAACAAGAAAAGGCCGTACGTGATACCAAGGCAGAGTGTTCCAGGCCAGAACCACCAGATCCGGCAGTTCTCGGTCTGGACACACTCCTGGGAGAAAGTGGCGTGAGAGTAGCCTGGAATGCACTCGGAACATAGAATGCCGCCCCTGTTCGCTGCACAGTTGTGGTACCCTGGACACGGGTCATTGTTGCAGCATTGCCCTTGGATACAGTGCTTCATGACGATCTCATTTCCCGTGACATAACCCCAGTAGTTGGGAACGGATCTGATTTCGTCTTCGCATATGCCGCCGTAAGGGCAGTGTCTGCACGTCACATCTCGGTGCTCAAACTCGACCACTTCGGACGCCGAGGGGTCCGTTCTCACGACCAGGAGCCCGCGGTCAATGCTGTACATGCCGCGCTTGCAGGGGGTGCAGGTTATTGTGATTCTGTCCAGATATTGGAAGTCTTGCTCACTTCCAAACGAGTAGGTTTGATCTTCGTCAAATAGCTCAGGGTTCAAGGCTGTTGTTTTGTCCACATCCACAGCGAAACCGATTGGACACAGAACGGAGAAGTTCTGTATGGACAACGAATTTATCTGACTTTGAGATTGCTGAATGATGGGGACGTGAGCGAGTGAGGTATCCACTTGAAAACTCGCCTGGTGGATCAGCAGGCTGCTCAGCACGTACAAGACGTCCCCGTGCTCAGCAATCTGGGCACCGACCTTCTCAAACACTGTGTCCATCAGGGTCAGATCCTGAACATCAGCGGTTGCATAAATGGAACCTCCAAAGTTTCTGGCACTGTTGTTCACAAATACGCAATCTTTGATGTCGGTGGTGCCACCTTCCATGGCCGCCACAGCCCCGCCCTTCCCGAACAAAGCCAGTTCCTGCACCACGGAGCCGTTCTGTCTCACTTTGACCAGACCCTGATCGTACGATACGATTCGTTCATTTTGCATCTTCTCTGATGGAATGAAACCAGCCATGTTGTTTCGGAATGAACAATTGGTGATTTCGATTGGGGGATAGAGGCTGACACCGTCACCGGTGATCCTGAGGTGCATTGCTGCCCCTTCGCTCTGCAAAGCGTAGTTGTCAGTGAAAACGGAGTCTCTGATGTGCAGCGAGATGACGGGTTTGCCCTCGACACTCAGGGCGCGGTGATTTCCTTCAAACACCAGACCCGTGAAGTGGAATATGATGTTTTTGTACCAGCCGAGTCCTACAGAACTGATATTAATTTTGAGCGCCCCAACATCGAGACTGTGTAAGTCTGGCACTGCTGTCGAAATGTGTGCAAAGTCACTGTCGTTGATGTAGAAATTCAGTTCGTGCTCGAGGGAAGCTTCGAGTATGATGTTCACGTACAAACCTCCAGGGGTGGGGATGTGGCCGGACTTGAAGCTCAGATTGTTCACTGTTACTTTCTCCACCTTCTTCCTGAGCCTCAGCGTTACGCTGACCACCGTGTCTACAAACGTGGTGTGTCGGAGCCGAAAGGAAGTCGTACGATATTGATTCAAGACACTGTCCACCACCAGGGCACAGGACGGCAAGCAGTTGCCTTCGTTGTGGTCTTTGCCGTCGCTCTCTGTGACGAGGGCGTCACAATCTGCGTGGCAAAACCATTGACAATTCTGTATCAAAATCTTTGTTCTGTAATAACGAAAGTCCTCCAAGGTGACATTGACGCCAACAAACAGTTTGGTCTTGCCACTGAACTCACAGTCTTGGATATATATTCTGAAGTCTGTGAAATACACCATCGTGTCTGCAAAGGATATGTTGGTCAGGTACAGACGGGGGTTGTACTTCTTCAGCAATGCCTTGACAGTCCAGGTCCCAACTCCAGCTGTGGTTGTGCGAGTTACTCGTACCTTGCCACCAAAACCTGACAATCGAACCACATTTTTGCAGGACAAATCTGTTCCTCGGGATGGGGGGTCACTCCGCAGTGACCAGCAAGAACACTACTGAAAAATGTTCCACTGAAAAATGTTCACCGCTGATCACTGGGTAATCGACACTGTCTCTTTCGCCGACAATTACACTTGCGACACGCCTGTGTCAAAAAAGATTTCTACTTTCTTATGTTAGTGGTGCGTGCCGTGTATTCATTGTGCACATTTCACGCAAAATTCTGATGAAATACGAAATGGTCCTTGTGATCTGTTCAATCAAAGCGCACTGAAACCTTCTGGTTCAATTCAAGTTTCCCTTTCACTCGGACCGCACATGGTGGTCGCACGGAAAAACCGGGAAGCTCAGATATCTCTCAGCGAATCGCACCTCTGTGCACCTTACCGTAAAGATAAGTTTTGCCGCTGTACTGGTTGTACTCTAACGTGAGCAGGTCAGAGCCGGGGTCATACACGGCGCCCTCGTCCGTCGGCACGAGGAAGAGCTTGTTGAAGTCGAGGCTGACGGCGTGACGCAGCGTCCTGCACGGCGTCGCGTCGGCCGCGCCGCAGTCCGCCGTGTCGTTACCGCTGTTCGCGACGTAGCCGACCTTGTCACAAGCGCCGCCTGTGGGTTCAGATCAGACCCTGTGAGGGGAGTTGACCAGGAAGCGTGCGAATTTTGAACAGAAACCCAATTAGTACTCACTTGGCAGCCTCACAGCGAGGAGAATCGTCACAAATATGAAGAGCGACATCGAATCCATGTTTGGTCCCACGATCCAAACGCGAGAACAATGAGATGTTTTGTTCAATTCGTGGAGGGGGATTGTGGTGCTGCATCTTGTCTGACACTGTGTAAGCATTGTTAAAGTTTAATGATGTCGATGATATGTAAGAGACATTGCCGTGCGAATTCTTTAATGACGCGAGGGCCGGTCTGTCATGAATCTTATGAGCTGCAAGTAGAGCGAATTTCTGCTTTGACTGAAGTTTGAGTTTCTATTGTATGAACGAATCGCATGTCGCAAAAAAAAAGAGAGACACAACAGTGTTTCGTGAGCGGACAAGAAGAAATCGACTTCCTTTGTCAAGTCGCCTGGTTTCGATTGATGTGTTTTTGCCCGGTGTTCAAAGAAGTGGCTGCAGTGTCACCGCGTTCATCACCATTTGCCCCTTTTGTTCATCGTGCCAGTCTTCTCTGCTTGCCTGCAGAAGCAGCTCTCTCGTCACCTTGTTCTCTGTGGTGTTGCAGCGAGTGTCCCAACTACGGCGCCATCATCCCGACACTGCTGGAGAAGGGGCTGTCCGAGCTGCCAAAGCACTGCAAACTTACGCCAGGTACATTTCCCAGTCTTCAAAAAGCACCACACGAACAGCGGCTGTCATTTTTCTCTGCCGTGACGGGAAACTGATTGTTAACGCAGGAATCCCGCTGAAGCCGATGTTGGCTCATCCGACCAAGGGCGTCAGTGAAGTTCTCCAGCGCTTCGAGAACGCCGAGTTCACCTGCGAGTTTAAGTACGACGGAGAGCGAGCGCAGGTGGGTTGCGTCCCGTCCTTCATTCAGTCCCTTCCGTGCCACCCTGAGGAAAAACAATTCTCTTCCTTAAATCAAGAAGTCCGTTGTCTCGTGCCTCTGTCAAAAGCGCTCGGGCTAACTTCAAATCAATTGGCTCTCGCTGGATCTTTTTTTCCACTGGTTCTTGTGGTGTCAACTGTGCTTTTGTTTTTGCGCCCGGCAGATTCATGTGCTGGAGAATGGGGAGGTTCACATCTACAGCCGCAACTCCGAGAACAACACGAGCAAGTACCCGGACATCATCGCGCGCATGCCCAAAGTGCTCAAAGAGTCGGTCAAGTCGGCCGTCATCGACTCGGAGTCTGTCGCTTGGGACCCGGAGAAGAAACAGATCCAGCCGTTCCAGGTTCTCAGCACCAGGAAGAGAAAGGTGCGTCAAAACGTGTCTCGTGGACGAAAAACTCTTGTTTGGCATGCGAACGTTGTTCACCTCACACACCACGGCCTGCGTGATGCCGCTTCTCTCATTTTGGACTTTGGATTTTGCTGCGTGCTTGGTGCTACCATTTTTTCTTCGTTCCATGCCAGGACGCAGATGCGTCAGAGATCAAGGTGCAAGTGTGCGTGTACGCGTTCGACCTGCTCTACCTGAACGGGGAGTCGCTGGTCCGAGAGCCGCTGCGCAGGAGACGAGAACTGCTGCGTGAGCACTTCACCGAGATCGAGGGCGAGTTCACGTTCGCCACGGCGATGACGTCGTCGGACACAGAGCAGATCGCAGAGTTCCTCGAGGAGTCCATCAAAGGTGCTTGAAATTTCTGCCTGAAAAATTTCGGTCACACAGAAATTTTTCAGGTGCTCAGTTCTTTCCTCAATGAATAGTGCGTGACGTCATGGTCTTCACGATGACATGATGCGACAGACGGATACATGGGCCATCCCGTGATTGCCTTTCAAATCCTTGACTTTGTAAAATTGTGACACGTGTACCTGTGCTGTCTTCAGGAAGCTGTGAAGGTTTGATGGTGAAGACATTGGATGTCGACGCCACGTATGAAATTGCGAAGAGATCTCACAACTGGCTGAAGGTGAGTTCGGCTGTGACAAGAGCTTCCTGCGCACGCTGCAAAACAGGACCCGTCATTTGTGCTTGAACACTTCGTTCCCGGTAGAAGTATCCAAACTGACGACACACTGAGTTTGGTTTCCCCGACGCTGCATTGATGGGCCTCCGGTGCTGGCCAAGGCCAATCGGACCAAGGTTTTGATTCTTGTTACCCTGTCTGTTACAGCTCAAGAAGGATTACCTGGACGGGGTGGGCGACACGCTCGACCTGCTCGTCATGGGAGGCTACATCGGCACCGGGAAGCGAACCGGTCGCTACGGCGGCTTCCTGCTCGGCTGCTACGACGAGGAGAACGAGGAGTTCCAAACCATCTGCAAGGTGAGTTGCGAACGTGTGTGTGTGTGTGTGTGTGTGAGCGTGAGCGTGAGCGTGAGCGAGCTGTGCGTCACTGCACGTGAGTGTGCTTTCGCGTGCATAGGGCGCGTGTTGGAGTGCACCTCGGGTTTTCCTGCGAATGGTTTATCTGTCGGGCTTTCATGTGATTAGCAATGGGCATAAACGCTCAAGCACAGCCGAAACAAGTTGTTGCTGAAATTGTTTGTCAAGAAAAGAGTTCGAAAAATTTACTATTTTCAGAAACAAGGACTGAAATTGTCCCCCTTTGTTTTTGTCACGAATATCCAGACACCACTGTTGTCACACAAACAGATTCTTTGAACAATGTAGGAACATTTTTAGCATCAAATGAGGATCAAGGCGTCGTCATCGTTCTTGAAGGGACGTTCTTGTGGACATTGTCTGCGGAAGTTGGCGGTGATTGATGGGACCAGTGCTGTTCAATGAAACCGGCGTTGCGACGACGGCGATTTGATTGAGATGCCGTTGTCTGGGCGACACCGCCACACCGAGCGGTGCTGCAGGCAAAATGTGACAGCCATGTGCCTTGTACTGGGTAAACGTGTTCAGATGCGACACTTGATGGGGTCATACAGACTCAAGGAGTTGCCTGAAATACAAATGGATTGGATCTTCATCTTCAAACAGAGTCCTTCATACTGGGTTTCCTTCGGCTGCACTCGCTTTAATGAGCTGATTCTCTCGTCCCTGAGCTGTGACAGCGCGCAGAGAGGTGGGAGTGAGTTCAGGTAGAAAGTGGATCCATTACGAGACTTATTACTTTCCGTCTCTCTCAGCGGCAGAGGATGGATTTTCTATGAATAGACACGCTCTGTCAACAGATGCCACAAGGACATGAGGCAATCTGCAAGAGAAACAAAGGCGCAAATGGAATTATTATCAGTGTATTGTGTTACATTTTTCACACGTAGGTGTAGCTTGTAATGAGTGAAAAGTGCAACGGACAAACAACCGACGGCACAGTACTGAGACAAAAAACTTTTCCGGGTGCAGTTGCACGTTGTGTCAGTCGGCGGTGCTGCTGAAGTTTGATGCACTGGTCACATCTTACGATTGGTCCTTCCCTTCAAACGGTTGTGTGTCCCGTGGGTTCGATGAAAACGCGGTCTCTTTCATTCGGTCGAACGCTGAAGCAAAGCTGTGTTTGCCGAAAACAAATTCAGTGAACCTGGTGCACGGCGTGAAGTGCGATTGTTTTGCAGGGTCTGCTCATTTCCCGGCGCAGTTGCTTCTCATTGACCCCGCGGAAGGTTCGGCTGCGTGCGCCGCATGTGAGCCGCTGCTCTGCGTCCAGGTCACTGCGCTCACATACGTGGGATTGTCTTCTGCAAAGTACGGATGAATAGACTGTGTGCCTGTTGACGACCCTGTGGAAGCAGTTCAGCCCCACTTCTCCCAGTCAAGGTGCGCTCATCTGAATGTTTTCTCCACAGCACACACCAAACAAAAGGGGAATTTGGCTGACTCGTGGTGCACACTTTGTTCCAAATCATGCACGATGACGGATGTCCAACTCCTGACAGGTTTTGCATGATTCTGGTGTTGATGGTGATCAGTGTGGCGAATGCTCTGTCAGTGCCACACAACCAACTTGTCTGTGTCACAAGTCCTGTGCAATGGCGGAGGGGCAGTTGTCACATGTCCCTGCCATCTGCAACAGAAATTCCTGAGAAATGGTTCCTGGCATCCCAGCGCACAACCAACGTGACAGCACTGGTTTCTGTGGACAGGGTTCAGTGTCTGTCATGCAGGTCAATGAAGATTGTTGTGTGGGACCGCGATTTGCCTGTCACAGAGAGCGAAGCCTGAAGGGTCCATGTTTGCTTGTTGGCTTGCTTGAACATTATGCTGTGAGATTTGGCCTGATCCACTTTTTATCGGACGAGTGCCGGACATTCTTCGGACCAATGTTCAGTGAGTTCTCGGTTTGGTTGCCTGTTTATGGTGAATTTCATGACTCAGTGATGCACTGGTGCTGCTGTGGGTGTGGTCTCTACGAGTCTTGTGCAGCTTCCTCGTAAACTTGACCAGAGACCCACATACCTTGAGAAACAACAAGATCCTCAACACCCTGATGTCATCTCGTTGTCCACTGTGGCTAAATATCGAGAATAATCCGTCACAATCCACCACTACAGGTGGGTCATGGGGCAGAGCAAAGAATTGTGTGAGGGAGGGACCCGACTGTGTTATGGTGGATCACAGGCCCCGGTGTTGTCATCAAGAGCTGACCTCAGGGATGTGCCGACTGCGACGGGAACAATACCTGGGGCGCGTGCACACCTGGTCCTGTTTTTAGTTCTGAGCAGCCCCATGGAGAAAACTTTGGCAAGCAGAAATCTATTGCAGGTGACCAGTTTGGGAACGTGTGGGTGTGGCTTGTGTTGGCCTGTGCGCCTGCATCAACACTGGACGAGATCAAAACCACGTCACCCCAAGTCGCCTCCACACAGGTTGTTACTCTAATGGATGGAGACAGAACGTGTTTGGTCTGAATTCTCTCAATCCACTCAGGAACATTTAATGAGCAGAAAAATATCTGCACTCACAGTCTTCTGAAGCCTTTCTGCAGAGCACTTTTGTGCAGAGAGCCTTGGCTCGCCTTTCGTGTGGCTTCGTCCTATCTGCGCAATTAAATCTCTGTAATTGCGTCGCTGCATGTAATTGGACTTAGTTACTGGGTTTGTCGATTTCAGCCTCCATCTCCTCAGCGGCAAATTGGTTTTTGGAGAAACAGGTGCCGTTGTCAAAATCTGAGTAACGGAAACCATTTGTCTGACTTGAACGTTCTGGTAGCACCTGCTATTTGAATGATTCTCATGTGGCGAAGGCTCAAACTTGCGTTCATCCAAATGAAGTGGATGTGAAGGCTTCGGTCGGGCTCAAAATGAGGGGATCTTATGTCACTAATGTAAGGGATTGGCTGGCTCACAGAAGTCTTCAGTTCAGTGTCGTTCTCTCGAGTTGGTCGCACACACATCAGCACCAATCAGGGGAAACACTTCACCTTGAAGGAAGCTTTTCTGTGGACCGTCTTGAATTTCATCAGAGGCAATCGCGTTGCAGACGCGTCTCATTGCTCCGTGTCACCTGGAGCAGAGACAGAGATTAGTGAAGCACCGCTTCGCGTGTTAATCTGCCAGGGACGAGCGCCACAAAATTGGAAGCGACAGATAGTCGCGCTGACTGCCAGCAGCTGAGGGTAACGGGCCAGCAGAGTCAGGGTGTCCGTACAAGCCTGTCGGGAAAGAACGGTGACCTGTAGGAAGCGTCTTTTTGTGAAGGGTTGAAATGTCTGAGCAGGGCGAGTGCAGCGCGCTTTCTCAGAGCAGAGCCCGAAAGCTGTGTGAAGGTGACGCAGTTACAACGAGAACAGCAAGGTGAGTAGCGGGATTGCACATTCTCGTCGAGGGTTGAAATCAGCGCGTGTTCTGATGTTCGTTGCAGATTGGAACGGGCTTCAAAGACGAGGACCTGGAGACGCACTCCAAGTTCTTCAAGGAGCACCGGATCGAGAAGCCCAAGTCGTACTTCCGCTTCGACTCGTCGCTCGAGCCGGACCACTGGTTCGACACCGCGCAGGTCTGGGAGGTGAAGGTGGCCGATCTCTCCATATCTCCCGTGCACAGGGCGGCAGCCGGCCTGGTGAGTTATTTGTGGGAGACGTGAAGGGTTCAATTAACTAGCTGGCTGCTTCCAAGAGCCGGGAGAAAACAACGCAGACAGCGCGGATTTCTGCAGCAACAGAGCGGTGAAATTGTTTTATGAATCAGCTCGCGACGGTAATCGGTTCAGGGGCTGGCAGCATCCAGTCCGAGGTCCAGAACACAGGCTTTTTCACGCTTTTGTGTCTTCTGAGTGACACTGAAAAAGGGCATCAGAAAACAGTTCAGACTGGCTTTGCTGCCGAGAGACTCCTGTGCAAGCGGCGAGCTGCAAACTTCAGGCTTCCTTTCTTTTGCAACTACCTGTAGACCGCAAGCAAAATTTTGAGTTCCACCCCTGGGTCATCATCAACTCCGATCTTTTTGTGATCACCTGGAACCAAATTCTGGGTGAGAATGAAACAGGAGTGAAAGCAGTTGAACACTGCTCACACGACGTGTTGATCTGGTACGGACCAGGTACCAAGCATTCGCATCAGGTCAAAGAGTGGGTGTTTGTTTTTGAGCCCAAGGTCATTCAAGAATAGGTTCTTTTTCCGCGTTTGGGAATTGCCAGGACATAGCTTTCAATGACGCCTGGCACACGTGTTTACTCGGCACACCGGCACAGAGAAACAAGGCCTTGTTTTTCGCTCTTCAGTTCAGTGGCCGGAGATGTGCTTTCGTGGTTTCTGTCTGCACAGGAAAATTACTTTCAACTCGTTTCCTGGTGTGGCATGATAGCCCCTGGACATTTAGTCCTGAGTGGCTGTCGGGGAAGCTGAGGCATAAAGGTCCTGTTGAAGGCCATGTTGATTGTTCCGAACCGCGTCGCAAATCAGGCCGTACAGCAGCGTACTGACTGTTTGGGGAAAGGGGATGGAGTGATTTACCAGCTGTGTTTAAATTTTCCGGTTTGCTCTTTTTCATGAAAAAGAATCGATTATGTGTGGTTGTGTGTGTGCGTGTGTGTGTTGTGTTGTTTCAGTTGAGACCCCACTGTATAATTGTTCGCTGTTTTCAGGTGGATCCTGAGAAGGGCATCTCTCTGCGCTTTCCCCGCTTCGTTCGGATCCGAGAAGATAAAAAGCCCGAAGAGGCGACGTCCAGTCAACAGGTGCGTACAAAGACTCGTCGCGAAGTTCCTCTGTGCAACGTAATCATTCTCTCTGACTGGAAGTGTTGTTCGCAGAGCGTCAATGTGTCCCAAAGTCGCTCAACATTGCGCGGTTGTTGGACACCTTTTCAGTGGTGTCGACGATGTGATCTTGTGGGTGTCCTGCGCATCTTGGTGACCACTTGAGTTCGTTAAAAACGTTGCTGTTCAAAACACTTGCTGTCCAAGACGTTTGGTCTGAAACTGACGAAAGGGAGATTTTGCTCTCTTGTCCTGGACAAGGTGCTCAGCTGTCAGCTGAAGTGACCCTTTGCGAGAAATGCCCACCCACCCACCCCCAACCTGGTTACTGACGGTGAACCACGTGAAGATAAAAAGACAACCTCGAATGCCGAATAGGTTTCCACTTGTCCTGAAGGACGTGAAATGACGAGAAGAGTGATGGGATACTTTGAGATATGGAGTTTTCGAAACCAGAGTTTCCATAAAATGTCGCATCTGTGTCGCACCTTCTCTCTTCGTCAAACAGGGTACACACGTGTGGTCGTGTGCGGGCGAAAAGGAACGACACTTGAGACACTTTCTGTGAACATTACGGGGAGCTTCTCTCAATGTCAAATTTCCAGTTTCCAACCTTTCAGCGCGTACGATCTCAGACCTGTTTCCTCGGGAGCGTCTGGACCCGGGTCACCTTCAGACAGGGAAACAAGCAGCCTTGTTGGGAGATTATGAAGTCGAAAGTGCAGGCGGGAATAATCTTTGAAAGGCTCAACTCAGCTAAATCTTCGGTTTCAGTGGTTCTGTGCAGGTTATTTTGCTGCCGACAGACTTGGATTTGTATCTTTGAAGACTGTCGGTTCTGAATTTCTTTCATCGGTGATGCCGCTGAGGAAATGAAATTTTCATCCAACATCTTTAGTGACAACAAACCTTTCTGAGGCGGACACGTGTTTGCCCATTGAATAGATTGATTTCGAAATGTCTGGTTTTGAGTCCCTTCCGACGTGAAGCGAAAGAGATTGATTGTGTATCGACGGAAGTGAGCCCAGCTGCTCCGTCTTTCAAAGCGACGTGCGAACTTTGTGGTGGGGATGAAACGGGTTCACCGATGTGTGCGTGGCTTCTTTCTTGTCTCCAAACAGGGCCGATCGGAACAGGCGCACACTCCCATGAATTTTGATTCAAAATGTTTGGTGTTCTGCACAAGCTTGTGGTCACGGACTAGGCACAAGCAACGTGCACGCCACGTCTCGAAACGAAGATCTTCTGAATTGAAGTTCTTGTCAGGCTTTTGTGTTGTCGACCAGCTTTCAACTTGAACCTCTTGTGGAGCTGTTGTCAAAATTGACGTCCCAAGATCAGAGGTTTCTTGTGGACATGTTGAGCCGAATGACCAGCTGGTCCTGTGTGGTACAAGTACAACCTTGCTTGTGCTGTGAAGAGAATCCGTTGTTAAATTTATTGTCCACCCTCCTTCACCTCCGACTGGTCTCCGACCGTCGATGTCTTGTCTCGTAGTCTTCATTTTCGCCCCTCTGGGTGTCCAGTTATTGAACGTCTCCACATTTTCGTGACTGACATGTGCTGTTTCCGTCCCCGCAGGTGGCTGACATGTACAAGAACCAGGCGCTGATCCAGAACCAGAACAAGACGGAGTCCAGCACGAAGCAAGAAGACGAGGATTTCTATTGAGACGTAAGAACGTTCTCGCCTTATAGATGTGAATTTGTAGAAAGGAATTTCGCGCGGAAGGGTGCCAACACAGCAAGGCTTGATGTCAAGCGCGGACACAAGGTTTCATTGAACAACGCAAGTCGATAAAATGTCACAAAATGTTGGCTTGTTGTCAGAGAATCAACTGTGTGCTGCTGGTGGTCCCTGGTTCACGGTGACAGTCCAAGCATGTTGAATCCTTTCGCAACCAGAAAACAAAGAAGAATTGTGTGAAAACGTTACGCAAAGGATATTTGACATTCCTTTTGTGTCCGACGGGACCAAGCTGTTTGATCCAGAATCCCATGTGGAACAAATCGTGCGGTTTCTTGAGAATGCTTCTGTAAACAGCGCCGCTGCGGATTGCGTGACATTCAGCGAATCAGGAGACAGCGATTGATCTTGTGTCGAGGAACCAGGAGATTCGTGTTTGGTGTTTTTGCAGCAACGTCATTGTTTTGTTACGTAACTGTCGAAATTAATGAAGCAAACGTATCGATTCCACGTTTCGAGAGCAACCTTGCCTCGAGCATCACAGATGGTTTCTTTGTACTCACGACGTGTGTGTCACTGTTTTGTCACCAGAAGTCGGTGTTGTCACTGACTGTCTCCGTCGTTACGCCGCAGCTGTTCGAGTAAGAGCTGCATGTTTTGTGAAAATTCGTGGATCATGAAATTATATTTGCAATAAAAAGCCAGTTTGTATTTAACTATTTAACAGCATTTGCAAGAGAATTTTCTTATTCTTGACACGTTACGCGGTTTGTGTGTGTGCGTGTGTGTGTGTGTGTGTGTGTGGTCAGACAGACAGGGGTACTTTCTGGGACGGAAAAAACACAAAAGCGATGAACTGTGGACTGGTGGCTGAACACGGCAGCGGAATTCAGGGGCCGCTCGCTCGCATTCGCAGATTTAAATTTTGCGATTTGAGGGAGAACAATTCAATTTCACAAGAATCCTGGCAAGTGGAATGTCTGCACATCTCAGCAACTGAAAGAAGTTTCCTCCACATCGCAGGTTGTTTGGCGCAGTCATTTGCGGCTGCCTTCTCTGAAGTGACACTTTGTGGAGGAATGAGGCCACAAAAATCAGAAGCAGTGTTGGCTGAACTTGAGGATTTGAGAGGAAATGATGTTGACTGGGGAGACGGCTCTGCAGTCTTGATGGAGTAATTATTTTTCTTGAGCTTCCTCACTGACATCGCCACAGCGCGGTCCTTGCGTCGTGGGGATTTCTAAGTTGGGAGTCGAACTGCCGGAATGGGCGACTCAGGTGCAGCAACAATGGATTTCAGTGCCTGTCAAATCACTGCAACTCCGCAGCAAGTGGAAGTTGCTGATTTTCGCTGTCTTGTTGCAGGCATGATTTTCTTGAAACTTGCTGCAGACGTTCTCTCCCCTTTCCAGGAAAGGAATTTCCTTCGAACAGAGGCCAGAGTTCTTGGACCAAGCCAACTTCCGCGTCGCGAGAGTTCTTGCACCTGGATTCCATGAGCTCGGGAAAACAGAAAATCGGGACTGAATTTTGTCAGAGAAAGACGGGAAACATTTCCTTTTGGTTCCTCCAAATTCCCCTCTTTCAGAATTTAATCTTGTGGTGCAGGAGGGAGTATCATTTTGTGTCTGCCTCTCCGAGTGTATTTGGATAATGTCCACGATTTTGCAAAATTCTCTCACTTGACACAGTACGTATCTTGCAAGTGCACTGAAAACAATGTTTCCGTGATTTCAGAAGACGCCCCCCTCCCCGTTCCACGTGGAAAAGCTGTTTGAAGGACACTTCATTTGGAGGGTGAAATGGAGAAAAGTCACTCAATGGGTGGCAACTTACGATCTCAAAAATTGCACGTGGTCTGAATGCTTTTGCTGTTTTTTTGGCCATCTTCGTGTGTCTGTGAAGTCTCCGGGTGCACTCCGTAAAGATTTCCTGTGCTCCGAAAATCCGAGCTCGGAATCCTTGTTTGCCGGATTCAGCACAAATCTGATGTGGTGATTTTTTCGCAACGCTCTGCACACAAGCGCTCTGCTCGGAAGCAAATAAAGCTCCGAATTGGTAACTAATTTGCTGGGATTAGGGTTAGTGACAGACAAACGGTGCCCTAATGAATTACATGACAGGAATGTCGAAGAAAGGAGGAAGAAACACATTTTTCAGGGTTGTTTTTTGCATCGTGGGGAACGGTTCTGATCTGTCACTGGCAGCACCCGGGAGTTGAGGTGGTGTAGCAATCCCGACCTTTCCAAGATTCGTGGAGAGACCTATCCTTGTTTCCTTGATTGGAGCAAGCTGTGACAAACGCAGATAAAAACTTTGCAGAAACGATTTCAGACGTCGCACACTGACTTGTCCAGTAGATCTAACCTCAACACGAAAGCAGATGCATTTGGAAAGTTGAAAGTGCGTGTTATTTAGTCAGACAAACTCCTCTTGAAGGAAGCCCGCCTCACAGTCCCAGTTAATTTTCAACTTGAGGATTATGCAAAACTGACAAAATGAGACAGACGAGCGACATGCTTCCGGCTTCTTTACCGCAGGCAGCTTGAACTGACTCGAACCACGATCGGGAAAAACACTTCTTTTTCAGATACTGCTCATACCCACTGGTCAGTGAAACCTTGTGCCCAATTTTCCAAAAAGAGTCAAGACCAGAAGTGCCATTTGTACAAGTGTCCGACGCTTGTTCCCTGTACTTTTGTCAAAGCGCTTGCTTTCTGTGGGATGTCGCATTTAGCCGAAACTCATTTGTAACTTGCAAAGCGTGAAACCTCATCATAGACGATCGGGCCTCAATCTGCGCTGCCTGAACAGAGCGGCAAATCCGGCTTCCAGCCATGGCTTTCCATATTTAGCTTCTCCATTGAGAACCGCTATCTAATATCGGACTTTCTTAACCCCACGAGGAAAGGGATGAAAGGTAATTTTCGTGTCACTGTCATGCCGAAGTGGAACCACATGGGATCACACAAAGACGGCTAACTGCGTGTGATTGAATGCAACCCGCACCCACGCGAAGGTCTTTTTGGACGTGACTCCTTGGCATGAGAAACTGGCTGAGGCTCAGGCCCAGAAAACATTGCGAGTGGTTTTCACGGGACACGCACGTTTGGTGACCATCTCCTTATTGGTTGTTGTGACCTATCGTAGCCAAGTTTCCACTCCCGAAAGTGTCTGTCTGTTTGAAGGAGTCGTCCTGTGAACAAAGATCATGAGTGCGTTTCCCTTATCTGGTGACTTCTGTGACGATGACAAAGTTGTGTGACAGGCTCTTGCTTCTCGAGCAAAACAAAGACAGAAATGGCAGGTGACCTGCGTGCACGCATTCTTTGTTTGCCAGATGTCGCACGAGATCTCAAATCTCAGGTTCCGCAGGAGAGTCATATACATCTGCATTGTGATGGAAAATCTGCTTGTTGATGATACGTTTCCGTGGGACGATCGTGGATGTGTTCCGCTGTCTCGGAAGTTATTGATACTCTAATCATATTGTGTGACAAAGCAAGAGGAATTCTTCCCCTCAGGCTTGGCGCGCTGTCATAATCTATCACCGTGCGCCTCTCCGATGGCCCTTTGTTTTATCAGCCCTCGAAAGAATCAATCTTTATCATTCCCTGTGGACGGTGATCTTTTGACATGCGACTACAACCTGAAGCCCAATGTAATCGTGTAGATAAAGATTCGCGGTGTGGTTCAATCTGTGGCGAGCGGCTCCAGCCCTGTAGTTGCAGCCGGTTGAGACCGAAAATGTTATTGGAACTGAAAGCCATGACACAGATATGATGCATGGCAACTGCATGAGGGTCGAACACTGAAGGCAAATGTTGGTGATTTTACGGCATACTGAATGTTCAGAAAGTTGTTTTCTTCGACGTGTGTGGTTCGACGTGCTTTCTTTCGCCAGTCACAGTGAAAAAATAATTTGTGCTGGTGGTCTTTCATCGCTCCTTTCTGTGTCTTGCCACATTTGCCAGACGCACATGTTCGGGATCCCTGGCACGTGAGAGGCCTCGTGTCTTTGATACGTGGCACTGGTTCTTTGGGAAACACGACACTTCAGGTGTCGTTGCGATGTTGAAGGAGTGGCAGAATGTGGGGCTTGTTATTCTGGCTTGACCCTCAAGACATTCGTCAGTCGGGACTTGCTGACTGCCTTCTGCTAATGATGCGATCAAAATATCTTTTCTCGAGCAAAAGTGACAAGAAAAGGAGCTGCTCGCAAGCGACTTAGCGTGGGTCAAAGAAGTTGGAACAGGGCTGTCACATTTTTTAAATGGTCAGGACGTTTTTCAAGCCTGCCTCTCCAACTGTCGGCTTGTCTCACAAGGACAGGACATTGAGAGGAGACTTCCCCGGGAGTGTTGAACTTCCTTCAGAGCCGCACCGGAAAACAGCGCCCTGACAGCTCAAGGCAAATTACCTTCATTGTTCCACATTTCTGTCGCTAATTTCCTCTCATTTCGTCGTGTACGACAAAATTTATGTGAGCAACCTGTCTTGAATTAGTACTTCCGTGATGCTTTTGGAAGTTGTTTGTGACGTCAATGTAGATCTGTGCTTGTTTCTCTGCCTGGTATGCGCAAACAATCGGTGCCTCTGTGATGCCACTCACAACGACGACCCATGCATGCAATCACGCTGTTTATGAATGCAAGCCTGTGCTTGACATTCCCAATGCAAGACAAACCTGGGGAGAGGGGAGATTTCGCTTTCCACTGCAGTGTTCGCGGTGAACCCTCAGTGGCTCCTGTTGAGTTGGGTCAAAGTTCTAGGACAGTTCTGAGAAAGATTCCTGGACATTTTTCAGCCTTTGAATTCTGTCCCACAAATTTTGCGAAGCAGAAAATGAAGCAAGAGCTGAAGCTGATATTTTTCCAGATAAAAAATTGTGCAGGCGAGGAGTTTTTATACCACTCACACCTTGATGAGCCACCCGGGACCGGCGCACTCTGAAGCGCGTTACCCGCAGAGTGCCCCGACGAATGCACCCTGCAGAAGGAAACCCCAAAGAAGGGTTGAGTGTAAATTTGTGCCCTTGTGAGAAATCGAACGCCCTGCATGATGCTCCCGCATCAAACATAAAACGGTTGGCACCCACTGCAGTGTGACTTCTGTGTTTTGGCTGAACCAAGTCAACCGTGGGTGAAAGAGGCAGCTTGTACCCGTCCATCACAGCAATGAACGCATCCACATCAATTTGTTGCAGAGCAGTCGCCAGAAACTGTGGCCCTTCTGCACTGCGAGGCAGTGACATCGCGCTCCGGTCGCCTTGAGGCAGGTCCCCGTCAACTGCAGGACAGGGCGTACGAGTACGCTTCGAAGAATGTGTCGTATTTGCTTCTTGTCTTTGTCTTGTCTTTTTGGCAAGCAGCAGCAATGGGACCAAGTGACCGATGAATTGATCGAGAACGAAAAACCAAAAGAATGAGCGAGCAGTCCACCAAAAAAATGGTGTTTGTGTTTTTCATCCGCGCGTACGAGGGAGGTCCAGGAATATGCGGTTTCTGTCTGGAAAAATCCACTTTTTGGTGCACTGTTTTTTCTTGGACGTTGTGAGGAATGCTGACAAGTGTCTCGAGCAAGTTTTGAGAGTGGAAGAATTGTGTCACGATGCCAGACAATGGTGTCAGGATCGATCTAAGTTCAGTGGGTGCACGGCAGTCAGCGTTTCGCTACCGCAACAAGCAGACATGGGATTCCGTCTCTGTTTTGTGTTGTTTTGGCTCAGTTTCATGGCTCCAAGTCCAACAATGGATGCCAAAGTGGAGCAAGGAACAGTTTTGCGATTTCTGACACATCAAGGGAAGACTCCAATTGAGAGTACTTCGAGGGGTGTCACCTCCCTGTAGACCCAGCTGAACATGGTCTGGAAATCGTCTTTGGTGAAGACACAGACTCAGAAAGCAGTTCCAGTGGCGAGGAAACATCCGGAGATGACAGTGCACAACCATGACTGCCCCA
>JAAUXT010023351.1_pt1 | contig 60024 bp, 58 predicted proteins | sample 7278171 | NCBI WGS metagenome assembly JAAUXT01 (sample SAMN14350112, study PRJNA611818) | marine sediment metagenome | isolation source: surface marine sediment (1.8m) | place: French Polynesia: Moorea | collected 2018-08
CACAAAAAAATCCATATTTCACCACCCAGGACAAAGTCCATTCAAAAAATAAAAAAAATCAATGTCCAATATTGCAGCAGCAGCAGCAAGCAGCAAGTCCATTCAAAAAAATCAAGGGCCAAAGTTCATTCATAAAAATTTCCAACCTCCTCCTCCTCCAGGAAATGGTCCTTCCATATATGGGTATGACCCAATATTTTTGACAGCTCATTTGCATAAAACGCCTATTAATCATCAGTCACGTGACCTCATTAGCATAAAAGTGGGTGGAGTCAGGCCACACCCACAAATCCCACTTGGGGCTACAAGATGGCCACCATAGGCCTCAGCCAATCACAGGGCTGGAAATGTTCAAATGGACCAATCACAGGGCTGGATTCACTGTCGTCCATATGTCGCCTCAAGTGGGGTCATCTTCTCTGTCCAGGCATTTTTCTGCTTCAGCTGATCTCCAGGAGCCTGGAGTCGCAGGGCCTGTTGGTCTGCCCAGCAGCAGCTGTGCGTCCGTGTGATGTGTCCTGGAGGAGGCGCAATTAGATTTGTCTTGTGCCCATGATCTATCAATCGTGAGTCCGTTTCACATCTGCTTCGCTTCTTCGCTCCGTTGTTCAGTGGGACTTGTGACAGAGGAGCGAGAAGCAGGAGGTAAACGCCCCCCCCCCCGTCATGATTGCTATCCCACTGACCTGTCCATAAAGGGAACGTACTTCATTTGTTATTCTTTTGAGCTCAGTGGGAAACTGGCGCAATAAAGATGGTTTGATGTCAGCAACTTGTGTCAGTCACCAATTGACACACAGACCGTTCATCAGGAAACTGCTTTGGTCCTGCTTGTGTGTGCGTGTATGTGTGTGTGCGTGTGTGTGCGTGTGCACGTGTTTACATGTGTGTGCGTGTGCGTGTTATCGTACTTGCTGTGACGAGAACGAAAGTATTTTCTGCTGCTTCAAACCCAAACTTGTTGCGCTGCTGAAGCTGAAGAAATGTTTGCGTGCCTGCTTGAGAATGAAAATGGACACCCAACAACGACTCGTACACACATTTGTGTCAAACAAGAATCAGACATTCAGCCCTTCTATTCAGAGGCTCTGCACGAATGCAGGAAGAGTACGAGAACCTTGCTGCGAGAGAAAACGACACGAGAGTCTAATTGAGCCTCGACATGGAGTGTGCGCAGGAATGAGTGTCCCGAAGGTAAAAGCGATCGTTATCTTCATGCGCTCGACTAAACACCACAGGGTCTCTCTTCCCAGTCTTGAGACGCGAGACCTGCAACCTGCTAATATTGCTCTTCCTCGCAGGAAACAAGGTCTTTTTACAGAGCTTATTTTAACAGTCCTCTTGGGCTGAATCTACAGGCTTCCGCAGGGGAAAGTCGCATGGAAGACCTGGTGCACAGGGCTCTGAGGTTTGTGGTGGAAATCAGCACGCTGTGAATAATTCACCTTTGTTGACTCATTTTCTCAGGCTCCCTTTCCTGTTTTGTGGAAAGTAATCTTGGTGTATTTAATTAGTGGTGCTCGGTATCGGGGAGTCAGTCCACCGGGTTCTCTCATTTGTCGTGTGCCGCGTGCGTCAGAGATACGTGCATAGTTGGCACAAAGAAAAACGATGACTATCTGTCTGGAAATGGAAAGGTATTGCATTAAAATTCCCATTGTGTCATTTTTGGAGCCGTGCTCTCCTTTTTTTGCACAGTCTTGTTGCTTTCGATGACAGTTGCCGACAGAACACAGTACATTAACGTCCAAGTTGTGACAGCTTCGCCTTGGGTTATTTGCCAAACGGAGCTTTGAGGAAAGAAAATTCATTTTCGTCCCGCTGTGTTTTTTCTCTGATGCATTTTGCTCTCAGCGTGTCGCTGTTAGAAAGGTCGGAATGCCATGGCAAAGTTCCATCCACAGCATTTGCGGTTGAGAGAGCGTTCGCTGGTAGTTTGCCAACTCCAGTTAATTCCACTGCCTCACAAGTCTTCATTTTCATTCTCGTGACCTTTACTTCACCGGACCACTTCGTGCAAAAAAATCCTGTCTCTGACTGTGTAAGTTTTCCATTGAAAGTATCCGAAAGGAACCAGCCATTCCATATCAAATTCAACGCACACGAGGTAAAACCAAAGGTACTGCAAGGTTGACTCCGTCCTGCCTGGGATAATTGCACTCGTCGAGCCCCAGGCGTGACCAGCCGCACTCACCTTTCGTCGCCTCTCATGAAAAATTAATTATTCAGTCGAAGGTCCCTCAAAAAGACCAGTTCATGCTGCTTCAACGTAACTTGTCTTGCGTGATATTGGCGTGGCACGAGGCCCTTTGATTGTTCCTTTGGACTCGTGTGTTCATCAAGTTAATGCACACTGGCGGACACAGGGCGTCTATTGGACACTTGAAGATCGATGCCCGTGGAGAATGAGGTGCAGGAATCATTTGTTGGCGTGAGCAGCGAAGGTGGACATGTTGTGGGAACAATCTGAACCTTGGTCCCTCATGTTTTTTTTTGTGGATACTTCTTTGCGAACAGCAACGCTTGAAGCAGAAAACAGCGTGAATTGAACAACAAACACGAGTCAAAACACCAAACACAACAGATTTTTGGCTCAATTTTCCGCACGCTTTTGATTTTGTCCTCGCTTGCATCCCAGCAAATTCAAACTGGAAGCGTCAAGCCTTGATCCCCCTGCATTGATAACTCAGTGGTGACGATGAAGACTCGGCAACATTTGCTTCCAAACGACAACGTCTCTGACTTCGCTGCGTAGGTGTTGCAGCAGACACAAAGAGGCCTGAGTGCTGCACAGATAAGGCTTTTTGCGGCTCGAGTACGTGTCCTTTCCGGGGCTGACGAATTCCTGTGCAGACCGTTTTGAAAGTGATATGGAAAGTCTGGCTGCATCGGGATTGTCACGTCCCAACCCTTGAAAGTGCAGAGGAAACGGAGTGAGTGTTCATAGAAGTCTGAATCGCCCATTCAGGGAGCAAGAGGGAAAGAAATCCATTGCAAACAGTAAAATTCCCTTCTCGGACCAAGCAAACTTTGTTGAGTTCCTCATTGTGCCAAAGGTACTTTTGACAAGTTATTTTTTCACGTCAGTCACTGACTGACGCGGTGCTGAAAAAGCCTCTTCAAAATTGCACTGATCCAGGTTCTCAGTGTAAAGTTGAATTTCCCTGCCCCCGCCGCGGTCCTGCATGAAATCTCCAAATTGGAGTCTATCGCTGCTCGTTCATTGAGTAATCCACCCCTGTGCGGCGGGGTCCCACACCCTGTCAATAAAGTCTGATTCAGCCCGGGGAAACTGAAGCCTCTCGTGGGATCTTCTACTTCCCTGCGAAAACTCTGTCAAATTTTTGCTTTCTGGAACATAGCGATAAACCGTGTCTGTTACGCAAAATTGATCTTCTAGATCAAAGGTTTTCGTCCAGGAATGATCATGTCCCATCACGTGAGCTTCACGGTGGTGATGAAGTCAGGAGATCTGCTGCTGCGTGATTGTATTGGCATTCTTGGGCTTCTCAATTCAACAAGGAATTTGCCAGACATTTTCCTTCTCCACAACCAGTGTCAAAAACCAGAGATGGAAGTGGTTGACTGAACAAGTCGGGAACATGTCGACATGCCCGACCTGGGTGAAGCACTTGCGCTGAAGTGTTTTGGGAAGAAAACTGGTGTTTATTGATTTGCAAATGGTGGTTTGTCTGTCCAGAACACCATGGTCCAGGCTCCCCCTTCACCCCCCCCCTTCGCATGTCTCTGAAAGGACATGCTTGGTTTTAGCCACACAGTACTCTTGCCCTGAAGGGACATCGCACAATGTAACTGCGTCCACTCACATGACGCAGACATTCTGGTCCAGAGCATTTCTGCCGCCCAATGGTGTTCAGCTTTGCAATGGCACCTGCTCTTTTGCGCACTACTCGGGCCACAGCGCTGCAGGGCCAAGTTGCAAAAAAATGACTGACAAAATGTGTTCACCGCTGGTACATTGGCAGTCAAACGGCGACATAAACGCAAGCCTTAGATTATAGCAAGTGCCCATTGTTGCTTGTAACAGAGCTGCGTGATACATTACCGCAAATGAATGAAGTAGACAACGCATAAAAACCCGCGGAAAGCGCGGTCCCTGGAGGGCTTCACGACTCGGTTTACTCAATGCGAGGTTGGCTGGCCTGGAATGGAGGGGGCCTGCATGCAGAGAACGATACATGGTGCACGCGTTCTTTGACGCTGCAAGAAAGAACGTGAAGGAAAGATAACTGCGGTGACACGAAGAGATACCAGTTTGCATGGTTGTCCCTTTGACTCCACAGAAATTCTTTGCTTTGCTCTTTCTCATCACACAGAAGCTGCACAGAAAATGACGCCCTGTTTCCCACCGCGGTTTGTGCGTGGTTAAACCAGATCTTTCCATTGCCTTTTTTGGACAGCAACAGGCAACAATGATACTTCAAAGTTTTGTGCCACAAAATTCTTGGAGCTGCTGTCAAAGGATCAATAGTCTCGATGTAGGTCGGCGGCTCTGAGAGCGACGGAGCGAAGCTGCTGCACCTGTGTTATTGAAGGCTTCCCCAATGTTACACAGAGGCATTTCATGCCTTATCAGGTTTGGACACATCACCAAAAAAGGTCTGCGGTTTTAGCGGGACAGTGTTCAGTGAAGCTGGGTGAAGAACAGTGAGAAGGAAACACGTTGTGGGGGTCGTAGATATGGAGATAGGTGGTGTTGAGAAGCTCCGGGAATCATGTGGCTGCGTCATGCGGTCATGGGAATGACGTGAAGAGAACGGATTCAGCAGCTGAGAGACGCGGTAATGTTCTCATTAGCGCTTATGGAGCACGGAGGGGGCAGTGTGAGCGGACTTCCAACGGCGCCGCCGCGCTGACAGCCGGGCAGGATACACGCGCCGGGCTGTCCACACCGAGCACAGAGAGGCAGGAAGAACACCCGTCTGTCTCACCTGACTGGAATCATAATGCAGATGGAGCTACCACCACCGTGGTTCACCGTGGTACATTATTGATCCAATCTGCAGAATACACCACGACAACAAACCTGCACTTATGAAGATGTTTTTGGAAAGATCAAATTGGATTGTGCGATTCATGATCTTCTGACAGTCGGTCCCTGTGACTTTGGCGGAGACTGACCTCATTGGTCATCGGCATTGATTCCTGAACCGTCTCTTCAGTGACAAGACTCCACGATGAAGAACGCGGTGTACAGGAACGTATACTACAACCGCAGTATCTACTACGACAAGCGGAAGGTGCCGATGAGCACGGAGGCGCATGCGCATCGCTTCATCTTCAGCTTCATCCTCATCCTCGCGCTCGTCATGTACTTCATGTTCCAGATCCTCCTGTACAACATGAAGAGGCGTCACGTGCCCCTCCAGTTTCCGGAACAGACGTGATGCGTCCCTCGGCAGGACCAGGGGTGGATCCGGTGTCGAGGATGTCAATGAACTCAGAACTCTGCAGACATCTGAGGTTCCTTGAGACCGGGACTTCTGCAACAGTTGACCTCCTTCCTTTCACGATTCTTTTGTTCGAAGCGTGTACGTTGGGAATTCTCGATCACAACACTCTCGTCTTGTGAAAGTAATGAGGTCAACTGTTGTACGAGAAGTCAGTTCACACACTTGAGGTGAAGTTTGACTGGCAGACGCATAACCCGAGGTTTCGCCTCTCTTGATGCAATCTCTCAGTTTCACTTCACTTCTCGTGTGTAAACCTTTACTTCAGGTGTACAGGTCCAGTCCTCATGAGACACTGATAACTGGTTCTGACAGACTTCAAGTGTGGGCACAGTTCTCAGGGACCTGAAATCTTTCGGAACCAGAGGTCCATGATAACCTCAACACAGGGAAGGGTTGGGTTCGATCCAACCCCTGTACGTGGAGCAAGCAGGCGCTTGCCCACAAGCCAGAATTGGCGTTAAATACGAGCGTACATGGGGGTAGTCGCATGGGGAGAGACCGCAACTGGTGGAACACGTCTGGGAGTCATGGCGTTGCTGGTATGGTGAGAGACCAGCAGACTTGTAGACAAGGTGTGGAACTCACTGGACAATGTAGCGCTTCGAGGGGTAGAGGCGTCAATATTGAAACCCAAGTTTTCCGACAAATTGTGGTGCTATAAGTAATTTGTGTGATGTACTCATGTAGCTCAAGGAAGAGACAGTTCAACTTGAATAAATTTCAAAATGTGTAATGTTAGTTTGTCAATCGCATGCCAAGTACAAGGACATCAAGAAACGTTTTGAGAAATTGGTGCAGCCTGTCTACGTGCCGGAGTCTGTGCGCAGACAACAAAATCGTGAGTGTGTCGCGCGAAGAGAGGTAGAGGGAGCAAGAAGGGAACGAGAAAGCAGAGAGAAAAACAGAGATAGCAAGAGAGAGACTGAGACCCGAGAGAGCGAGAGAGAGAGAGATAGAGAGAAAGAGAGAGTGAGTGAGAGAGAGAGAGAGAAAGAGAGAGAGAGAGAGAGAAGTGCTGTTTTGATGCGACAATTACATTTCATCAAATCCCAAGGCGAGTTTTCTGGAAATGAGTCAATTTGGTGAAGAAATATTCATTTACAAAATTTTTGATTGCATTTGCTTGATAAAAGTGCTTCGAAATTGTTCGTGGGATTGGACGAGTGATACTGCATGGAAGCGCGTTCGCGCGCTTCGCAGTGTGACACTCAAGTCCGGTTCACTTGGATGCGCCCACAATGCCACGAACGCTTTTGCGAATGGAACACTCGCGTGGTACAGAATGGACACATCCACTTTGTGAGTCGGACCAGTCACATCATCAAACAAAACAAAGCGAAATGCACTTTTCATGGCAAGCCCAATGTTGAATGCTGGAGCGACGCTTGCTCTGGGATAAAACTGGCACCGCAGTTCGTGTTTGGGCTCATTTGTCGAAGTGTCTTCGAAAAAGGGTAATTTCTTTTGACCATCAAATGTGTCCGATCCTGGGCAGACAAACATGACATGCCAGTTGTTTGGCCCCTGGCCGAATCGAGATTTTCAACTTGAACAATGTTTTTGCACTTCGTTGATGGTTTGTTGTGCCGTCTTCGTCTCCTCACGTCCTCGGCGTGGCTCATCTGCAACATCTCCAACTGGGCTCTTGCAAGTCGACGTTTTCAGCTGTGACCCTCGTGGCGTGCTCCAGACTTTTGTCCTCGTTTAACAGCCTGATTTCAACACGGACAGACAGACAGACAGACAGACAGACAGACAGACAGACACAGACACACACACACACACACACACACACACACACACACACACACACACACACACACAAGAGCTCCTGCGCTCTGCCCCTGGCATGTCGTCGTCCTGCACGAGTGTCTGTTCTGCAAATGAGTATAAATATTTTGTTCTTAGTCAGTAAATGCCGGTCACTCTGAAATGAAACATGCAGTGAAGATTTGTGCACGCCGAACATTGTGTGACTGGATCGAGAAGCAGCTGGTTCTGATAAGTTCCCTCTCGCAGCTCAGCCCATATTTGGACCGTTGTGCAGCTCAGTTGAGCAGCTTCAGATGGAGCCACAGTCTCTGAGTGTCTGAGATCCTTCTGCAGAAGCTGTGTCGCCAGGTGACTCAACTTATCCCCCCACCTGAACACAGAGACGAAACTGTCCCCCGTCCCAGGTGCTTTATCATTCGTGTTGTTGTGCTGCACAATTCATGTCCTATGGATGCAAAGCGTGTACCATGGTTCATTTGTAAACCTGAATGTCTATCAAGCAGGAAGTTCCTGTTGTCCATAAAGAAGCGGATTGTGGAGTGGGTGCCAACAAGAAATCAAAAGAGCACGAGGAATGAGCTGCCAGCCGATCCATTGACACTTCCAAACTCCCCCGGAAGTGAACAAAAGATCGAACCTTCCCAATTTCTTTGCATGAACACGAGCTGTTTTTGTTTTTTTTTTTCGCGTACTTGGAAGACTCGAAGTTGTTTTATCAGAACTCTGGATTCCACTGAGGCATTGGGGTCTTCAGCGAGGTCCCTGTGGGAGCGAGATATAGTTGTACGTTGTGGCAATGGTTCCACACGAGAATCAAACCCGCTCAAGTTTGGAGGAGAAGAAGTACAAATCAGTGCAGTCGTCTTGGCACAGCGTGCCAAACTTTGTTGGAAGAATCGCCTCAAACGTTGCATTCAGTCTCCTTGATGATCTGATTCTCGTGGTACTCCTGTGTGAATCCTCACAACTGGTTCCAGTGATTATTTCGAACGAGTGCATTTTAGAGAATCAGTGCTGACGTTCAGCTCCAGTTACAAATCGGCTTCGGGGGAAACCAGCGTCAATTTGTTCCGCACCAAGGGCCGCGCTTCGCATCAACGTTGTCCTGAACTTTTCAAAAAGTTGCGCTCATTTAAATTGTCAGGAAGAAATACCAGAGACGTACCATTGTGCCCCAAAAGGAAGGGCGCGACCACTGCATGGGGTGTTGGTTTGGATGTTTTCACCTTAAGTTGGAGCACATCCGGTGAACGGTTACGTCAATCACCCACAGACGCACATTTTGTGACTCAAACAACAGGCTGAGCCCAGGGTACACATGTGTATGTATATCCGTCGATAGGGGCGTCTTTTCGTGGGTGAAAACGGTGCAACACAGCACATGATAAAGGACCCAGTGACATTTGCAGAAAAGAAGACAACAATGCCCGCAGCTGTGGGACACTGGAAAAGTTCCAAAGGCATCGATTTACTTCTTTTATGCCTGCACACAGGCATGTCATAAAATTTGCACCACCCAAAGAAACAAGTGCACTCAGAGAAGTATCCCCTGTGGAATTTGTTTGCAACAAAATTCTCCTTTCTAAAGAGCAATGAATATGTATCTGCCTCGACATGCCATTGCAAACATTACTCTTGGTGGTGTGGTGTGCATCAGGGGCGAATCACGGAAGTCATGCAGGAAGCCCTGGTCCCCAGCGGGCCAAACCCTTCTTGAACAGCCAAAATATGGGGCTTAGCAGGTCTTTATTTGACGGAAAAATCTTGCAGCACCTTTCTGAAATCGGTCTTGTCTTTTCTACGTACTTGTGCTTGCTGTTTTTGAACACAAACACAGAAAGGACGAAATGTGGTCACGGTGGAGGGTGGAGGATGTTCAAGACGTTGATATTTCGAGTTCCGTGCAACAGACGCTGTGACACAGAAGGACCCAGGAGGGTTCACAACTCTGTTTTCAGAATCCGAGCAAAACACAAGCAAGCACAGTTGCAAATAGTTTGTTCCTGTTGCGAATCACAATCAAGCAGAAAGGACGCAAAGGTTTTTGTACAGTCAGGGAACTTCGACCCGGAGCCCGGTCTATCTGGGCAGCTCCAGAAATGATCTCAATCAAGGACGCTTTGTGTGCCAGAGCGGTTTCTTGATGCTGCGGTGCCCACCGAAAGGCTGCAATTCCTGGTCATCAACAGAACGAAAATGGGTTTACACCACGCAAGGCAGCTGAGGAAGGAAATGTGTTTTCCGTCCTTTCCTTCGTCGAACGCGCAGAAGCCAAAATGTGTCTTGAGCTCCCGCCAAAAAAACCCGAGTAACAACTCCTTGCGACGATCACAGAACACGCTCACGCACTCCTTTGACTGCACTTTAATCCTCAAGTTTCAATTGATGTGCACTTTTATGGCTGCTATACACGCAGTCTACACAAGGGGATCGATGTTTCGCCTGAGGTTGAACAATGTCTTTGAGACCAGTGAGGAATTTCCTCGCTCAGTTCGTCGAGGAGCTCAAGTCCTCCAGAGAAGGAGTTTGTAAGAAACTCAACACACAATGGATAGCGCACCAGAGACTAAGACCAACTGGGAACGTGCAGTCTGAACCTCCTCTTATTTTTCATCCATCTGCTTTGCAAATCAAACAAAATGCGCTTACTCGTCTGTATTTGGTGCAAACGATATCAATCAACAATCAAGGAAATGGCTGCATTTGGAAGCACAAAAGAGAAGCGTTGATGAATCCAACAACCAAAACAAGTTTGAATGCGTCCCGATCAACAGTGACAACTCTTCAACATGTCATTTTGTCGAAAACCCAAATTGATCAACATCCACACAATTCATTTTGCAGTGGGAGATATGCGAGCTGTTTGTTTGGGGTTTTGGGAATTTGTTCTGAGATGGAACGTTGTCATTTGTCTCGACAGTCAGTTTCAAAATTACTTGGTTCCGTGGGCCCTGAGATTTCTAAAGTTTTCCTCTTTTATTCTGCAGCGTGAGTCGAATTGCCCACACGCCGGCGAACTCTTTTTTGCAATTGTGGAAAACATCAATTTTGCATCAGGCACTTCCACACAGGATTTCCTTTTGTAGCAACTTCACAAGCCTTGTGTTCCTGTGTGATTCACTACGTGTTGAATTGGATCCACGCCGCACGAACAAAAGAAGTACTCAACAGAACCCCTGGAGAATTTCCTTTCTTCTTTTGTAGAAAGTGTTTTTGTGGTCCTGGGAGAGAAAAGGAGGTTTTGTGAGAGCCAATTTTACATCAAAGACTGACCCAGACAAACAACGACGCTGTCTGTATGCGGAAATAATCCTGTTCTCGCCCCTCACCCCCCCCCCCCCCTTCCAGAACATCCACGGAAACCTCACAAGTTCCTGCAATGTGGGTCGGGGGCACCCAGCGAAATACGAACATACACCTGGGTTTTTTTCGCTCCCAGATGAACAAAACAAGGTCTCTTTTCTCTCCAAGACGACGTCCGTGTCGTTTGAAGAATTCGACAGAGGAACTCTGACACAAATCACAGCGCAGAACCTGTGTTCGACTTGCCACAGAAACTTCAGAGTTTGTTGGTGTCAAGATTGACAGGTGAAAGCCCGCGTGTGTTTTTTTTCGGACAGGTGAAGGGCTGAAATTCGAAAATTCGAGCGTTCATTTTCCTTGTTGACTTTATCCAGGTCTAATTGTGTGCTTTTGATTGGCCTCATGGGTATCTGGTGACGCACAGTTCTTGTTTTTCACTCAATGAGACGTTCAGCGGGTTGTTGTGTGCACCACAACAATTCTACTTCTGGCTTCCATTCAGCCGCAAACAACAGAAGTCCACAAAAAACATTCAGATACAAAGCACAAGGAAAACAGCACGTTGTTGTTGCTGCCGTTGTTGTTCGGACGTGTTGTTCGGGTTCATGTCCGACACTTACGTCTTGAAAGGTGAAGGTGAAGGTCCGAATATTTTCCGAATCGAGAATCTATCAGAAAGTCGAGCATTAATTTCCTCACTGGTAAAATTCAGGCCAAATTCTTTTGTCTTGATTGGTCTCGTGGGGATCTGTTGACACAAAACTTGACAAAGTGTGTCAAGCCTCGACGTCCACATGTTGCCAAACAAGGCGTTTTCCCAAATTCTTCAGGAAGCAGGCTGGGGTTTGCCAAACCAGCCTGGCTTTCCATTCCATTGGCATCACAAAAAGCCTATTCTTGAGGCAGGAGGTGCCTGGTTTCTCCTGGGGCCAGACCTGGTTGAACAGCCTGTACGTCTGCTCTCTGACGGCGTGACCTTGGCTTTCATTTTCCAACAACCCTTGTGGTCAACACAGCAGATGCCGATCCTCAAGCAACGTCCAATTTTTGCAACAGGTCAACTGTCGGGAACGTGGGAAAATGTTCGAGGGCATTCACCTTGACATCTCGATTTGTCGTCAATTCAATCCGACACTGTGTTTTGTTCTCGAAGGAGATTCATTCATCCACACTGCAACAAATGTCTTCCTGTCAGGGTCAGCCTGTCATGGAAAGTTTTGCTGCTGCTGCTCAAATATTCTGAGTGTTCAATGGGTCAGACGTTTGCTCACATTTCCCGGGCAGACCCTCATTCCTCATTATCAATACGCGACCCATAGAAAGTCTGATGGAGTTTTTCTAGTGCTGGAGAAAATAGAAAAAGTCTTCAACCGAGATGTGCCCTCTGCCGGACATGCGACGAATCTCCTATTGGCCTTGAGTCCGATTCCATGGCCTTAAAAGGCTGTTCTTGCTAGTTTTGCTTGACCATGAGACGGACACTGCGGCAACAGCAAATTGATGACGCATCAGGTGACGTCGCACGGACTGGACGTGGACGGGTCAAGTGACCATCGCCTGCTGGAAGGGTTGTCTTTGTGTGATCAAGTGCACCAAAGAACAACCAAGTTATTGAGGACCTGATATTTCCACTTTTGCTTCTGAAGCAAAAATCTGACCGGCGTCGTCAGCTTCCGTTTTGTCTCCAAACGAGTGTCGATGTTGTGCCCACTTTGCTTCTGTTGTCTGAGACACTTGAACTTAACAAAGTTTTCAGGACTAGAGCCCAGGCTGCATGTGAAACAGAGTCTCTCTGGTCTCCTTTCACGGGTTCTAGTATCCCATTTGGTTTCTGGCAACACGCTGAGGAGGAAAACGGAATCAGCTTGGCAATTCGGTGTTGCGACGCCCACTTCCCCGTCACTCAAACGACAAGTCTCGGATTGCGCGTCCTCGGCGGTGCCGCCGTCGCGTCTGACGTGTCGAGGCGCACCGTGCTGTGGAGGTGGACTGCTGATCTGTTTCGTGTGTTTCACATTTGCGGCTCTTGCTCTTGCTTGGCAGTGTTGAACGGCAAGGAGGATCTCCAGGGTCCATTTGATTCCAAATCACACACACACACACACACACACACACACACACACACACACAAGCGCACACGCGCGAGAGAGAGACAGAGAGAGAGAAAGTGTGTGCGTGCGTGCGTGCGTGTGTGCGTGTGGCGTGTGTGGGGTTGTGTGGGTGAAGGTGGCCACGGCAGCTTTGCTTCCAGACTCAAACATGGAAAAAACATCCATTTCTCCTCAACAAAGACACTTCGCGTCAAACAAAATCACGAACCATTCTCCATGGTGTTCCTTTCTCGTCTCAAATGAGCCGACGCCACCATTGGAAGACAAGCTTTCCAAAACAAGATTGTCGTTTTGTGAGGATTGGATAAAGGAATTTCCTTCACCCGAGTTTCTGATTTTGTGTAATTCTTTTGCTGCGCTCCTTCATTGTCCATCACGTAAGCCTCTCCTTTTGAAGATTTTTTGTCACATAGTACAGTTTTTCTGAGGCCTATTGCTGTCCCAAACTTCAAGGACAAATTTGTCATTGTGCCCCATTTCACAAGTTACCTGCTTGTAAGAGCATCATGCAGAGCTGCCAACGCTGTGACGTTGGTTGTCCACAATGTGTGCAGTGTTGCCAGGCTGTCGCAATGAGTGGCCACTGGATTTAGAGCCACTCTGTTGGCCAGGAAGTGCTGTGAATGCGTGATTTAGTGTCCAACTGCACGAGTTCCTGAAAACTACAATGTACAACACTACAAAATCTTACCAAAACTCACAACGACTATTTGATGACAGAATCGGGGAAAGCAGAAGAAATTTGTTGACCTGCTGAAGTTTTGTTCTGTGCCATCTTGAAATTTCAAAATCTGACTTGCAAAAAAGACTTTTTTTTTTCAAAGTGCTCCAGAGTGCTACTTTTGACCACGCCAGGTTCCATATCCTTGAACACGGTGCGTGTGAAGAGGTGCAGAGAAGGTGAAACGACCCTGACGCAGCCGTCGCCTGTTCTCACAGTGACTCAAAGGACGTGGAGTGTTGAGTCGACGTCGGAAATGAGCTGTGAAGTGCGCGAGGGAGAGGCCCCACCGAACGCAGACCTCCCTCCCTCCCTCCCTCCCTCCCTTGTCTCCATAAAGTATGGGGCACGTTGTTTGCCACAAAATCCGTTGCCATATGTGGTCTTCAAGTGGGATTTAGCACGTCACCACCTGAATGGGGAAACAGCAGGAGGGTCGATTTACACGAATGGGTGGGTTTGGCGCTTCATGCACAGAATTGAACAGAGTCAGACCCTGTTGTCAAGCAGTACATGTCAAACTGCCCTGCAGTCTCGTTATTCACGTTTCAAAGAGAGACGAACAAGCTTTATTGTTGACAGTGTGTTCAAGGTGACTGAAGTGAACAGCCGACAATGTGCAGATGTTTCCAAACACAGGATAATGAAAACTGAGAAGAATGAGATCAACATTTGTCTTTGTCTCAACGTTCTCTGACATTTCCAAACACGGCTAAACAGGCAGATCAACATGAGTCGCGCTGCCTGAACTGCTGGCTGAACATCTTGTACAAATCGATTGTCAGATTGAGATGTGACTCGCAACACAGGAACCGGCAACATTTCCACGAGATCAAATGTCAGCTGCACTCGGCTTCCAATTCCATCAGACCGCTCGGGGCAAGGAACCGTGGATTTAGATTTCAGACAGACGAAGCTGATTCGCGTCCGGACGGCAGATTCTCACAGCAACGGACGGGATTGGCTTAAATTCTGTCAAGTCTACGGATCTTGCTGCGTTCTTCTGCCGTAGAGAGTGTTTCACAGGATCAGCGTGAACGTGTGACGTCTGTCGCCGACCACTTTTGTAGATGTGGCTCCACCGCAGAGAATACTTTGTCACGAATCTGGTGCTCATGACAGCAAAAACAAGGGACAAAAGTAAATTGAAATTGAAAATTGAAATGTCACCTGTGATTACAAACAGGGTTCAGTGCAGATCCAAGTTGCAAGAAAAGGCTGAGTTGGACCACTGGTCACAACACTTCTTTTCACATGGTTGGAAGGGAACAAAAAGCCGCATTTGTGGAAGCAGCTACACAGACCGAACAAAGTGCGACACCGTTCAAAGTCGCAAAAGGGTTGAATGTGCGTCATACACACAGACCAACACTTGTCGATACATTCGCGTGAAAAACACACATCAGGAAACAGACAATTTAACGATTGATCTTTTGAAGCTGCACGCAACGTAGAACGTGATAGTTTTGCTCAACATTTCAATACCGTGTGGATGTCCATTCAATATCCCAATTCCGCTGTGCACCTGAATGGACAAAAGCATAATTCAGTTGGACACGAACTTCAGCGCGTCATGACTGCCGTTATCATAACGTCTGTCTGGAACAGAACGTGAATGGCGTAATCCTGATTCGCTTTGAAGCTGAACAACAAGTTTTTTTGGGCGAGCGCACTTTGCGGGCGGCGCAAAGCTGAGGGAGGCAGCGGGACTGAAGCAGCGCGGCGGGCGGAGAGGAGCCGAGTCGACTTGAGCAGCTACGGCAGTCGTCACGCGCAGAGAGAAGAAGTGCATCAAACGAGACGCGAAGCCTGCAGGTCAATACAGGAAACTACAGATCCGAGGCATTTTGTGTCGAGTTACACGTTTAACACTCGTCTTGATGGAAAAACGGAAACTTGATCCCAGGAAAACTGAGAACGATGCCGGAGAAGAGGAAAATCCAATTTCTTGTGCTATTTCTGTGGCGCGATGAGTGAACGTGGATCATCTTGTGCAGCGTATTGTTCTCGCTGGTGATTTCTGAGGAACGCTGACTTCTCGCACGACGCCGGCTGAATCTGCGGAGATATGCTGCACATGTTGAAAGGCGGCGTCGCGTCGTGTAGGGCGGAGGACGCCGTCCATATCCTGCAGGACGTGACGATCGAGACGATGGTGGAGGAAGCGGAGGACGACGAGGCGCCGCCGCGCGACAACGACGTCGTGCTGTCGCTACGAGGCCGAGGCGGCGGCGCCGCCAGCGCCGGGAGCGAGACGGGCGACGCCAACAGCGAAGACCCCGAGGACGCCGACTCTGAGGACAGCGACACGAGCAACAACATCGAGGAGATCACGGTCGAGGCGTCCCGAGAACTCAGCGCCAACAAATGCGCCTGCAAACACAAGGGCTTCAAGTACTGCGTGCACAAACTCAGGATCTGCGTCCACTCAAGGCCTTGTACCATTTGCGTCTACTTGTTCTTGACTTTGGTGCTACTGGCCAGTTTAGTGTCGTTGATAGTGATTGGAGTGCTAATCTTGGCGCCGTTCAGAAGGGCGCGGGACTACCACGACGGGTACTGCGTGGCCCTGAGGAACCCCGAGGAGATAGTGGAGCGACGCTGCTCCTGTGGGAAAGGGTGCTCCTCGACGTACCCGTGTCTCCTGGTCAAAGTGCATTTGCGCGGAGTTCACAACGACTCGACATCTTCGTCCATTCTCTACGAGAACGAATCTATGCTTCTCAGAAAGGTACGTTGGACCAATCTCTCTCAGATCCTTGATGTGGTGGAGGTCAGTTGCTGCGCTCGCAGTCAGTCAGTCAATTGAGAGTTTGCTCAAATGGACTCTGGGTCCGTGGAGACCGCTGCGTTGTCAAGAAACACGCGAAGGGTGTGTTCGATTCTACAGCCACGTCCAGGATTGGAGTTGGCATTTCAGTTGAAAGCTTTGTCAATGTCAATGAATCCTGGATGATGACGGTGATTGCTTGTTTCTTGCACTTTGATGTTGTGCCGGCTTGTCCTTCACTACTTCTTATTGCCCCAAATCTTCCACAAATGTCCTTGTCTTGGGGATCTGCAGTCTCCTCTTTTGTTTGACGGAACAAACAGGCAGATTTTCTGGAAACCTTACAAAAGCTTTGCGAAATTAATTCATCACGTTTTTACACCTGCTTTGCGCGGCTCTATTGGAATGTCGCGCGCTGCTCCAATTTCCCCCACTCGGTGGAATTAGTTTTGGTGTTCCCTTTTGTGTCCTTTTTTTGTGACAGGTAGTGGGTTTTGTGCAAATGTTGCAAGAAACCAAGATTGTAAGCATGAATGCACAACCGAAGTTCTGCAACACTCGTAAATCATTTGGACATAAAGGACAACTGTAAAGGACAAAACACTTGGAAGAACAATGAACTGACAGCAGAAATTTGTCTTTGTTCCACCTGTAGAACGCGTGGTTTGGTCCGTTGTTTGTACTCACGAGATCAGTGAGAACTCGTGTGGAGTACGATCGCCAAAAGTCGCAGCCCCAGATAACAAAATGGCTGCACCTCAGTTTTAGGTCTTAGGTCTTTTCACGATATGCTGAAAAATTGCTTTGTGCTGAGCTGACGTCTACGACGTTTGTTGTGGCACTTCAGTCGCGAAAAGAAGATCACGTCACACGTGAAGTCTGTGGTGAATTGTTTCTTGTTGGCATGAAAGAGTCTGGCTGCAGTACACTGGAAATGTCAACCTTATAATGTGTGAGTTCGTCAGCTGAAGATGTGTTCATTGATGTGTGTTGCATTCTTGAGAGAAAGCGGAATCTCAAAGCTGATGCTTTTGACAGATTGGCGTTTTGGTGCCAACTTTTGACGCGCATTGGCTTGAGAGAAACTTGAACGAAAAATGAAGAAAGAACCAGCGTTGTCTGGAGAAGGAATGTGGAAAGAATCTTGGCTTTCGTTTGCCTGGGTGCTGTTAGGCTTCTGTGCGGGGTTTACGGAAAGTTTTTCTGAGCCTTTCGGCAGCCACAGAAGAACATCCTATAAACCTGTAATTCCGGATGCTGTGTTGGTGCAGCTTCCATGTCCTCCGTTGCAAACTCGATGATACTGTGCTCAAGTTTCTTGCTCAAGTTTCTTGAGTAGTGTTTTGAAACACAAAGACCTTTTTGAGTATTAACTCGACAAGAAGCTCAGAAAGATGAGAAATTATTATCCTGACAAGCAGAAGTCTTCAAAAGCTGGTTCTCTGAACGACAAACAAGGAATCCAAATCTCTTTGTTGGGTTTCGTTGCTGGGTGGTTTGGAGAATCAAATTTTGCTTGAGGTGCCTATAAACCCTCATCTTGTGCCCCTAAAACTTACCTGAGTTCTTGCTCCATTGAAGATGGCTCATCGGAAAAAAGTTCGTCCCTCAGAGTGGTACCATCTGACAATGTTCAAAGCGAACATTTCAACTTGCACGGCAGACGTCAGCTGCGACATGACAGAAAGCTGTTCATATAATCCAACTCTGATTAATCTGTGCTGACTGTTCTGGGGCTGGATGGCACTCTCCTTTCGAGGTGGGACTCCGCAAAAACCGCAGGTGCGAGTGGGAGTTTCTGTCGGCAGAATATGACTTGCTCAACCCCCCTTTCACGCAGGAGATTCGCAAAGCAGCCACGTTTCTGACACATCTGATGATAGTTTCTGTGCAAACAAATGTGTTATTCAAGAGAGAAGCTTGTGGGGGATCGAACAGCGAATTGTGATGTATTCCGCTGCCTGAGTATGAGCATTGACCACGTCCTTACAACCGCAATGTGGGCCGATTCTGTTCAGCAACAAACATACAGGAAACTTCAAGTTGATGGCAGGAACCAAAGGTCCCATGGGGGTCCGAGGGTCCTGAAGCGTAAGTCCTGGGGTCAGGCTCTGTTCAGACTCGGGTGGCCTGCATCAGCCACAGACAGCCCAACAGACAGGACAAGGCCCAACCACTGTCCCCGTGTCTGTTCAGCAGATCCACAAGGGTACAGTCCTGAAGGAGACGACAACTTCCGTTTGGTGGAACTCAGGAAGCCTGCGTCACCCGCAGAAACACAAACCGCGTCATTGCTTTAATCTTTCCCGTTTTCTTATCGTTTCAGTGCTCCTACTACCCGCCGTGCAAAAGTTCTCGCATCGCCAACGAGAAGGCGGTGCGGGACTACGAGCTCAAGTTCGGGTCTCCGGGCAAGACGTTCCCGTGCCTCTACAACCCGGACAACCCGAAGGAGGTGATACGCACGCGCCGCTTCCACCTGAGTCACGTGATCCACGGGATGGTGTGGAGCTCCCTCGTCTTCCTGCTCTCCCTTGCCACGCTGGTATTCGCTGTCAGGAAAAAAGGGTGCGACTTCGTGTGATGTGAGCCGAGCCAAGCAGCAAACAGACCATCAAGTTTCGTCGGCTTGGATGCTGTTTTTTTCACTGAGGTCATTGACCTGAGAGGTCCATTAAGGGATGACACTTGGATGCTGTGAGGCAGCAGTAAGAGGAACCTTGAAAGCCTGGGATGGCTTCGCGGAGGGAGGTGGACACAATTCCAACTCGGGACGAAAGTGTCGTCAGTCTGAGGCTTGAGGCGACGACAAGACGTCGGTGGCTGTCTGCGCGGTGAGTGAAGAGTTGTCCCCGGGCGCCGCTCGTGATGACGCGACTGTGGTAGGGACACCATCACGTGTCGTGAACGTTTACCCAAGGCACCTGGAGAATCACGCAAACCTGTCGTCAGCCAGTCACAACATTCTCGCGCCACCTTGAAATTGACGTTCAACCAGAACGTGTGAACTGAGCTTTTCCAGGTGCAAAACTTGTGCGAGGTACATGACTTTCATCCGTTGTCCTCATTCTTCAGTCCAAGTGCTTCTCAGAAAGGAACCGCCTGCGGCGACGTCACTCTTGCCCTTTTCACTGGACAAACCATCGACCTCGGGCTGTGGGAGATGTGTGGACAATTGGTGTGCTTTTGGCTGCAGCTTGAGATGCCTGTGTAAAAAGCTGGTCAACATCAGGCTCAGCGTCACGCTTTCATCCGGGCAAACTTGTTCCTTCACACATGTCCAATTATCAGCACAAGTGGGAAAGGTCCACTCGCCCCCTGGCCTTTGCGAAGGCCTGAAGCACAAGGGCCACCTCGTTGGCACCTGAGAGCAGACCGGTGCTTTTTAGCATTGCCTCTGGGCCTGGTACTCTGGCTGAGGTTGTGAGTTTTTCTGTCTGGCGCCTCATGTTCACGGTTACAGAAATAATTGAGAGCTTTGAAAGGTATTGTTGCTGTGTGACACAATATCTCAGATCAGGTAACGCAATGTCTGTGGGAATCATGGTCACAGGACAGGACAGCACAAGACACGAGGTACATTCGACTGAATTGCTGGCAGAGCTGCATCAGCTTTGTACTCGAACTGGTTGTCCAAAATGAGAATGTTTGAAAGTTCATTTCTGTACCATATCGTAAATAAATGTATTTTTCATGTGAATTGTTTGTTTTCGTCTCAGTGCAAAATGCAAGTGAGAAAGCCCTGACTCGAAGAAGTATTGACCCACCAGGATATCGCTCCGCACATGTCATGAAAAGTCGGACCCTTTGGTGCTGGTCGTCTGTGTCTGAAGACAAAAGTTTTTTGTCCCACTGTCCCCTCGTTGGTCACTCGTGAAGTTACGTTCCACGTTTCAAGTCTCATGCGTGTGAAGTCATTCTTAATCATTCGTGTGGTCTTCTGTCTGGGCATCCTGCCCTTTAGCTGTCTTCACCAAAACCCATTTGGGAAGTTCAAAGCGAATCAGAAAGGCATTTCTTATTTATGCCCCTTTCGTCCCTGTCCGCCGAAAGGAAGGCATCGGAGACTTTGGCATGCAAGCGGCGCATCAACGTCCCTGGAGCGAAGCCGCAGAAATTGCCTTCCATTGCGGCTTGTAATTCCTTGAGGAGCTTCCAGTGTTTAGATAGGGAAGGAAATTTCTCGTCCTTCCAGAGCAGTCATGTTCGTGGCCTTATTAAATTTATAGCAAATCTTCCATTTTTGTAAAGGAACCGCAGGAAGCCATTGGGATTGGATCAGGCGAGGAGTTGTGTGTGCTGCTGCTGTTCTGGTTGCGAAGTTGTTGTGGAATTGATGAAGTTGCGGAGTCGGAGGCTGCTGTGAATGATTTCTTCTTCCCTCAACCTGTTGCAGTTCTCCCTCAGTACAGTCAGTTTCTCTTGAATAGAGTCATGCATGGGAAATCGTGTTCAGTGTCGCCCTGAATTCAGAAAGTTTCAATCGATAGAGTCTGTGTGGAAACATGTATCGCGGCGCCATGTCTGACGAAGTGAAGCAGATTCATGTTCCATTCATCAGTTGGTTAATTGACTTGAAAGCTCATTTCACGTTCAACTTCTTTCATTTAAATCAATATTTTGATGAAGTCTCTCTTTTCAAGCTTCAGGAAGACACGATCAAACTCAATGCCTCGCAATTAATGCATCAAACGTCCGATTAAAGCCTTGAAGGAGAATCCCGAGTCATGACGCTGCATTTAAGAAAAGACTTGGTTGGATCAAATTCGTTTGGAGACAAGTACGAACCAAGGAAGTTTTGCTGACTTGTCAAGTTTTGAGTGCCTTGTCCGCACTCCTCATGACAAAACAAATTTAACCAAACAATCCAGGGTTTCTGGCTGACAGTTGCATGCATTTCAGATCACGACATCCATTTAGCCATTGCAAAACGAGAATCGGTTATCAGATCTTCTTGCCATCTGGTCCCTAAATCCCCTGATCGCACCAACGCCCCAGCTGTCTGGAATGGAGGGAGATGTCCGAGTGATTTATCCACTGCGGTAGGTAACGGCGCCAGCCCAGCGCCATTAGTCAGCCCCGCCGCCCAGATAACTTGTGAATACGAGAGGGTCAGGCCTATTTTCTGTGGCTTGGCTGCTCAGGTCACTCCCGAATGGAACTGAGAAAGTGTCCCCAAAGTCCTGAATGCTATCTTTGCAACGCAGACTGAAGTCTTCCGTTCATTATGAACGCGCTCGGCACAGCGCATCAGTGATCGAGTCAAGTCTTCAGACTCTGAGGGTCACAAATCAGGGTCAATAGCTGTGTGGCTCTTCAGAATCCCCTCCACCTATTTGAATCCAAATGGCCGTGATTTGTGCATTTCTTGGTGCGTCAGAGACCAGGTGCGTGAGTACATGAGGCTGCGACCCTGCACAAGGCTGATGGGCTCCCCTGACAACATCACTACCGTAATGGGCGAGTGTAATCAGGAGTAAACGTCATTTCAGAGATTCTATCATCATCAGTCTCAAAACCCATGCAAAATCCTTGGGCAGGCTTCAGTGAATTACTCGCTACACGCAATCTGCCATGTCCCCAGCCAGCTAGACGCGGGAACTGGGGCAGACGCCCAGACTCGTTCTCTCTCTCGGTGACACGTGACACGTTCTGGTCTCGCCAATAGGAACTGAAGGCGATGAAGTTGAATATTTCAAGCACACATTGCGTGCCCGTTTGTGAAACAATTTGCGCGTTCTGGTAAAACTTGCGAACTGCGGTTTGAATGAAAGTCTCAACTTTCGCATACAAACACATCATTTGAATTCGCACACGTGTATTCAACAATGAATCAAAGAAGTTTTCACTAGCTCGCGTACTCCAGAGCACGGGGATGGTTCGGGAAAACACGGTGAGTGGATCCTCTTTTCCAACACCAGGGTGGAGAAAGGCCTGAGCACAACACAAAGCATTGATCAGTGTTGTCGTACATCATTGTCCAATTTGCAGTGACACAGCTGAGCAAACAAGAACAAAAGACGAGGGTCCCGCCGCTGCGGGGAGACTGTCATCAGGGATCAGCGAGATAAACACGCGTAAAAAATGGATTCGATCCACGCGACGCACCTCACAGATGCGCATTCCTCGTTCACACACAAAGCACTGTCATCGTGGATAAATAAATACCCCAAAACAAAAGCAAACACTATCGTCATTGTTGAAATCCTGCGCAAAAGACACGAAGGACATGCATGGGAAGGAGAGCCTTGCAAGCTGTTTTTTCCACTGGGAATTGTTTTCTCAGTCAATGTGTACACGCACGGCAGGGTCTTGTGCATCTGGGGCACATTCTGCTGGCACTGTTCAGACATAGGGAGGTTCCGCAAATTGAAAGCGTTGGCGCACGCGTGAATGTAGACGTAGAAACCACCCTGTGGGACACACTACTCATTGGATACCACTGTTTAAATCTGATTCCAAATAAAATTCTGCCCTGATTTGCAACAAATTTGAACAAAAATAGTAACATAAAAAGAAAGCAAAACCATAGTAAAGAATACGATCCATTTTGCTAATTTGGACTTCAGAATTATGTTGTGTAGTGGGCCCCACAGGGTGAGTTTCTACGTCCACGTTCATGCGTACGTCTACGTTTTCAATGTGCGGAACCTCCCTGTTGTTAGGGTTCACTCCACGGCACCTTCAGAAGGGCGCAGCACGCAGTCAGCGGCTCAACTGTGATGAACGCACTGTTTGCATGAAGCCGTCCACTCCAAAGTAACCACTGACAAATCGGCCGCAATATTTCACCTTCAAACGAGCACCGTGGTCCCGGGTGGAAATATGATTGGCCCTGACGAGTCCAAAGCTCCGCACAAACGATCCGACGGAGTTTTTTGTGTACAGAGCGATGGCGGGTTGTGCGGTCCGTCTCAGTAAACCTCACATCAAATTTAACGCCTGATCGTTTGTCGCCGCAGGCAACGAGAAGGAGTTCCTCATTTAACCATTAGCAGATACTCCACTGCTTTATCAGGATCCATTTGCCGCAAGTCACTTGCAATATCACTCATACCGGCATGTTCCTCGCGTGGGTCTGAAGTTCCTGTTTTGAATGTGCTGAAAGGCAGAACATGTTGTTGATTTTTTGCAGGAACACAGAGTAGAATTTTTACTTTTGGCAAATCGGTTCACTTTGTGCACTGAGGATTTTTTCTGTTGCTCCCAAGCTTTCTAACGTGTCACTTTTGACAACTGTTTCCACAAACACCTTCGGAGGGACACCTTCACACAGTAAAACCAGGAATCTTGCTTGAAATATTCACCTTTTTACCAAGTGAAAACTTCATTGTTTGGCAGATTCCACGTGAGCGCGATGCCATTCTCCGCTGCTGAGCATTTTGCATCACATTTTACATCAGATCACTCCAAGTCTCAAAGCAATTTCCTCCGCTTCAAGTAAAAATCGCCCAATGTGTCTCAAGCATCTCATTCGTGAAAATGAAGCCTTGGAAATAAATTAGAAAAGGCTGGTTTTCTCTTGAGCAGTTTCTTGCAAAATGAATCTGATTACAGATCTGCATCCCGCACAAATTTTTCTCCAGAGAAACAGATGATTGGTTTGAAGCCTGAAGATTTAAGATTTGCATTCTTTTCATTCCTTCTTCATCGGTTTGTACCAGGAACGTTCTTGTCCTTTAAAATTTATTCAAACCTGAATTCTTCTTTCTCCTGTTGCAAGCGTTCTGCGAGCAGTGGGACTCCTCAAGTTTTGTGACCAAACCAAACTGCTTGTCGCCTCCATTTGGATAGAGATCAGCGCTACAAGCGGGGCAACTGCTGGATAGAAAAGCACGAATACTCGTATTCTCGGAACTGGAGACAGCGTGGTGATGACAGCAGCGCCCGTGGTGAACTGATCCGCGCCAGGGGTGTCGTCGAGCAGCGACGCTGTGTAATCGAGAGGAAAAGTTCCTGATGGAAAAACTTTTGAGGTCATAAACCGAAGATTTGAGATTTTGTAGACTCTACTCCTCTCTCCGCTGAAAGTTCTGCTCTGTTACAACTGGCGAGGGAATCCTTTGCACTTTGTTGGGTGAAATAGGATTCTAAATTTTCAATGACAGTTTGACAGCCACAGAATTCCAAGTGTTGGGAAAGATATCTTTGAACACCAAAAGTTTGTGGGTCTTGTACGAGTATTTGAGTATCTCATATCCAGCAAACCGACTTCATTTGGGAGCTGTCCGCGAGAAAACTCGCCAACATCTCCCGGTGGTCCTGTTCCCCTGTTGAGGTCTTTTGAAGATCAAAACTCGCAAAACTCACTCAGAAAAGTTCACTCAGAAGTCTCTTTCTCACAACATTGACTTGATTCGTCTTGGTGAAGCAAAACTTTGTTCACTGAGGCCACAAGCCAGGGAGACATCAGGCAGTACGTTGCCCCATCATTCTATTTTTGCTTGTCACGTCACACGTAACTGTGGCAGGAAATGGAACAAACACGCCTCAAAATGCTTGTGGAATCTGTAACGACGGAAACAACCTGTTGTGAGGAGCCATGAATCTTTTCCCGCGTACAGTTTCACAAGGCAGGAAACACGTCTCTGCCATTTTGCGCTGATAATTATCGTCTCGCATGCGCATCAACAAGACACTCGCCGGCTTCATCAGGAGTTTATGTCATTATGACCGTAATGAAGCGGTAAGCTCAGCGAGCTTCTTCATCAGCCCCCGTTGTTCCGAGCAGCTCCCGGCGGCAGCGGCGGCGGCGGCGGTGGTGGCGGCGGCGGTGGTTGTGGTGGTGGTGGTTATGGTCGTGAAGGCTGCCGTCAGGATGGTGGTGGTGGTGGTGGTGGCAGTAGCAACAGCGATGGAGTCGTGGTCGTGGTGGGAAGGAATGCAGTGGCAGAGTCGTGGTGGCAGTGGCGGTGGTGACTCCAGCTGCAACGGCGTTGACATAGAGTTGGAGGCCTTTGTGGCGGCGTCTGTGGGAGGGAGGGGCTCCTAAGGAAAACTACAGCCAGCTTCGCTCCAGATCTCCCACTCCCACTCTCCCCCACTTCTCTTCGTCTGACTGCAGTGTGTTCACACGAATTGGGCTGGGGGTCTTCTGAATTTGAAATTCTGGAGTTCTGGTGCGGACAACCCTGGACATGGGGATCTGTGGTCCCCTCTGGAAGTGCAGAAGTCCAGATTCAGACAATCGATGCGTGGGTGTGCCTGTGTGTCAGCACATGTATGTCTGTCAAAGAAGGTACTCATACGCAATGCAGAAACTGAGTAACTAAGCATATGTCGTTTTCCAATGTTTGCTGTCAGAATGAGGGGGAAATAATCTGTTTTCGCCTCATGCATTTGTCGCCTCATGGCATGTGTACGAACTGTGAATGCCGTCCTCTCGTACTCTGCGCAGTTGCGGCTTCGGAAAACAATGCCTCACTACGACAAAGCTTTTTTTAGATCCTTTGTCCAGCAAAGCCGTTTGTTTTGCAGATCAGAACAATTGTCTGCAGGTGTTTTTCCATGTCTCTCTTGTTTGTTAATGTTCTGTCGTACATTACCACAACAAGCGACAACTTCCTGCAGGGGCTTTTGCAACGTCGGTGCCTGATCACAACAACACCCATGTCAGCTGAAGCAGGATTAAATCCAGGGAGTGGGATCCACTGGCGAGGTCCTCACCTGGTTTTCTTTGCCCAACAAATCTGCCTCTGGATGGATTCTGTCGCGGGTTCCTGGAGTAACAAAGCTGTTGGCGCGGATTTGTGAGAGAGGGAGGACCTGGCACGTTTCAGCTGAATCATATCTCACAGTCTGCGACACCAACTTTGTTCCCCTGGTTCATGCGAGCAGTGATGGCACCGTGACAACTTCCTCCCCGTCCCAAAAGCCTTCAGCCGCGGACAACAGCCTTGACTAAGACGAATACCTGAACATGGCTTCCGAAATTACAAACTTGTCCCCAGTGCCCGCAGGGAACAACAGAGAGAAAAAATATGTGCTGCTGCTTCCACGCTGATAAAAGCAAACCTGACAGTTCACACAGCAGAAGTTGTGCACTTCCTTTTGAAATCCGTAACCGGCTTAATTTAAAGTTTCAGGAAAGCCTGACAGCACGCATTCATCTTCACTGACACACAAAGGGAAAACCGCGTACTCTGCCTGCGCCATTCCTCGTGTGAAGGGAATCCCGGTTTGTGTCTCCGCTGGAAAATATGAAATTGCATCAATGAGGGTATTTTGTGCAAATCTGGTCTGAATGGCGGGATGCGGGGAGGAAATCCGCCGGAGATGAGGCCCAAGATGCGCGCGCATCAAGCCCCCATTAGCCGCGCAATCTGCGTCCTGCAGAAGAAAGCTGCAGGTTCTGAAAAAAAAAACTGACTGACATTATTTTGCTGACAACACATGAAAATATATCAATGAAATCAAGGTGAGAAAATACGTTTCTGGGAGAAGACAGAACTTGATGCCGCGAAACCTTGAGAAGTTTTGCCGTCCAGAGACCGTACAGCCAAACGAAAAGTGAGTTTCACCAAACGGAGGCTTGGTGGCTTTTTCAGGTTTTCCCTAATGTTAATTAGTGCCAGTATTCGTTGAGTCGTTGGAGTGCACAGTACAACACACCTCGACTCACCACATCGCGCTTCTAATTGGCCCAATTTTACGGACAATTGGTGCTTCATCACGTCGCACTTCCTGAGGCCTTCTTTTCATCAGTGGGAGCAGGTCTGAATACACCCACCTTTTTCAGTCTCTGAAGTTCAAAAAAAGACTGATCTCATTCCGAGAAATCAACCGTGATTGAAGAACATCAGGAGGCCCAATGAAAAGCACAAAATTAAGGTTTCCTACGAGAACAGACAATAATCTAATCAAAATGAAACAAAGAGGTATTTTGGGATAACGAGCACCCATTCTCTCAGCTGCAGCCGTGTTCGCGGCGGATGCGGAGGCGACAGCAGAAACACCGTGTGGAAACCCACCACAGAGCCCCGAAGCGTCGAAATTACGAGACAATGCAAAGCCTCTGTTTGCCCGGCGACGAGAATAAACACAATAAGAGCTTCATTTTCTTCCACGGCGGATCCTGTTCGGCCCCTGAGAGGATTGGTGTGTTTCCAGTGGAGGTGCGGGTCCCCTGCGCTCGTGTCTGCGCAGCGAACGAGAAGCTCCACCGAAGGGGCGCGGGGACCAGGGGAGGAAGGAACGGGGAACCAGTGCGTCTCGGAGATGCATCGGGCCAACGCGTGCTCAGTCATGGCCGAAGACCGACGGGACATGTGAGCATCGGGCATCGTCGCAACATGATTTGTCCGCAATGTCGTGTAGCTCGTCTGAAGGAAAACCAGAAGACTCTGTGTGTTTGCTTCTTCAATGTAAGGAGAACGATAGGGAATCCCCTCGTGGGGTTCACTCAGCATCAAACATCGGGTCAAAGGGCTCCAAGCGAATGGACTTGAACCCCTGGAGATTTGAGAATGGACAATCTTCGGCAGCAAACTGATGCGGAGCTTGTGTCGTAAATATGATTGGTGCGGTCCTCCATCATGGATCCCTGTCACCCCAGATTTACTCTACGTCTCCTAATCCCATCAGCCTCCAAGAATTCACACAGGTCCATACCTTAATGCACGGTTCATGTCACTTTGAATATTAAGCACACAAATCATTGCTGCCTCGCGCACCCCCCATGGAGGGAGGGAATCTTTGGGAGAAAGCCAATGGAGGGAGGTTGGGTTGTCTAATAGGTCGGCGGCAAATAGGACGGGTCCCGGGTAATTGGAAATCAATGCCTGAGTAAACTCACTTACTCGTCTCACACGACACCCCTTGAATCCATAAGCAGCGTTTCTTTTTGTTCAAAGAGCAGCTCGAGCTGCACTGAGGAGGGTGCAACACATCCAGTTCATTCAGGACACATGTGAGTGTGTTAGTTGTGGGTACAATTGGCGTAACTCGCTCAGAAAGCCGTGAAGAGATGCGAGATCGCCGTTGGGATTGACGCAGGATTGTTGTGTTGTGCGAAAGGTCAAGTGTTGGGACCAGGACCAGACAAGGGGTGGAGTTTCCGGTTGTTGCGACACCGCCCTCAAACACCTGGCTGCTTCAGAGCCTCAGACGCGGTCAAGAATCCGCAACTGAAACTGAGCACCTTTCCTTTGTTGTACCAAGGTTGTAGCAGCCAAAGTGTTTTTCTGCTGTCTCCACGTAACGGAACAAATCTCATTGCACTGCATGATGCTCCTCCTGGATATTCGTTTCATTTCGGATGGACGACGTGACTCGACCTCGATTCCTCGCAGTACTCGTAACGCGAGAACATCCAAAAGCGTGCAACAGACCTTTGAGATTCGCAGCTTGGTGCTCAGTCTATTCCAGTGCAGCACTATATAAATCCCCATTCCGTCCTCGAAATCAAATTTGTTTGGAACCAATTGTGTTGACTTGACGTGAAATGCTTTTTTGATCCATTTTTATGAGCGGATTTGGTCAGCGCGGTGCACGAGGACTGACTGTGGATGGTGAGGCAGCGGCGTGGCTTTTGACAAAGGAACCAAGGTCCTGAGGTCCTGAGTCTGCGGCTCAAGCGTTGGATCACACAGAACATCTCCCCCCACACACACACACCTTCCTCACATCTCATGGCAAACGACACAACACTTTGAATTCCGACATGGAGAGTCAAAAAATTGAATTCACAGTGGAAGTATTGATCCTTTCAAAGAATTTGCAGTGGCGTCACACACTCAGGAAGGAAAGTGGTGCTCAGTTTAGATTTCACTGCAGTAATGGTGTTGGCTGAGCAAACAGTCCCCTTTCACTAGTCTTGATGAATCGTGTTTTCCAGTGTGAGAAGCCTTGAATTTTACAGCATGTTTTCCTTCATGCCCGGATTTCCAGTGCTTTGGGTTCCGACACGCGAGAGTCGTTGTTGTTGAGTCCTTGTGTGCACTTGAAAGGACCACAGAAAGCAAGAGTTGGAGGCGTCCTAGTACTCCGCTGGAGGGGTACGATGACTTCTTATACAGTACTGGGACGAGGGAACGGGCGACAGGTTTGCATTGGAACGCCCGGTGCCTCTCATTGCGCTGAAAGAAACACTGTCAGGCACTCGAGGAGCATGAAGGTCTCTTTTTCCAAATTTGAGACAGTGTAGATCTGTTTCGTGTGGTGTTCTCAGCACAATTCAATTCCACCCGCAGAAAGTGTGGCTCGGTTGTACTGAGGTCTTGACATTCGTGAAGCATCGTGGATCCAAGATACAAACGTGCAGCAGCAGGAAGCAGCGTCCTTTCCAGGGACGTCCTGCAGTTCCGTGATTGCTCCCCCCAACGCGTGGACATCTCTAATTTTGCCACCAGCAGGAGTTGCCTGAGGTTCCCGGCGGAGGGAAGTGAGGCTTGATTAGGTGGTCACGCTGAGGGCGAACCTTTGTGCACCTCGGTCTGGGCAGCGCTAAATCACAGTGTACTCCATGTTCAATGCTCGGAGAAATTTCCAGGACAAGTCACATGCAGCAAGCAGCTTTTACAAGTGCACGTCCCTGGAATTCTTGTGCATGTGTGCCCCGTGGCAAAAGTGCGTGTAAACGTGAACTTGGTGCGAAAGACATGTCGTGCTCGTTGATAAAGCACAAAACATACACGCCTGCAGAATTGGACAAAGTCCAGGGTGGGTCAGTCCGGAAATGTTGGACATAACTTTTTTTCTGGGGAATTGATCACGTCCTTGGCCGCCGTACATTGCCACGTCTATCAAGTGCCCAAGGAAAGCTGTGCCAAATTCTTGTGCAATTACCACGATGAACAAGGCAGGAGGGGAAAAAGTTCGGTTCCGACTGCACGGGACTGTTGCATTCATTGGCGCAGAAGGGACAGTCACGGATTTCCTACGGTTCCTGCTGAGAATTTCCTTCTCCTCACTCTTCTGCACTTACTCGCCGCGTGGTCACATTCAAATGACTCGTTTTGCCCATTGTCCCCGACTGCGATGGCATTTGGCCACTTCTGACACAGCGGAAATTAAGGGGACGGTTGACTGGGCTGCTCAGTGCGGTGCGGGCCGGAGGTCCCAGCGCTCGCGTGTTCCGCCATTTCCTGTCCAATTGCCCTGAGTGGGCTTCGCCTCGTGTCTCGACTCTCCAAACACCCTTGTCTCGCTTTGCAAGCTGAACATTTCATCCCGCTTTCAGTGCTTTGTAATTCTGCAAAATGGTTAGGGCCTCCTATCGACGTTGAACACATTTTCGCAGCAACGAAGATAGGATCCAGGGTCGGATCAAGAGAAGTCCTGCTCAAGTTTAGTCCCAGTGCGCTCGTAGAGCATGTTAGAACCAAAGACTTTTTTCACATCCAATGCTAAAATGGGCTCAAATCACTTGTATCTGGAGTCAGGGGACCAGGCCCCAGGGACTCTTCGATCCGTCGCAGGTTGAAAATTTCACCCGGTCATTATTACTGTTCACCCTGGGAAACTTCATTGCCCCCGCAACGTGCAGATCTATACATTCTTGTAGCGTGCAGTCTGAAGCTGTGTGACTTCAAGCAAAGCTCATCAAAAAATGAAAAAAATCGCCAATTTCTTCGTTGTGCCTCAAAGCACCACTTGTTCTTTTTTTGTGGCAACAAAATGACTCGTCATTTGCTGTTTGCTTTGGCTTCCCAGGGATGGTGTGAAGAATTGTTTCCCTTGGGCGTATTCTTCAAATAAGTTTGTCTATGCCCTCACACAACACACAGGAAAAACCTTTCCGGCCGTTCACAGTCTACAAGTGTGGCAGACAAAACGGAGTGGGCACACACACACACACACACACACACACACACACACACACCAAAGAAACAGAGGAAGAAGTGGCCCAATCCACGTCACTTGAGGCGAGGTTCCACCACACGGCCTGTTCGTGGGCCCCATCCACTCCACAAAATCACTTGGACGTTATTGCGTTTGAATCCCTGATCGGGTCTCCCCGTCTCTGACGCCTTGAGCCTCTGACCTGAAACTTCATTTGATTATTTGCCGAGGGGCCATTCTTCCTCCGCTCTGTCAGGAGGGATTATGACGACAATGCTTTTCATCTGAAGGTCCCGGGACCCCGAGTCAAAAGTGATATCAATGGGCACTTTGTCTTCCTCGCCTGTCTCTTTCTTGAGAAGTGGTCATGAATTTCTGCGCGGTTCGCACCCACACGCTGCTGCAGCCGAGTGGAGAAGCCTGCGCATCGTTTTTGGTCTGACGTGGGGTGGTCTGCATGGACTTTGTGAAAAGAAAACAACAGCATTCAGCGCGAAAGTCAGTTCTGTGCAAACGATAACGGGTGCACGTTTTTTCTGTATCTTGCACGGCTTTGTGGATGTTGTGACACTGGTCGGGTAAAGATGTGTTGTGTTTGGTCCTGTCCCAAAATGTCTGTACAGTCCCTAAATGCAAGAAGACAGTGTTCTGACTTTCAGTTCTTGCCCTGAGAAAGGTAGTTTCAAATTGAAACTGAAGGAGGAAAAATAACTTTCTCTTGACGTGAGTCAATGTAAATTTGCTCAGTTGACTCGTCGCCAAAAGACAGATCTTCACTAAATTTGCATTGTAATTCGCCACTCGGTGGTGATGTTTATTTTTTCTGACAGTGTACGTTACGTGTATATACTCGGAACTGTATTTGGTGTGCATTTGCTCAATATACTTCCGCTTGGCCTTTCATTATAGATTTACGTGCGGAAAGGCAATGTATAATAAATAAGGGAAGCGCGTTGATCAAGGGTTACAGAAATGTCACTCTTCCATTGATTTTCCTATTACTGTTACGAAGCGCCTTTCCGGTGTGGCCATGGCACGTCTCAGTGTTATAAATCCTGTCTGCCCCACTCGTGCCTTCCCGAGTCAAAGAGTGTGGAAAGCCAAGGCGTCTCGACCCTGCACGAACGCTTCTCCACGCTCTCAACGTCGGCGGCAGAGGTTTGGTTTCTGGAGGGTGTGAGTCTGTGACTTGTGTCCAGTTTCCTCTGTTCAGCGAGCGCCGTGCTCAGACAAACAAAACCGGAAGTGTCCGAAACTGAGATTTTCTCATGTCTGCTTCTGCACCTGCGTGGGCAGTGGAATCGAGCGACGTCACGCAGAAGAAGGGTCTCAGCCTCCTGACTCAAGAAGCTTCAACTGTATCAAGTGTTGACGCCACGCTCTTGGGAAACCTTTGAAGTTGACTGAACCTTCTGCGACAAAGAACAGTGGAACAAACAGCAGTGTTGTCGCTTTGCTTCGTCTGCATTCTGTGACTGAGTGCAGTTTTTTGTGTGTCTGGTAGACACAAATGTCGATGTGGTAATGAACTTTACCTGCCTTCTTCAGCCGCAGGTAGAGGCGGGAACACCTCGTGAAAGCATCACACGCAGACCCTCTCGTTCTACATGACAACACTGAAGTGCTGACTCAGAAGAACCGGTTGTCTGAAAGTGCGTTTTGTCTGGGGAAAATCGCGAGTTTTAGCAACCATTGATTTTCACACCGTACCATGCCCTAGTTGCCAGATCGCTGACACAGATATCATTTGGCCACAATTTGTCATTGGCTCTCAGTGGAACTTTGACAATCTGTGCCACTAATATAGCAACTGGGGCGCGTTGGCTCCCGGAGGCCGGACAGATCTGCTGAAAGTCGCTGTTTTCTCCAGATGTGGCGTGGTCAGCTTCGTGCTTTCAACATTGACGCCATCGCAACGAACACATTTTGAGTGTTTTGAAACCCAGCGCAGTTCCGCACGGGCGTCAAATTTTGACACAAGAAAAGGAATGCTTTCTCCACAGGTGTGTTCTGTGGGTCTTTTTTGTCTGAGGACATTGTGTGAACAATTGATGCATTCAACACAAGACTTGACACTTCAGCTTCACACCAACAAAGCACACTGTTTGCGGCAGGGAGCCCCGAGCACGAAGAACCACAGGAGCATTTGGCCATATCTTAAAACCCCTGAAATACGCTGAAACAAATATCCTCCAAAACATGGCTGCCGATACTTGATACCACAGCTGCCCAGTCGGCTCGTGGCCTTGTCAGCACTTCAAGAACCGTTTTGTCATTCAAATGACTGAAACAAAACAGCAGGCTGGGAATGAAGATTGGCAAGGTCAAGGCTCCATCAGGAGAGCAGAGACGGCAATTCTGACTCCAACGGCCTCTCAGCCCGCACAGCGGGGACTTTAGCCAATTGAATGGTTATTTCGACAGGCCAATTTGGAACCTGAATGCGCATTGGCCAAAGGGCTCCGATTGGTTCTCGGCGGAAGAGATTGAAGTTTTGTCTCTGACTTTCCAGTACTCGTAATCAGGGACGTGAACCATACAAAAGAAGAGGTCACCAGACGGACGATTTCGCGAAGCGAATTTCTTTCGTGCGTGCTCTGCTGAAACTCGCCTGATACATTTGCACTTCAACTTGCGATGACCACAACTCACTTCCTTCTTTGGCTTTTGCAGAAATAACTCCACAGCAGAGAAAGTTACTTGAGCTATGGGCAGCTCGTGCAGCAGATTCTGATTGAGAATTCCGCAGGCGTGCGCTATATTTCACATTGATGGAGAGCAAAGCTCTGTGTTCCTCTGGGGCCCCTATCTCCGTCAAGCTTTTCATATTAGAAGGTGATAAGCCACATCTGAGGCCATCAAAAGAACTTGACGTATTTACCAAGTAGCGTTCTCTGAAAGTGTTGCCTTTGTTGCCTTTGATCTACTGCGCAAGGTTGCTGCAGAGATCTGCTGCTGCTGTATCGAAAGGAAAGAACTGTTTGGAAATTCACTTCACCCACAGGAACACAAACGACATTGTTTTATGATGGTTCATTGAACAACCCAGTTTTGATGTGAGGAGAACTTGAGCTCAAGGCAAAATGCACGTGACTTCTGATCTGTCTCAGTAACAAAGAGACACTTGTCCAGAAGATGTGTCAGAGAGTCCCTGTTCAGGCAAAGATGTTCCACAGTGTGAGATTGAGGCAGAGACATTTCATCCAACAAACTTAAGTGAAATTGACAAATTTGTTTGCTGAGAAATGAGGTAGAGCCTGTGGCAAGATAAGCCCCCGACTGTGCTCCGGCCACAATGTTATCAGAATCTCAATCACTCTGGATGGACCTTCACTCACCAGATCTTCATCTGAAGATAAACCCACGAGATGAGTAAGTGGAGGGATTGCCTTCAAACCTGCACATTACGAACCATCTCGCGCTGCTTGAAGGACATTGAAAACAATGTGGGAAGGAAGAAGTTACGGTACCAAACTGCAAAATGCATCAATTGGGAGTTTTAGCAGGTCGGTCCGGTCACCACCAATGTGGCTCAATTGTCAGATCAGTTGCACAGACAACCAAAGTCTCAAACTTGTGAAGAACCTTTTGTAAACAGCCAGTTGAGGTCATTCTCGGTTGTCTGCGCCACCGGTCTGGCTTTTGGCGCACGGCAGGGAACAGCAAAACTGGCCATACCAAAATCTTCCCGTGTTCTCACCCGAATGTCATTGAGAACATTGCACCTGTGCACCAACTTCCCACAACAGTCACTCATCCAACAGTTTGATTGAATCATTCATCTGGAAGGAGAGAAAAGTTACAGGCATAAAACATGTTGCAACGCACCGCATCACAACAGAGACGTCGCAACAGCTTCTTCCCCTGGTAAATCTGAGGCGAAGATCAAAGGGAAGAGCTGAGACTAATCACTTATGGCAGCACGAGTTGAGATCCCCTAATTGCAGGTTAAGTAGATACGTGTGAGGAATCAAGAGTCTTTGGCGCAACTCGCGACTCCTTCTATCTAACGGAGAGAGCCCCATGCATCACGGTGATTTGGACTGAGGAGACTCCTCTGGGAATGGCCATTGTGGTTGTGGATTGCGTTGTTTGACCCGTCTCAGGCGAATCTGACATTCTCTCTAATTGGAAGTGATAGCCTGTGTCGAAGGAAGAGCTGGAATCAGACACGTACGAGTAATGGTGCGCAGAGCTGCAGAATTCGCTCATACAGACAGACAGACAGACAGACAGACAGACAGACAGACAGATAGACAGACAGACAGCCAGACAGACAGACAGACACACACACACACACACACACACACACACAGAACCAGCGTAGATCTTCGCGAAAAGCAGTGAATGGGAATTTACAGGGCTCAAAACACCTTTGTGTGTTTAGTGGATGCCTTGTCCTTTCATTTCACTCTCCTTCAACATCTTGGTTTGGTGCACGTACGTTTGGACACCGACTGGAAGTCCCTCACTGAAGTTTCTCATCTGCGAGTCGTAGTCTTCAGTGTCGGACCTTTTTGCTGCCTGTCACGACACAGATGGGTCAAAAATCCTGTTACGGTTGTTGGTGGGACAAGATTCCACTCAAAGCGGGTAACGTGTGCGGTGGAAAGAAGAAATGTTCATCATGTTCTCCGGGTAAAGTGCAGTCAATGATGGTCCCCGAGGTTCCCACATGGAGTCTCCGCTGTGAGAGTGCACATCACGAGCTTCAGAACTGTGGTCAAAGCAGTCCACTTAGAAATCCACAGGGGACGACTGCGCAGGCTCAGTGAACCATTGTGCTTCTTGGCAACCTCCAGGCTACCACAAGACAAAGCATCGTTCGATTCTATTTCAGGGAAAACAAGCTCAGGTGACTTCTCAAACCTGTCTGAGTCAAGCGGAAAGAAGAGATCACAGCAGAAACCTCTGAAGCACAGACTTCTCTTGGGCAATTTGGTGACCACACAACTTTCTACAAGCGGAAAGCAGTCTGCGCTAAAGGAGACTGATCGAATCAAGTTTCATCAGTCGCAGAAATGGATACAGATGGTTTTGTTATGGCTCACGCATTTACTCATTACTAGACCTCAGCGGAGTTGAAGCTCGTTCTCTTGATGGAACTCTGGATCAAAGCCTCTGTCAGACGCGTTTTCTACGCTCGAGGTAACTGCGCTTTTTACAGCGTGTTGGTCACAAAACACCTCACAGCCACTGAGTGCCACCCCTCCCCCCGCACACGTGATAACGTCTACGAACCGAGTAATTTCTTTGCAATCAGATACGTTGTCAAGCAATGAAAAACCTTTGTTGTCACCAAGAAGCACTGGAGCCATGGAACCCCTGTACTCGCGCTATCTCCACCTGCATGAGCGCGTGAAACGCCATCTCTAACGCTTCCTGACAGAAGAAGCCTCTTTCTGCAGCTCCAGGGCGACCACAATTAAACGTCCGACTCAGGGCACAGTCCAGGTACTTGACCTCCCCAGGACTTCGTCGCATCAATTCAGCCAACTTCACGGACACCCCGAAGATAATTCAAATCTGTCATTTCCCTGCACCGCGCGCTTTATCCATTCAAATCTACGATCCATCAAAGGGGGGTTTTGTCTCACATAATCTGGTCGGCGGTCTGTCTTGGTGGACCGAGGCCCACACAGATCTGCATGAAGGCCAGGCTCACGGGAAGGTACCGGATTCGGCATTTTCTTCTGCAGAAATCAAGTTTCTTTTGAATTTCAAGTTGGTACTTGTGAAATGTAAAATTATTTTCACATCTGGCATATTCTTCACGTCAAATCTCTGCACGTGGCAGAACGTAGCTGACAAAAAGACCACGAACTGAAGATAACCTTGCGGCAGGAACGTACTCGTAATGTGCAAAAAGTGCTTTGCCTCAAGTCACCCAAGATACGTAAAACACGTTCAAAATTTGCAACATGAAATGAAGACACGTGCTGATGTAGGATTAAGAAAACGCACTTTACTTGGTACAAGAATGATCTCGTTTGAACATCAACAAAACATGTGTTACCCACGTCACACACAGTCACTCCGGGTGCGTTAGCTTGGAAGCCAAGTTCTGGTGGCAACAAATCACTCGCACTCTATGGCTGCAGAAAAATCTTGCAAACGTCACTTTCTCGTAATTGGGACGCGGGAGAAATGAAGTGGGGAAACGGATTGCTCCCGAATCCCCCTAATTTCGCACGCAGTAGTGGCGCAGGCTCCGAGGAGCGAGCCTCCCCCGGCTCCCGCAGGAGGAGAGAAACGCTCCCAGAAACCGCGGAGAGGGCGACGACGCGGACACGGAGTGGAGGCCGTCAAGGATTGGGTTTCACACGCAGTGCAGCATCGGGAACTTGACGTGATGGAATTTACAAGTTTGCGTCGAGCTGAGTCTGAATTATCCATCCACAGCGTTCCGAAGAAATTGTTCAGGCCTCTACAGGCAGGCAGAGCTGGTTCAGAGGCGTACCTACACCCAGCAAGAACAGCTGTGAATTCTTTAAGATTCTACTGAAAAAGAAAAATCGTGCACGTTCTGAACAATCTTCACCAAACCAGTTGCTGGTTCTTGAGACAATGCATTCTGTGTTGTCATCTCCTTGGGACGAGATTCTGCCTGCAAACAAGCACGAGAAAGAATCAACATCGTTGCTGTCATCTTTTCTGAATTCTGGTTTGTTAAATTTCGCGCATCTTGTTTTTGCCTTCAAATAATTTTCCCTTCTGGTCCATAGAGTCACGAAGTTTCACACCTTTCTGCTGGGAAGAAAGTTTGTGTGAATGGAACAGCCAAACGCGCCATAAAAAGAAGCTGTATCTGCAGCTTCTCACAGCTGACATCTGGTGTAACTGGGCGACTCACGCATTCTCCTCTTGATCCCCAAAAGCAGATTTTCTTCTGAATAACAAACGTTTTTTTCTGCAAGGTACACAACGTTCCAAGTGTTCTTGTATCATTTTGTGAGGAATTTTTGCAGGCAATCAGCAGTTTGGCAACCAGCGGAACTTGCTCTCCCGTGATTCGGAGGAAGTTCTCTTCAATGTCAGAACAGCCCCGAAGAACAAATTCTCACAAGCAATACAAACCATTCATTTGAAACACAGAAGAGGTCAAAGGAATGTAATTTTTATGAAGAAAGAAACGCCTTTTTGACTGGCTGAGATTGTTGATGTTTCTGAATCAAACTTCTGCATGGATAAAAATTATCCATTGATTGTATCACCACCGCCCTTCATCGCAAACAATCTCTGACAAAAAAATGGATCACATCGAGTGACCCAATTTCGTGAACGCAGCCAAACGATCTTCAGAGATGAGGAGTTCCCTCATCCTTGTTGGGTTGAGCTTCCAGAATCACCACATCTGAGACATTTTCACACCGGATCTCCAGTTCGATCATCATTTGCTGTGGTTATCGGCCTCACCATCACCAACATCGACTGAATGTTGTTGATTGCCCAGCTGACGAAAATTGACGGAACCTCCATGTCTTATTCCCCAGAATGAACAAGGGTGGATGGACTCAGGATGTGGCTGGGGACCTACCCTTGAGCCCTGACCCGAAACTTCAATGGAAGTTGCCAACATGACAACACGAATGAGAACCACGCACTCCTCCGCACACGAGGCGGGGCGATTTTGGGCGGGAGTCAGGGAGTCTGGAGCCCACTGGATTCGCACTTGATGAAAACTTTGGAAGACAGCGTTCGTTGGAACTCAAAGATCTTTTTGCACACACCAACACTGAGCAGAAAAGAACTTGTTGTTTTGTCCACGGATTTTATCCACATTTGAAGGCAGAAGTGGTCTCGTGGTTTTAGCCTCCCGTGCGACCGACTTCGGTGAATGATCAACGTGCTCGCTTCTCTCTCCAGCGAATGGTGTTTATGTCATGACAGGGTAACGCATTGGTGACAAATTATCACTTTCACCAAAACTGACAAGATTAAAATTGGGAAATGTTCCACGTTTTCTGCCTTGGTACTGAAAGCTCAGTTTCCATGGAAATGCACCAGTCCTTATGTATATTCTTCTATTTTCAAAAACGACAATACCTGAGACTGATGGTAGCATTGGATCCAGGATTTGACTGTTGACAAACTACAAACACCCGTTCTCTGACTGTCAGTTTGGAGTAGGTTCAGCACGCAGGTCCAAACGCATCGTCAATGCCCTGTTGAATGACAGGGCCTCCTCAATAAAAGATTCACTCAGAGTACACCTCAGGACGTGAAGTGGGAAAAGCTCGTTGTTTCTTTGATTTCAGGCCAATAATCTCCTTCCTGCTCATCTGATCGATTTTCCGGGGCCCTTTTCGCCATCATTCCTGTCTCCATTATGTTCCAGTGCTTTGTGGTGGCTGTTTTCAGTTGAGCGCAGTTGTTGAGGAGACCGAGAACAAACATTTGTCTCTGACAAGACAAAAAGCCTTTTTCCTGTGAAGGCTCTACGAGCTCCAGCAGCTGAGTAAAGCGCCGTGGAGCAGATGATTGTTTTCCCCCACAGAGCGAGCGCAACTGCAGGAGACACCACTAATTACTACAAACCCAATCACGTCACTTTGATATTTCCCAATGACTGACTTGACAAAAACCCCTGTAGACCTCGAATTGGGTCTGAAAATTTTCAAGGCCTCGTTGTGAAATCGTCAACGTGACAGAAGTAGATCAGGTGAGAGGTTCATTAGGGAACTTGTTGCTGCAAGAAAGACGTGTGCATGTCGCGAGCCTGCATCAGAAGGACCTGCAGGGATGTGGAGACTGCAGACAGCAGGGAACCTGAACGTAGCGTGACAGAACCCGAGACCCATAAAACGTTTGAGTGACAGCAGGAACTGCAGTGATTCACCGCCTTTCCCGCAGGTAGCAAATTTCTGTCATTGACATGCATCACAGAAAATGAACCAATTGATCCAAATGTTGTGGTTGCAGCTGAATAACTATGAGTACAACGAAGCTCGCAATGCACGATTGTGAAAGGTTTCAGTTTCAATGTCACTCTTCTCGGCTTGACCACGGACAGCAGTTGTGACAGTTGATGGAAGAGCTGCAGGATGCAGGAAATTAGAAGGAATGCGCCGGAGCAAGGTCATCACACAATGAGGCACGAAGCCGTTTTGGGCTTTGAATGGGGTTCACGTGCGTTGTTTTGTCCACGCCACACTTTCAGTTCTACGACACATCTGGCAGATCCAGGGTTGAAATATGGCCCAAAATGAGGTCAGATCCCTTGAGAGCTCAAGTCAAACTTGATGGCACACCGGCACACTGGCCTTTTCTGTGATTGTAGAGGGCTGGAGGGGCTGACTCCCGGACTTCCATGGAAACTAAGCAAACCAAGCAACGTACAAAAACGAGGGAGTTTCAGTGCAGCCTGTTTTTGGGTCCGTGCGGTGCGTCAGTTCCCAAACCTGTGGCACAGATCACCAAATTTCAACAATGACCTCATCGATCTGTTCGTCACAGACTGTTCTCTTTGACTGGTTGTCTGTGCCACCAAGGCAATGGGCACGTTACCGGAGACCGGACGGAACGGTTTTGACCTCCCCTGTACTTCATCCAAACAGCACATGAAGTCGGGTTGCGTACCTGTCCGTACTTGAACGCGCGCACGCAGCAGCACGAACAGAACAGATAGTTCTGCCAATGCTTCCATGCACACAACGAGCAATGAAGTTCCAAGTTCCAACGGGCAGCGAAGGTCTCCTCGGATGATCAGAAGTACAAAGCAGGATGATGATAAAAGTGACAGCGACGAGGTCGTTGTGGCTGAGATACGAGCTGTTCACATGCTGGAATCTGAGGCGCCGCCGCCCAGAGTCGCGCTCAATGGCGCATCTTTCACGTGTCCGAGGGGCGTCCAGCAAGTAACGGATCTACGACCGATTTGGACGGCAAACACGCATTTCCGGGCCTATTTGTGGTGTAAGTTTGCTTTGATCGGAAGCCAAAAAGGTGGGTGGGGATGGTTCCCGTCGGTCATAAATTGGTGGAGAAATGCCCTGAGAATCATCCCTGTGCCAGACGTCGGTTGTCCTCACACATAAGAGGCAATGTGGCGTTGTGCGGTGCAAGTTAAAGGCAAGGGCAATGGGGTTTGCGGCACTGTGTTTGATCGCAAACTTGTTGGGCGACCCTCGTACATCATCTCTAATCAATTCCTTTGTGACTGGTTCTTCTGCGGAACCACAGGAATAGGGTCAGACCAGGTTGACTGCATGTTCCTGAAGTAGCATCTGAGCCTCGCTGACAAAGTACCCACCGCGAGACAAGGGATTTCTGCTGGCTTACGGGTGATCTGTGAAAGCTTCTTCCTTCCCAAGCTGCTGGGTCTCATGGGAATCTGTCGCAGCCCTGGATGCAGATGCTCCGGGGCGGTCAATGCCAAAACAGCATTTGTCGTGTTCTTGGGTTCAAAAAGAGAACTCAACACTCACTCATTGCTCTTCAAGAGACATTTCAACAAAATGAAACGTGATATTGTGTGTGTGTGTGTGTGTGTGCGTGTGTGTGATGTCAGCTGGAAACGCCACGGTCGTTTTCCTACAAACAGCTCCTGCTCCCCAGAAAGCGTCACTACACAACACGGGCAATCATCCTGTCTTCGTGGACGTTGGATGATGTCATGTTGGAACTACCAAACCAAGGACGAAGACACTCAGTGATCGAGGGAGCACACGGACGGTCCTCTGTGATCACCTGTTTTTGTCTACCAGTCTTCAGATCAGCTACCCGATCACACTCCAAGACAAGAATCAAACACAGTCAGAACTCTACCCTGACAAACTCAACTTGCAGCCCTGAGTTCAATGCAACACCTCACCAAACCTGTCAAGAACACACTCGCCCCGAAGCCTTCCTAATGCTGCGACTGTTGCCGTGCGCCAACTGTCAGCCAAGGGCGCAGTTTTCGTACGAGGCAGACGTACTTGGGTGACCCAAAGCACCAGTGCCAAGCTAATCACGCCCAAGATGGAAGTGTTGTCATAAGTCTTTTGGTTGGGATGATGAGTTCATGTCCTCAGAGCAAACAGCGAAGCAGACACTCTCTCCTGATCGCTTCACACAGCGACGCTATCAAAAGATGATTGTCGTCATCAACAATCCAAACAAGTTGGATCAATGACACACGTCTCCGAACCTGTTCACGTCCCCTCAACATCTCAAGGGAACGTTCGTCTTGGACAGTTGCAGAAAATCATCTTGTGTTGGCAGTGAGACTCTGAAACAAATCAACCTGGTTGATGTTCTGACAATCTTCATCTTTTCAAGTTGGGGACATCGACAGTCTGAGGACACCAGGACTCGTAATCTGAGGATACCCACAATCTAGAGAAACTGATAGTCTCGAGAAGCTGACAGTCGCGTGACACTGCCAGTCTGAGAAAATGGACAGTCTTGGGCCATTGACAGACCGGGGACACAGACAGTTTGGACATTGACAGTTTGGAGACACTGACAACCCTGACCTGCAGTGTTACGACACAGACTCGAAAAACTTTTCGCTTTCACGTCACACTTCTTGGTTCTATTCTCCGAGTTTCATTGTCTTCCACAAGTTTTTATCGAAAAAGTCAAGTAAAAAGAAATCTGATACCACGTTATGAGCGTGAGTGATGGTTTTCGTGCAGAAGAAAATAACGAAGTTGGACGGCATGTCAGCGCTTGGGCGGATTCAGCGGGAGAAGTCGGTGGGTCTCTGCTTGCTCGTGCAACAACTGGTTCCCCTCCTTTTTTTTGGCTTGAAACATGTTTCTTAAGTTGGACCCACCCTTCCACCAAATCCTGGATCCGGCTCTGCAGCGCCACCTGAAGCCCAGCACAAAATCAAGCTTCCTGAAAGGTCCGTGGAAGACAATTCAAAGTGGAGATAGTTTGGCCACAGGAGGCACTTTGGTTTGGGTGTGCCGCAAAGGCGCTTGGCGATTGGACATTTTGTGTGGGATTTTGGCAGATTAGTTTCGTCAACAAAAACTCGGATTGAGGGTGAGACAAAACAAAAAAACGCCGTCCAAGGTTCCGAGATGTTCGTGAAAGTTCAAATGGTCTTCAAATGGCGAACAGCCACACGCAGGCGTCTTGCCTGAAAACAGCATTGAAAAAACATCACGTCCAACTTAACAACACAGAATAGGCCTTTGCGAATTTCGCCCCCACATTTCCGTCCCCAATTACACAGCTTCACCTTTGTCTCAACTTTTTTCTTCAGCAGATCCAGGGAACCCTGCGTCGTGCACACTGCTGAAAACCCCCACAATGACCCCTTGCGTTGTAAGGCTTTTTTTCACGTTGTGCTTCAACGTCGGAGGATTGGGTTCGTGGTGCACAACAACAGAGTGAATTTGTGCAGGGGTAAGGGACAGAGTCCCGCCCCTTGAGGACCCAAAGCATCAAGCAGAGCCTGATCAGGCCCCTGTATCCTTCCCTCGGATCAGCTGGAGTTTCGTCCTTCCCATGACGCAGGCAATTAGGGAACGTCGCAAGGAGGAAATGTCACAATGACGCTTCGTCTTTGATGCAAGAAATGACAAGAGCGCCTCGCACACAAATCTGATGTCACATCTCTTTTCCAAAAACCCAATTACGCCTGTCCTTGCTCAACCAGAATCTCGCTCTGCCCGGACTCTGGTTCAAGACAATTGACAGCAATGATGATCGTCCATACTGATCCAGATTTCACTTGATCCGAGCAAAGCTTTATTGCACAAATCGAGTCCGGATCAAGCGAGACCAGGTGCAAACTGGCAACTTTCATTTCCATCTCCCGGTTCCGATGTTGAGAATGGAGCAAAAATCGTCAAAACTGACACAGGTGGCCGGTAAGAAAACCTTTTCAGCTGGACAGATGTATTTTCTGTCGAAGCTTCAATAAAAGCTCCACAGGATTTGGAGTGGGGTCCTGACCAAGTCCTGACTGGGATCTTACCCCTGGAATTGAGGTGGGGTGACTCTGAGTTGGAAACCAAACAGAAAAATGCAAAAATGTCCATCTGTAGCGCAAAAATGGGGAAACAAGTGTGATGGGGTGGTTCTGGGTTCAGCCTCCAGGCCCAGGCCCTGGATCCGCTGGAATGCTGTGTCTTCTTGTTTGCTGCAGTTTCCTTCCATATGACGTGTGTCAGATCCGCCCAAACACAGCCAGATAGGTCTACATGATTAGTTCTTTTGCCTTCCTTTGCCTCCGCAAGAAATAGCTTCAGGCCTTCGCTTTGACAAGATATCAAACCCTGGCCTCAGATGCCAGACGAAAGGTTCGCAGATCTGTGAGAAAAACACTTCATCCGCTGAGCACTTCCTTGAAACACGAAGCGCCGGCCACGTTAGGTGGTGAGTCCATGAAGGTTGCAGACCATGACCTTTTCTCTCTCAGAGTACAAAAGTGGCAACGACGTGAGATAATGTAATTACCAGTTAAAGTTTGCTCATTTCAATGTGTCACGACCTCTTTTGTTTGTCGAGTGAAAGAAAATTTTTGACGACGCTCGTGCTGGGTTTTAACAGTGCCTTGTTATTCTCTCTGATATTGATGTTTGCTTTCATTGTTGTGCCGTTAATAATTCGCACAATAACCCACCACACCGTTGGGTCCCACAATAATGGGACACTGCAAGAACTGAACTGAAGGTCCAAATTTACCAATGTGGCCTCGAGTGTTTGTGCTTCGTGGAAAGGCGAGAGGATGCGTCAAACATCCCACCGGATTTGCGTCCTGTCCTTCATACACAGAAGTGCCAGGTTTAACAACTGGTGCTGACAGAGCATTGTCGGTTCGGTGCTCTCAAACGTGAGTCCTGAAGTGCAGGCTCCACGACACAGCGAAGGGCTGTAGTTGAAGGGTTCGCTCACATTGTGCAGCGAGGGATAAACCAGGATTAACACCGTGGATAAAACGCTGCTTTGAAAGGGCCATGTTTACTTGTTCAGATGACGGAGCGGGCAGACGGAGACCTTTCCCCGTCTCGTCAATAAGTAATAAAGTTGAGGAAATCGTAGATCAACCTGCACCGCAGTGTTGTTGTCGTCGCGGGAAACATCGCAAGCAAAAATTCGAAGCTTTTTTTTTCTCTCGTCTGCATCCGTCACCTGAGACACGCATCAAAAGTCCATTTTTATGAAGAAGAGACACCCACCACAAGGCATCCCACACAAAAAAAGCTCACACACGAGTGAGCGCCCATCTCTACATCATTGTCCAAACGCACTTGCACCTCAACTCAGCATTGTCCAAACAGCCCAGAAGACAATGTTGTTTTTCCATTGTCTCCCACGTGTGTTGACCCACCGGGAACAAAAACGTGTTTTACAGTGCACGAAGCTTGCGCTTCCAGTCGAGTGGTCCAGTAATTGCTTTGATATGGAGATGACAGCTTCAAAAGTTAACAACAAGTGCTGCAGGGCGGGCGGCTGCGCGCTGCGCACGAGGAGCAGCTTTGCGCCTGCGCCACCTCAGATTTACGGTGCGTCAGTCGGGACCACGGCGGGCGGCACGTGTCCATCTGGTCTCCGAGCTTTGGTTCGAGCTGCCTGCACCAAAACAACACGGAGATTGAGAATCACAGAGCAGCATGATAACCAGTGCAGAGAACAATGGAATAGGGACATCAAGGCTGGAATGATCCTACAGAGTGAGGCATCTGGACACTTTGGTCACTTTTGGGAGGTAGGATACACCACGGTCAGGATGATCAATTGACCTGGGAATTTCGTGCTGCGCCACAGACCTCGTGTTCAACGAACTGAAATCTGAATGCGTTTTGTCGCTTGACCAAACTTCATCCACTCATCGCCTCCGGCGGCGGCGGCTGTGGTGGTCTGTCTGCACTTACACGAGTTCTGTCCTTTGGAAAAAGAACTCTGTTTTCACACCCAGTGTTGAAATGAGAAAAGATATGCCGCAGCACGCAGTTCCATTCCGATTTAATCATATCTAATGCAGCCAATGCATACGGACAAGTTTCTGACTGAAAGCGCTCCCTGGAACTCGGAGCAGGTATTGATTACGGATAACAAGGCCTGTAGCAAATTGGAAGGACACAAACATACATCATTATTGTATCTTGCAATAAAACATGCCTGATTAGGTTTTAAAGACTCTGAAGCTGTAAAAGGATCTGAATGTTATTGGAGGCTAAACTGCATCACAGCTGCATGCTAATGAATGGAAGTGACACGCCAGTGAGCGCAGAAGGCCTGAGAATGAGCATTGGAATCCTCAGAATCGGCGACATGGCATTCATGTACCGCTGCCGCTGCTGCTGTTCGTATTAATTCAGACTTCATTCAAAGACAGGGATTTTTTCAACGGAAGCTATTCCGGGAACAGGAGATAAAAAGGGAGGCCTTGGAATAACAAGCGAATTTGGCGACGGAACCAACGTGAAAAAGAGCGAGGACAAGGAATTGGAGTCGTATCTTCTGTCGAGCAGTCGTCTCGCAGACAAGGTTATCGTTTCCCGCATCCAGATACCTCGGATTCCTGCCTCCTTCATCAATTAATTCATTGGAGGCGCAGACTGTGTGCGTATGCCTCCACGGGGGACTCCCACAAAGGAGGAACTCGCAGTGTTCATTTCTTACCTGCACTTGATGCCAGCAGCGGGCCCTGGAGCCTGCAAACTGCTTCCAGGTGATTGTTTCCATAAGCGACGCCACAAATCGCGGGTCTCAGGCAAATCAAGGCTGATTTGATCTCAGAGCAGTAAAACATTCCCCTGCGGTTGTATCTTGTTCCAAGCAAAGCCATTAGAAGCACAGATTGTTCCACACATCGAGGCCTGATCATCATGTTCAAGATCGTGCATTGTAAGGGTCGGGAGGAGGATGCCCTGCAGATCCTGGATAATGTGGAGGAGACGAGTTTGTCGCAGCACTCCCCCTACCGGGAGGAGGAGGACGAGGACGCGGGGCCACACGACTACAAGGCGGCGCTGGAGGACGCCGAGACGTGCGTGATAGAGGAACAGGAGTACGTGCACCCGGAAAACGACGACTTCTTCGAGGAGGAAGACGACGACGATGACCCGACGCATGCGCACGATGACCTTCCGGACACGCCGCCACGCCCACCCGCGTCCAGGTGTGCGTGCAACTACAGAGGCATCCACAAACTCCTCTTCGGAGTCAAGAAGTGTGTGCACTCGAGACCGTGTTCCATCTGCGTGTACCTGTGCCTTACCCTGATAGTTCTGGCCAGCCTGGTGTCGCTGGTGGTCATTTCTGTGCTGATCGTGGTGCCCTATGCCCAGGCTGCTACATACCAGCACAGCAACTGTACTCCAGTGGGGATAACCGTGGACTCTGAGGACAGACGCTGCAGCTGTGGCAAGGGCTGCAGTTCCCTGTACACGTGCATGCAAGTACGGGTCAAAATCCAGTCCGTCAACTACACCATCCACACAGAACTTAAGTCTTCCATCCTGTACGAGAATGAGGCGATCTTCATGAGGAAAGTAAGTCACGAAGCAGCGATGAATTTGCAATTGTTATCAACCCACAAAAAGTCTCAGTGAACGGCTGGAAGCGTGATAAATTGCGGTGTACTTTTCATCCAGGTTCTGCAAAAAACGACGCATAAAACGAAAGGAACGGAAAAATCCACAGAAAAAGCACACCAGGCACAAAACACGTGCAAAATAGCATCTCTCTCTCTCTCTTTTCCTTTCAAAGGCGTGCGTAGGAATTTGGAATGGCGCGATTTTTCGAGCACTGGGGAACAGAACGTTGAAACTTGAGACTCATAAGCTGAGATTTGAGGTTGTCAACGATCTACTCCTGCACAAGTGGAACTTTTCTGAAGCCACGGTTTTCAAATTTGGAAAAACTATGTTCCTTTGATGGTTCTTTTTCTGGCAGTGCGGCTGGATGTCTTTATCTAAGTCTGACTTTGATTTTCCACATCTGTGGAAGTTATTCCTTTGAATTCGGGCAACATGCAACTTGAAAAGCTCCAAGCCAGGGAGTTGCACACCGCGCAGTCGACTGCAGTTCTGTGTCGCAACTGCAGAAACAGAATCTGCTGCAGATCTGTAAAAATCTGTCTCGGGACAATATCCTGTGGCAGATCCAGGGCACTTTTGGGACCTTCCCCCTGAAGCCATCCTCCCTTCCACAAAAACAAGCACCTCCTGCGGATGCCTGCGTCCGCACAACCTGTTTCAGCCCCCCTCGAATCCTGGATCCACTGGAGGCATCATGAATTGATCCTCAGTCGCAGCGGAAAGTTGTCTGCATCTCGGAACACGAACCCCCCGTCCATCCTGCAAAAGAAGATGCATTTGTTGTCTCTTTTTACGGGCCTCGGGGGTCCTGACGCAGATGGCGAAGCAGCGAAGGAGCAGGATCAATAGGACTAAAACCTTTATAATCTGTCATATCAGCACCATTTACAACTCTCGCACGATTCTCAACCGACAGGCAGCCAGGGAAGAAGATTCTCTCCCGCAGAACCTGCGTGGCGTGTATCACGCTTTTCCCTGCCTTCAAGTCATGCGGCAGGAAATGAGAAAATGGACACTTGGTTGATGGTTGGAAACGAAGCCCGCGTGGTGTCGTGGGGTGGAAGTATCCCGTCATGAAGGAGCACACACACAGGCACCGGGCACAGAATATCATCTGACACAGCCAGGGAAACTCATTTTGGGTCCACCAGAGTCTCAGTTGCTTGACGCAAATAACTTGCACCTGTCGTGTCTGTCCAGATGGTCACTGAACGGAACTGAGTGTATGCTCGTACCCTATTGTTCTGGGTACAAGACAAACCGGACCAGAAACCACACCCCAGATGTGTTTTGTTTTTGTATTTCTGACACCAAGGGTTTGTTGAAACAATGGTGATCTCACAGTCGTGTATCAGATGCATCCCTTTCGGTGCTCACTTGTGTTGCCTCTTGTGCACGGATCTACAGGGTAACTTCCGACCAAAACTTCGGCCAATAGCAGCAGTTCGATACTTATCGAAATCCCGCACCTCTAAACGAACATATTTCATCTTCAGTTTCCAAGCCCCATGACAAACTAATGACAAGAGTAATTGAGGTATTTTCTAGGAACTCCTCTGCTAAAGAGAAGGATTTGGCTCCGGGACATTTTCGACTGAGAGCAGCTTCAAAAAGCTGGAGAGGCGCACTGTGGAACAGCGCCGCCCGTGTGATTGGCAACGAAGCCAAATAGGAACAGATCTCTCTCTTTTGCAAGTGTTTCAATGGCACTCCAGCTGGCAATTCAAAAATCTTGCTGGATGTTGAGCACCAAATTTGAATACGCGAAATGTTTCTTCGCACCATCCTCCGCGCGACACTAAAGTTGCGCGCGTTTCGCTGCTCAGGCGCAGACGCGTCGACGCGCGCAGAACAGATCTGACGACAATGAAAACGCCTTCGGGCAAAATAATTCTTAACAGCCCATTTCCCCCGAGCGCGATTTCCTTTTGTGTTTTTTCCATTAAAAGAGCCTTGTAAGCAATCAGCGAGTGCTGCTGCCCTGGAGTTCAGTCATTTTGTGTCCAAATTGAGTCGAACTTTGAGAACTGTATGCTTTTCAAAATGGTTCCCTGAGTGTGAGTTTGAAAAGTTCACAATGGCAGGGCAATTAGATTTGACTTTGATGGTGGCAAAATGATATCGATTGGCTCAAAATTATTGATATTTTTTGTTCGATCTACATCCATGTTGCAGCAACGATATGTGCTCGAACAAGTCCTGTACGAATCGGGAGTTGCGTCTGATAATGGACATTTTCTCTGAACAACCCAGTTTTCAATAGCAGCTGAAGCAATGCCACCCAAGACACAACAAAAGTCTACATCAATTTGTTCTTGCCCCACTCCTGTCTCACAAGGCTTACTTTTCCCCCTGTGAGGGTCGCGCAGATTCTAATCAACGTCTCTACCTTTTCCATTTCAGTGCTCCTACTACCCACCGTGCAAAAGCTCCAAGATTGCTAATGACAAATCAGTGAGCAATTACCGGCGCAGATTCGGGGTGATTGGACAATCATTTTCCTGCCTGTTTAATCCGAAGAACCCGAGGCAGGTGATTAGGACGCGAAGGTTCCATCTGGATCACGTCATGCACGGGATCGTCTGGAGTTCTCTCATCTGCCTCGTGTCCTCCTTCACGCTCGCCTACATCATCAAGCGACGCGGCTGCGTCTACGTGTGACGTTTGACGTGAGACGTGCGACGTGCGACGCGCTCGACGTCATCAGTCCCAAGTGACGTAACGCGCACTGACCGCGGCTGCGTCCACGGGTGACCTTGGGTGCAGCGTGTGTTAAACGCGCCTTGTGCAGATCTACGCGTTACGTCCAACACGAGTAACGTCACAACATGGAAAGCAACAAACTCACACATTCATGGTGGGTGCACCACAGAGCAGGAACGGTCACACACTGACACACAAAACGCATTCATTCTGTGTGAGTGTCAGTTGGGCGAGTGGTCACACGAAGCGATACGGCGAAACGTACGGTACTTGCGGTTGCACTTGTGCGTCTGCGAAGAAGACCATCAGTATTCATGGGCACTTTTGGAACCGTAATGCACACATTCACATTCAGTCATCAGGACGTTTCTCGCCCCACACCCAGCGCTTTTTACGTCGTGCTGTACATTCGACAGATGTCATTGCTATTCATGTGGAAATCTTCGCAATTTGTTCTCGACTGCGCGCACTGCGGAAAGGGAATTGGAACTTGCGGTGTGGATGGCGGGGAATCAGCTGCATCTGAACGGGACGTGAAGCCGAAAATTGTGAAAGTAGTTGGAGCTGTGAAGTGCGCGAAAACAGGAGAGGGGGAGGGGGATACAAACGGCACGAGATGTTTTGTGTCAACTTTGTCACTGTGTATCAAGTTCATGCCAAAATAAACATTCCAAACAAGTCATATTTCTTTTCGTTAATGAACCAAATCAAGTTCTCGCGGAGCGGTTGAGAACTTGTCATGAGTAAATATTTCATCCTGAAAGCTTTTTTCCCCAGAAAAACACGCCGACCCTGCCAATAGGTTTCAAAGACTCCATCCCAACGAACACGACGAGCCGAGGGTATTTACATTCATACACATTGTGTCTCTTGTCATTTCTGCATCAGAATCCTATGGATTTTTCATCTCAAAGAAATTAATCAATGGTGTGGCTTACATGGGATGGCACTTAAATGTGAGAATTGCAGTATTCTCTGGCGGCTCGCCTGGCTTTATTGAGAGCTGCAGTTACTCGTTATTGTTGGTATCGTCTATCAATAATGTCAGGAATGATGGAACTCCTCGGGGGGATTCAGATGCAATTCCAGACAGTGACACCCAACCGAGTGATTTATTAGCGACTGTTTTACCAGGATACGAAGTTTCGTGTGTCCGTGCGTCACAGCGGCCAAACTTCATTCCCGTGTTCATTTTTCTTTCCCCACCCGGAAGAATTCCCCCACTCAGGCAAATGCTCATTATCTTAATGAGAGAAATTGTCATTAAATTGTCCTTCATTCAAGTTGAATTTCTTGCATTCTTTTCTCTTGCAGTTCTCAAGAAACCTTCAGGGGAAAAAATTGAAATGCTCAAAGTCGGTATATAAAGTGAACCGAGGAAAAGCTCGTGCAGTGGACGCTGCAAAAAAAAAACTTCCCTGCATGTTCAATCAAGCAGAGGCATGACCTGATGTCTGGAGCTTAACCGCTCACCAAGGTTGAAGGTGTGAAACAATCCGCCTGATTCAATCAGGCCCCGTCCGTCGCAGCGCACAGGCATATCCGTCCTGATCGCGGAGAGCCACCCTTCTTCGTGGCTGACAGCTCCGACCAGCGAAGCAATGGATATTCTGGCCCGAGCCCGTGATGGAAGAAAGATGAGCAATGATGCCTCCACAGCGCTGTTCATCCAAGAATGAAATTCGGCCAGGACAGACCCACACTGCAGCAGGGCTTCTTCGTCTACTTGTGTGGACAAAACTTCCGTGGTTGACAATCCCAAATCTGAGTGAATCACATTGGCCATTTTCTGGATGCGAACCCGTTTTCCACCCCGATGGATTCGGTTTCAGTCATAAGAACCGTGGATGGGATGATTTATTGTTGACAGGCCTCCGTCACCATGTTCACAACACTGCACAATTTTATTACACAATGACCCCAGCCCAAGAATGGACAAGAAACTTCCATTGGAAAATCCAATTACCACCCACACCATTGAGGCCCTTGGGCAGTGTTTGTGGTGAGCTAAAGAACTCCCATTCAATGGGTTTGTGGCAGCAGGTTCTGCCGCACAAACAGCAGGTGAATTAGGAAACCTGAAACGCATGTTGCAGCCGAACTCAACACCGGATAAAACTCACTCCAAATTGCTCCATCATCTTCCATCACGGTTGAAATGAACGACACGTCACACAAACACTCGGGGATCAATCGGCTCGTGTTTCTTGACTCTGCCGCACACTGAATGATTGGGACGAAGTTGTGTCTGGGAACCGCTCTGCACCAGACGCATTGGTCTGGTTTCAGAGCGTTTCCAGGCTCCAGACGAAGCCCTTATTGGTTAAATTCTCCAAATATTTCTGTGGGTCCACGTTGTGTGCGTTCGTTTCCAGGAAGAGTGGCAGCGGACAACTTACGCAACATGTCTGACTGCTTTGTCTCTTACAGAAGCAAGACGGAATTATGGCCTGTTTCAACCCACTTTTTCTGTCTTTGACGTCGTCACATCAAAGGTGTCGTTCTTCCACTGAAAATGTCAAACCGGATTGCATTGGTGCGCGGATTGTTTTCCACAAAAGAGGACCTCAGTTGACTTTTTTGCTGTCGAAGTCGTCCCCTGAGTGTTATTTTCACACAAACAGAAACAGAAACGAGAATGTGTAAACCAATGTGTCACATTTCGCACCAAACTGAAACTGCAGCGCCTGCATGGCTGCTGAAAAACAAAGCCGCACGAGCCAAAACACGAAGAGAGAAACCGACCATTTTTGGGTTGTTTGGCCTCGCAGCCAAGATGTCCCACTCTCGTTATGACCTATGTCCTCCATGTGTGTGTGTGTGTGTGTGTGTGTGTGTGTGTGTGTGTATGTGTGTGTGTGTGTGTGTTGCTGTCAATGCTATACCAACTCAATTTGCCTGCTCCCATCCACACACTTCTTGCACTCAATAAGCTTTCATGCCATCTCATTCATTCTGGATACTACATCCAGTACTGCTGCATTTCTTTCCTTCTCAGGAATTAGCAAACATTGAGCTTTGCTCCTGACGGCAAAGAATCATTTTGGATCTAAAATGTATTGTGCAAGTCTCAAAAGTGGGGGAAGAATTCCACTCTCGCCTTGTTTTGTCTTTTCTATCCCCAATTACAGGAAAGCGAAAATTGAGCAAGACAACAGGATTTCTTGGGTGAGGTTGGTTGTTGAGAGAAAATGTTGTTTCTTGGCAAATATATCTTTTGTGATTGCTCAGCCCCCAATTGAGATACACATTTGATTTTCACCACAGGATTTTTCCTGCACTTCAGAAACCTTTTGCACCGGGGAAGAATGTTGCTGTGAACATTTTTGCTTCAATGTCCTATCCAAACATTTTTAATATCTCAGCCAAACACCCGGGAACATTGCACGTGCAGTTGCTTTACGCACTGCTTCTTGTTCTCCAGTGGTTTCGAAATTCACAGAGAAACTGTTTTCTGTGTTGGGAATGTGACACCGCTTTCGTGACCTCGTACGAGTAGTTTTCCTCAAAATTGAATCACTCTGAAGGAAATGCAGTTGTTTTGAGAATTCTAGGAGAAAGAAAAATTTTAATGCAATCTATGCAACAACAGAAACATTATCTGTTCAAGTTGCACAAAATACCCCATTCATCCAGATTCTCTCTCATATTGTATCAGGTGAGAACCATTTGTTCACAGGTGCGCGTTGAGATCTTGAGCGCAGTTCTCGCTGCTTCACGACGAAGCCGCCTGAGCTCCTCCGTTACATTTCGCGCCGAGTCTATCACTCTTCTGTTCCCCATCTCGCACGCTCGGTTCAGGTGTTCAAAGCGAAGCTTTTCTCATTCAGCGATGTAATACTCTCCATTGTTAGATGGCATCCCACCGAAAGTCTACCTGTGTTGGTTTCATGATAGAAAAAAATTGACACGAAACCCAAAGCGCTGAGGGAAGCGGTGAATGGAAAACAACATCGCAGCACCTGAAGACGAAGACAGGTTCCGTGCGTCTTCTGACCAGGAAGATCCATTTAATTACTCCTGGCCAGAGAAAAATATTTCAGTCGCAGTCACGTTTTGACACTGCTCCAGTTCCATTAACCCTCTGCACTTAAACCAGAGAACTCGTGTTCTGAATGACTTGCAGATGAGTCGCACGCAGTTGGCTCATCCCCGTCCACAGCAAAGCTCTGGTTACTGTTCCGCAGTGGGACAGGCAGCCGAGGCCTGCGGTCAGGACTCTGACGAACGGGTCCCCGGCGCATCTGCGGGTCCCCGTCGATTCCGCGGCGTCCTCCTCCGAGGGAAGGTGATCCTCCTCATGGACATTTGGCAATGAACGCCGGTCTTCATTCTGACAACCGCCGGGCATGTCCTGACTTAATGAACATCGTGGGGAAGGAGAGAAGCCTTGAAATACCGGACCCTGGCCGTTGTTGTGTTGCGGCCAAAGAACCAGGTTCAAGATCCCAGTTCCCGAGCAGTTAGAGACTTGAAAACGCGGAAAGAACCTTGCAATAACCTTGCTCATGGTCGGGGTCTTTTTGGTACACTTTAACACGAGGAACTGATCGTGTCAACTCCCAGATCCACAAACCGGAACCCATCTTTCTTGCGTGTAATTGGACCCCTGGGGGTCCGACTTGGGGACACCAGTGCCTCAAATGTGACAAACTGTCTCAGACAAATTCCACAAAAGAAGTTCCCTGAGCAGTATCCGGATAAACTCGCTTCACTCAGTACACAGTGTGATTATTCAACCAAATTTCAGTCTTCCTTAATTTCTCGAGTAAACTCATTCAATTGACACTTGAGAATTTCAACCACGACGTAGGCTCTGTTGCTGAAGACAATTAGTTCCACAGCCCTGACGTCCAATGACCTTTTCAGACATGCGCGCGAGGTGGGATCCAATTAAGGTGATTGGAGGCGCTTCGTGGCAGCGATGGACCAGGGGAGCAATTACACTGCGGAGCAACAGCCTCATAAAAACGTAATCAGCTGGGCTCACCTTGGATACACGCATGCCATTGTGAAACAGCTCTTATCAATTACTCTCTGCGTTTGGTCAAATCCGAGTCGGGGATTTCGAGGGAAATTGACCCTTTGTTCTGCGGCTTTGGTCGCGACACTCGGGTCTTCAGTTCTCGCTGATCCTGGATTCAACTGGTGGTCAGAAACATCGGTCAGGCTCAGCGGACACACAAAAAGCTGGTTTAGAACAACAAAGACGGGTGCTTTGGGCTCCAAAGGACACATGTATGAGGTGGACGAATGAGATGGATTTTCGTCGCCAGTCCTGCATGAGGGAGGCACAAGGTGAGTTGCACAATTTATTCCACCCTGACCCGCGCATTTCGTCTTTCACAACGCAAGCAGGTGTTTTCTGGTTGCGTTGAATGCTTCCACTTGCCATGCCCGCGGTTGGGGACCACTGATTGACGAAACGAACGCGAACTGATTTGTTTGGGCCACCTGCAGATACGTTGGTCCTGCAGGACCCCATGTTGGTTCGAAGCAACACAAACACTTCTGTGTAACTCAGCGTCAGTAATTTCTTCACGGAGAGTGGGTGTTGGTGCAAATGTGGGAAAACAGCATCAACAGCATGCGGTGCTGCCGCGTGTGGCGGTGCTGCTCGGGAATAGTTTCCCGGGGGTGAATCCATCGCAGGGGATCTATCGCTAATGATGACAGTGATAAGGCCAATCCGGACCGCAATCGAGACGCAAACCCGACTTGCTGCACTGTCTCGGCAATGCACGCTGCACCACGCAGGAGTCGGAAGGAGACAAGTGCTCCAACGTCGAGGCTCCAGCGCGGACGAGGAAGCGGGATCGGAAGCACGGACAACCAAATTTTAAGAATGACCTCACCAAGCTGTTCATCACTGGTTGTTCTGTTAAAATTTGCTTGTCTGTACCACCGATCTGATGGTGGCCGGATTTGCTGACCTCCACAACGACTTACATTTTCACAGCCCGCGAATTCGGGGATCAGACGTCCATTCTCTTTCGACCACCAACTTCCAACTCTGCTGCATGAATTCTAGTCAACTCTGTGTTTACTGAAAGTGGATTTTGCAGCTGCAACCGCGAAAAGTGAACAAACAACAGCATTCCTTGATTTGAAAATGCGTTGAGATCACGTTGGTTGCCAACCACCTCAAACATTCGTCCCTCACATTCCTTGGCTTCAGATTTCTGTCTCCAATGCATTGCATTGCATTCCACAGTGTCTGCAGTGAAAAGAGCGCTTCACAACTGGTATATCAAAGCGTGATTGAGGCTTTTGAGCTCGTCGTCTGTGGTGAGAAAACCAATCTCCCCCGTGGACGGATCGTAGAGGCCTCTGCGCCGCCGAACCGACCCGATCTGAAGGAATCCGAGATGAGCCGAGAGGAGCCGAGATTTGGCGGGCGGCGTAGCGGCGTCTGGGACAAATCCTCGGATTGCGGTACGAGGGAAGATAGAGCCCCCGATGCAGCTTCAATTCCTTTTGCACAGAAGTCTCAACCACAGTAAATGGTGACTCGTTCAACTTTGGCTCCACCTCTAACAGCCGGTGTGGGTCGTGTGACATCGACCTGTGACTTGTACTTGTATCTCTTCCCGTGTGTTTGATTCGTGAAGCAAACTGCGAGATTTTCAGTTCTATTCACAAGAACAAGTTTTGTATTTGCAGAACAATTCAACACAGAACCTTTGAGAAGTGCTTGCGCTCTGAAGAATGTCAACCGAAGCCCGTCGTTTTTCAGAAGACCCAGAAATGTTCACAAACCTGAAGGATCACAGGGAGATTGGTTCATCCGACCCGTTCGTGTCAACCGAGTGCTTCGCACAAAAAGCCGGCTTCCAAAAACCGGTTCAAGAGCTCACTGCACCCATTCTCTTGGCTTACCTCGCCCTGTTCGCCACGTTTTGTTTTGGATGCGTGAAAGAGTCAGACGTAAGAGTTCACACACGCTACAAAAATGGTTCCTGTGAAATCATACAATGACTTTTCGAGACCTTTGGTCATGAAAAGAGTTGTATGATTGAACAGGAACCATTTTTGTAGAACCAAAAATCATGCCTTCAGACAAGATCTGCAGTGAATTCTGAGCCCTGCAGACTTCTTTGTGTTGCATTCGTGCGACGTGGGTTTTTCTTTGCGAGTGGGCTCGCCTCCGCTGTTTGCGGTTGGGCGTGAGAACTGCGTGGTCCGAAACACAATGCCGATCTGTCTCAAACAGCGGGCTTTGTTCAAGCAAGAAACAAATGCAGACAACGAACGGTTTCTGCTTTTCCACAACACTAGAAAGGAGACACACTGTGTGAAGTGTCTGCTTTTCCACAAAACAAAAAAACAGACATACATGTCTGAAGTGCAACTTGTTTTCTCACAGAAACGTCAAAAGCTGACCAACAAACAAACAAACAAACAAACCGAAAATATCAGGGAAACCTCCATCACGACGCACAGTTTCCACAGATTTGTACACACCATTGCTTTTCCTTCGTTTTCCTGAGAACTTCGTCCGTCATCGGGCTCCACTCTCTGATTTCTGTCCCGCATCCGCATTCACGGCAAGATTCTGCTCTGCGTTCCAAGTGGTGACCGCTTGTTCCTGCCGGGGCCAATGTGAACCCCAGATACGGACGCGCTGCTTTTCACAGAAATCAAGGGGGTCAAACCATTTCGTGTTTGTGCCTTGTTCCAGTCGTTTAAAGTCATTCATTCACGTGTCCGATGGCAAAGTTCTTTGCCCGTGGTTGCAAACTGAGGACAGGTGGTCTGTGCCTCGGGCACCAACAAGACTTCACCACAAAATTCAAACATGTTTCAAGACTGAAAGGCTACTCTCTGGGTAAGACTGGCTTTGTTTGTACACTTCCTCCTGGGTCCCAAAGCCGCGATGCGACTAATTCTTCAGGGGGGGTCCATTTCATGAATCATAGACCACAACAATGTGCATTGAGACCAATGGGTCTGTTTTTCGTGGAGGAGTTAAACCCTACATACATCACAGTGCTATCAGTGACAAGCACACTGCGTCTATGTAAATTGCTGGATCAGTCTCCGCATGTCCCTCTGCACCAGAATATCCCCCCTTGATAAGAAAATATGTTCTAACAATTATCCTCTGCAGAGAACTTGGGAATGCAGTGGAGATGGCCGGCCTTTTGCGGAATGGAACGAGGAATAAGGTGTCTCAACAACCATTTGTCTGGCTTTGATCCCGTCCGATCCGGAGCGGCACAAAACAATCACCTCGGTGTTGTTCTCATCATGGACGTCCTCTGCCTGGATGAAAGCGATTTTTCTCCGGAGGAAGAGGAAGAAAACAACGCAATGTTTTGTCGTTGCGCCTCGTTCAAGCTGATGGTGCCATCTTGAGATTTATGGTTTACAGATGGACGGCGCATTCTGCAGAAGAATTCCTGCAGGTTTTGCTGCATCTTGTTTTCAAGAAACTGCTTCACAAGATGATTCAATTTGAAATTGGCTTCGTGATTGAGAGAATTCCGCAGGGGAAAAATTCAAACACAGGAGTTCACACACGTTTTGCTCAAAAGGGCCTTTGGCACAACGAGAACAGGGAAGAGATGAACCATGTTTGTCAATGTTCATGTGACTTCAAAGAGCACGCCAAATCATTCTGCGGCCGTATTTTGTCAATTCGATAATTTTTCCCATTGTCCCGTCGTGATGTTCGTTTTGCCGCATCGCCGAATCCTCCGAGTCCGACCAAAACGTCTGAGCAAGAACTGACCGGCATTGCGTCTGGTCTCTGTTAGGTTGAGTGGGCAGACAGTTCAATTGAAAAACTATATCCTCATGAGCATTGCTTTGAGAGGAATGCTCAACACATGGACTGTCAAGCAGTGGGGCTCAGTCCACGCTCACGCTGTGTCACCACCTGAACTGGGAACACAAAATCAAAAAGGCCTTGTGGATGCCACAAAAACACCGGTTGTGCTTGGAAAACAGATATACAGAGCCAAGTGCATTTTGAAGACCTGACATTCACCCTGCCCACGCAAAAAGCACAAGGAGGTTCTCCAAGTTGTCCGTTTGGACAACTCGGCGTGCACGCGCAATTGTCGGTCATATCATCCAAGGACGGGACTGGCCACTGATGAAGTGAGCAATCAGTGTGCTGCTCGTTTGATTGAGAAAAGTTCCGAAATCAAAGCTCTGAAGTGCGTGACGAATCTCGTGGAGAATGATCTGAGAAATCGCCTCGTCAGCCGTTGCAGACAAGTGCACATCGTTCTCAATCCAGAGCGACAATTAAACAGATGGAAATAGATGAAATGGAAAATCCTCGGGGAAAACAGGAATGACTTCAGTGCAGTGAGAGTGCTCATTCATTGCTTGGGACTTTTGCCTGGGGAACTGCGTTTGAGTTCAGAAAGCAATAAAAAAATCTACGCAGGCATTCAACTGTTCAGTTGCCCTGAAAAGAAAATCTGAAGGAACCGAAGGAAGCACAAGATTGGTGAACGCATTGACGGTGTGAAAAATACATTTTTAACAACTGACTACGTTTTTGGGAAAAGCACGCGGGGTTTTCCCTGAAGACGCTTCTTCAGACAAAATCTGCGACCATTTTTCCCTTCCCTCGGCCAAACCCAGGTTGCGTCCTGCACCGAAACGTGCTGATAATTTGTAGAGTACATGTACAGAGTGGTTTCACACCCAACGAGCCCATTCAGTGGGTGCCACGGTCCTCCCTCTGTGAAAGTCACCAATATGTTTGGTGGAGGAGGAAGGGAGGCGGTTTCTTTGTCCCGGGACAGCAGACCCCTCAACGTGTATGCGAATTAGAGAGAAGAGCCCCCCACTATGGGGCAGAGATAATGAGGGCGGGAAGGCCTCTGATTGGTCTAGAATTCAAAATCCAGCCTTCTGATTGGTCTAGAGGCCAAGTGCCCCA
>JAAUXT010146650.1_pt1 | contig 59841 bp, 49 predicted proteins | sample 7278171 | NCBI WGS metagenome assembly JAAUXT01 (sample SAMN14350112, study PRJNA611818) | marine sediment metagenome | isolation source: surface marine sediment (1.8m) | place: French Polynesia: Moorea | collected 2018-08
GGGCTAAATGTGTCGCGTGAGTCATCCAAACTCTTTTGCTGGATACACATGTCATCAACGGAGACGCACTAACACACACACACACACACACACACACACACACACACACACGCACGCTCTCTCTCTCTCTCTCTCTCTCTCTCTCTCTTTCTCTCTCTCTCTCTCTCTCTCTCTCTCTCGCGCGCGCGCGTTTCACCGGACAACAATCATGTATGCAGACTTTGCCTGTCTCGAAAATCGAAATGTGGTGGAACCCCTTGTGGTTTCTTCGATGAAACTCCATTGGACTCGTGCTTATCCCTGAGTGTAATGGACAAGACGGTGTGCTTGACAAGCATTACAGTCACTTTTTGTCGGTGTTGGTGTTGTGAATGTGTGTGTGTGGGTGAACGCGTTTGGTGGGGTTGGGGTGACATTGATTGTCTCGCAAAGGACAGTTTACAAATGGAGGCAAAATGATCGGGTTTCTACCTGTCACAGACATTTCCGTCCGAGTCTGGGTCTGAGTCTGACATGTCGAAATCGAAGGTGAACTCGTCATTTTCTCCAGGATAGGGGAACAGTTCGGGTCTCAGTTCTCTCAGAGGTGTCTTGGGCATGCTGAACCTGGAAACGAAAGCGCAGCACAGCAGTTGATCCTCAAGGCCGCAGACCGACATGCACTGCAAACTTGGATGTGAAACAAAATTCATAAATAAGCTTGCCTTAGTCGCTTCTGAACCCTGTTTAGATTTTTCGTTGCATCAATAAAAGTAAAAGTGTGGACGTATTTTTTCATTTCCTTGTCAAGTTCTCGTGTTCTAATTTTGTCCTTCAGAACCAAAATAATGAGGTTGGTTCTTCCGTGGACCACTTCAGTGTCAGCCATCATGAACTCTTCCATTCCCCATTTGGATTTCAGAAAATTCCTGCAAGGACTTGTGTTGTGAAGAAAGACAGCGAGCTGTATCACGTCCATCTGCACCACCACCAACATTACCATACAGATTTGAAAGAATTGAAACCAGCAAAACGCGAGAACACGTGCATCATTGGGACAAGTCTTGACGAAAATGAAATTCTGAAATTCTTTGGCTTCACCTTGACACGATGAAAATAACTCTCCTGCTCTTCTCGATGCTGTCCACTATGTTGGCCCTGATCGTCCTTCCGGCAATCCAGTCCCGCTGAGCGATCACAAATCTGAAGCCATAATCTTTCTCCAGATCAAATTTGTGCTGCATTTCATTGTGCATGAAAACTTCCTTGATCCATGGAAAATCATCTTTGCTGAAAAAGATTTCTCAAGCTGTGTTATGAAACCTGAACAACACAACTGCTCGCCCTTTCACTTTCTCCGTTGACTCGAGAGATGGAAGTGTTTGTCAGTGAGTACCTACCAGTAACAGAAGAATGCGTCGTACTCCTTGTTGGCAATGACTTCGTCCTTTTCATCCTTTGGAATCATATCCAAATGAACGTAATAGTGAAGCAAGAATTTGAGGTCTTTTGACTTTTTCGTGACAAAAATTGCCGCCAGAATGAGCAGAATAGCCAGGATTGCACCAAATGAAATTGCAAATTTTTGCATTGTGCTCAATTTGTGTGGAAAACAGCCCATGTCCACTTCTTTTAGTGTGTAAATTGCCTTTCCTATCAGGGGACCGCTGTGACATTTGACGTTTTTGAGGTCAACAACAACACCTTTGGTTGTAGAGTTGGATGCTCTCAGCCATTCAATCATCCAAGTCATCTCACAGTTACATTGGAATGGATTCCCTGCCATGTAAATTTGGTCAACAAACAGCAACTTTTTGACCATTGGGGAAATGGTTGTCAAACTGTTGTTTGCAAGATCCAAAATTTTGATGCTTCTATGTCTGTCTAAAGCATCAAAGAATGAATCGCAGACTGAAGATATGCTGTTGTTGTGCAAGAGCAATGCTTTCATTCTTGGATCGAACTTGAACCTGCCACAAAGTTCACGCAATTCATAACAATCGTGAACAGCGAGCCAGTTGGTACGCTTCGGCAAAGTAGCTGGTAATGCTGTGAGAGACGGTGTAGAACAATTGATGACGTTCGCTCTGTCTGATAATCTGTAGTGACAGAGACATCCTGGCAAGTGGCATGGGATGGGAAACACTGAAATGAATGGTTTTCTTTCATTTTGGGTGCATGATAATGAGCTCGCCATGAAAATGACATCTCAGTGGACTGCAGAAATCAAGGTCTCTCACCTGACGCGAATGGTGTTTCTTCGGTTCTGATTCTTTTCTGATTCCAACGAAACAGCGACAATCCGTTGATCGCAGACTCGAATTCAGTGCTGTTCGACGAGACTGTTGCTTTGCTGTTCGAGAGAGTCACATTGCTTGTGAAAACAAATTTATGACTGAGCGTCGGCTGATACCAATGGTCGACTTTCTTGTTGGAAGTTCTGAAATTTGGTGAAGCTATTCTTATGTCCACGTTCTCTCCATTTAAAGAACATTTGGCAGTTCCGTTCAGAACAAATGTTGTACTCTGGATCATGACGTCACTGAAATTCTGCAGAATCATCAATAACAATGGATTTGAGAATGAATTGTTCCGAATGCGACATCCGACGATTTGCAAATAATTTCCCTTTGCCTCTGAAAAAATGAGATGCCCCATACTGTTGCTCTCAAAAGAGGAGTCCTTCAGGGTCATATTTACAGTGGTGCCATAAAACCAGGTCCAACCAGCATTTTCACTGATGATGCATTTTCTCATTTCGAATGAACTCCCGTCAAATGTTATGACATTGCCTGTGGAATTATTCCCTCTCCAATCAGTTTGTTGCACTACAACGTGGCTGCGCAGGCGACAGTCCACCCAAGACCCGGTATTTCGCAAGACAATGCAGTTGTGAATCAAAAATTCAACAGTCTCCAATTCAAACAAGGCATTATCCTCCAGGTTCAGTTCGTTTTCTGTCACAACTGAGTTTTTCAAGGTCACTTCCGATTGAGATGCAGCTGAGATTATTTGCCCTTTGTTTCTCTTGAATTGAGAGCGATCAATAATAACTGTGCACTTGTCCTTTAATTTCAGGAGAACTCCTTTGTTGCGCGACAAGGTGCAGGTTGACAAGAACATTTTTGAAGCTTTGCTGCAGGAGATAAGATAGTCGTGAGAGCAATTCCAAAAGACAACACTCCGCATCGTGACGTTTGAACTGCTGAAGTCAAGAGAACCACGACCTGGCTCATATGCAGTGAAGTTACACGACAACACGAAAACCTCGGTCACTTTTGCTTGGAGTTCACTGCCACCGTTTCCTTTGTTGCACTGAAACAAGCACAGCGAGAAGTTCAAAACTGATTTTTTCTGATGACACTCCTCCCCCTTCAGTCGCTGTGTTGTGAACAAACAGGGTTTGGTTGACGGTGCACGAAGAATCGAGAAGACGAACTGCTCCACCGAAGGCTTCTTTTCGACCGAGAGCGTTTTGGCCAGCCACATTTCTTTTAAAAAGTGATGTTTCAATGGCGCATTTCGATTGGATTAAATGTACCGCACCGCCAAGGACGCCAGAATTTCTCATGAAGGTGCAATTGTGCACAAACAAGTTGCTGCCGTTGGCGACTACGACTGCTCCTCCAGCAGCTTGAGCGACATTATCTTGAAATGAAGACAACCTCACAATGAGAGAACTTTTCTTGGTTATCAAGGCAGCCCCTCCTGAAGGCAGAAATTGGATTTCCCCACTACCAGTCACTGTGTTGTTCGCAAACATACTCTTGTCAACAGTTGCCCGACTTTGAAAGGCAACGAATAAAACACCTCCCCAAAATGCGGTGTTCTGTGAAAAGTTACATTTGTTGACCTTGAGACTACTGTTATTCAGCACAGAGATGACTCCTCCGCCAGTGTCCACGAAGTCCCTCAGTATTCTCCCTCGTACCATTGGGTCATGCAAGCTTCCAGCAGCTTTGTTGGAGGTGAACTGAGTGTTTCCTGCATAAATCATACTCCCATACATGCCACAAATCGCTCCTCCAAAATACGCGACATTCAAATTGAAAAGAGATTCACGGGATGAGACTGCGGTGGAGTTGGAGTCAAGCACAATTGCTCCTCCAAGTTGTGCCACGTTTCCTAAAAAGGCACATCTGCTCATATTTATGTGACTTCTGTTGTGCACACCAATGGCTCCTCCAGCAAGGGTTGCGTTGTTCTGCATGAATGTTGCGTTGCTAAACACAGCACCACCGTTGTTGACGATTGCAAACACACCACCTGCAGCGGCATAATTGAAAGAAAAATTGGAATTCTGAACAATTAACTGACTCCCAAATCCTATGACTCCCACACCGCCAGCTCCCTCATTCGTCTGATCCGCGCTGTTGTGTTCAAAGTTGCTGTCTTTGAGAGTTACATTCACATCACCAGAGATCACCATCACGCCACCAGTTTCCTTTGCTGTGTTTTCTGTGAAATTTGCTGCTTGGATTGTCAGCTCAGCAGTGGCCACAAAGAGACACGAACCTACGTTGCCACTGTTTTGAGTGAAGGTGGTGTCAGAAATATACATTGTAACGTTGTTTTCCGCTCGGATGACAGACCCAGGGAATCCCAAGCCGATATTGTTTTGAAAACTCGAATCAACAATTGTCAAAAGACTGTGATTGGTGACAAAAATGGAACTGTTCTTGAAGGTGTTGTTCAGAAAGTGAGAATTATTTATGTGCACCTTGCTGTGAGACGCGTACACAGCTGATTCATCGCTGGCCTGACTGACTCCTTGAAATGTGGACTCAATGATTTCCATGAGACAATTTTCTCCTGTGATCCAAGGAACATGTCTGATAACTTTGACGTCAAACAGGCAACTGACAAACGTGACGTTTATTCGACCTGTCGCTGACAGGTGGCCCACAGTTGAGTTGAAAACATTTACAAAGTTTGTCGTGGTGTCTTGTTCGTCTTCCTTTTGTATGTTGAATGTGGTATTTGTCAAATTACTATTTTTGATGACAACTTATCCGCCACACTCCACCTTCCATAGAAACTTTTGTCAGTGTGACAGAGAAAACGATTCCACTAGAATTAGCTTCATCCATGGGCCTAACTGCAACCGGCAGGTTTCTGATCCGTGGATACCCAGTCTGAGAGAATGTCCAAATCAAGCATAAAACAGAAATACAAACGGGGAAGGATGTTTTCAAACAGAGCAAAACGCAAAAAATATATAATTGTGGATCTTGAACACCAATGGTACGTTTTGTGAATCTGTACAAAAGCAAGGGAATATCCAGGTTGAGTTTTTCGTTGCTCAGTATTTGGACAGAACAGTCAAACTTCCCTGTTTACTCACCCAATTGCCATTATGCAACGTGATGCTTTTGTTTGTAATGACCACCAATTCTGTCAGGTGAGTTCCTTGTTGAAACTTGTTCAAGATCCAATCAAATGTTTGACAGGGTGTCGAAATATCAACACCACAGTGAAGAGAGTCATCTCCATCGTCAGACAAATAAAAAGCCGCAACTGAAAGTTACAGGTATCGCAAAATGAGGAGAAAAACCGACAAATGTAGACATGTGGGGCATTTCGGAAGAGAGGCTCGACACCCAGCATGGGGCCGATCTTGATCTTCTGAAATTTCACAACTCTGCTCTTGAAAATGTATCTATGTCAAAATTGTCGAGCCAAATGCGCAAGTAAAGTTGAACACGTTCTGAGTCATTTCTGAAAACTCGCCAGAGTGTGAAATTTTTTTTATGAAAGAGAGTGGAAAGGGAACGCCGCAAACTTGGCACAAAGCACCAAAAGACCCCATTATTCCGGCCTTCGCTCCAAGACACACAAACGTCTGTACAAATTCACCCAAATAAAAGGCACATTGAGTGTGGGTGTTGAAGTGGAATCGTCGTGGTTTGACCCAACAGAGAATTTGGCAAGACAACCTGGTTTGAAAGTCTGCGTGGGTTGCCAGCGAAACTTGTGTGCATGTCTTTGACTCTTCGACTGCAGAAGGGTCAGCATGTTGAAACCGAAGCAATCACATAACGAGTATTTTCGGCAAACGTGTGAGTGCCAGATACGAGGGGTGTACCAATTTTGACCGATCATCGCATGTTGCTCGAACTGGATTTGCATGGATTTTTTTTTACTTTTCCTCAAAATGTTTGACCCAGCCTTCACTACCATGAGGACAGCACAACTCCTGCGCACTCCAGCACACCAGAGTCAATTCTGCAATGTGACTACAATTCACAGAGTTGCGATCTGTTTCAGTGGCAACTTCCAGCACCAAATTCCAAGAGTGTCAAACAGCAAAATGCAGTCTCGAGTTGACCAACGTGCTGTCATCAAATTCCAGGACAAGACACCAATCCAGTGTTGGAGGGAGTTGCAGGCAGTTTATGGCAATGTTGCCCTGGGGAAGATGCAAGTCCAACACTGGCACAAGGTGTACAGAAATGGAGATCTGCAGACATCAACCACTGACAAGAAGAGGAGTAGGCACCTGCGGAGCATCTGCACTGAGGAGAACATTGGTCTCATCCATGATTTGGTGGAGGCAGATCGCCGCAAGACTGTCAGAGAGTTGGTTGCAGAGTCAGGACTTTCTCAGGGCAGTGTCCACCGCATCCTGTGCAAAGATCTCAACTTCTCCCATATCTGTGCCAAGTTTGTTCCAAGATTGCTCACACTAGAACAAAAGAAGCACCAGTCCAAGTTGAGCATGGACAACCTCAGCCTGCTGGACAATGGAGGGTGTTTTTTCATGGAGCAAATTGTATCCGGGGATGAAACATGGCTCTACTGTTTTGATCCAGAGACCAAGACAAGATCTTCTCAGTAGCATCCCAAAGGAAGTGACTGCCCAGTCAAACCTCTGAGAGGGAAAACAGCATCAAAGAAAGTGATGATGACATTGTTTTTTGACTGTGAAGGGCCAATCTTGATCCATTTCCTGGAACAAGGCTCCACCGTGACATCAGAGGAGTACTGCAGGGTTCTGGCAAACCTCAGGGAAAACATGCACAGGAAGAGACCAGGGATGTGGCAGAAGCAACTAGATGGCTACTGCTCCTTCCTGTTGCATCAGGACAATGCCACACCTCATATGGCCTCCATATCCATCGTGGCCATGGGAGAGAACTCTGTTGACATGCTGGCCCACCCCGCATACAGTCCAGACTTGGCTCCGTGTGACTTCTGCATATTCCCCAACCTCAAGGATGAACTGAGGGGTCACGCCTTCAGGAATGTCAATAAGTTGAAGCAAGAGGCGCACCGGGTTCTCCTCAATTGGCCCAAGGACATCTTCAGGAGAGCAATCTTTGACATGCCAAAAAGATGGGGGGGACAACTTTGAGGGTTGATCTGTGCAGATTCCACCCCTCCCGGAGTTCCTGGACCACTCAGAAGAAGAATGCAGTGAGCCAGAGGAGGCAGAGTCCAATGACTGACAGAGTGCCAGCGCGACCCACACATTGTTCTGACTGTTGACACTTTTTGAACAGTTGTTTTTGAAGTTGATGGTTCCATAAAGATGGTCAAAATGTGCTCATGTGTGTGGCTTATTGATCTTCGAAAGATCATGCAAAAAGCGCAAAAACCGGATTGAGCAATTTGCGAGAATCGGCCAATTCTGGTACACCCCTCGTACGTAGATCTACAGTGTACGAGTGGCCGCATTATCTGTCTTCAGACGTGCAAACAAGGAGCGAAATGTGTCTGAAGTCCCAGTGGGAGAGGACGTTTTCGTTTGTCTCCGACACTCCACTTGCTATCACAGGTGTACGATTCATGAGAAATTTTCTGCCGAGTGCACGATGAAGCCTTGATGACATTTATGCTCAACATGCACAGTGCCCAGAAGTTTGTAAATTGTCAGATCTTACCTGCATCTGCGAAAATCTGCGACGACACCTCGAGAACCAGGCAAAGCACAAATGTCAAGAGCTGTTTGTGCGGCATCATGTCATCCGGAGTGATTTTATATTGCTTTGCTCCGCACGTTGACGCTTCTCACAACGATACGTATCATATTGACAGAGATGCGAACACGCCCATTCGTGGGGAGGAATGAGCACAATGGTTCTGAGTCAGTTTCGTTTTGGGAGGGGCTCTGACATTCATTGAAACATTCACAGGTTTCCAAACAGGAAGAAGATTTGTCCAAAACCCAACGTTTCACTTGTTCACAGTTCGCTTGGCACGTCTGAAGAAGTGAGGGGGTGGATCCGAATATCATTACCCTTTTCAGTGGTGAGTGAAAATGCTTGCAATGCAAAGCGACACAACAAGCCCGAAGTTTTGGATTCTGGTTCCGCCTGTATGGAAATGTACAATAACTTTTTCAGCTGGTGGAGATGGTTCTAATTCGTCGATGCTCAGATGTAAACCTCTCTTTCTGGTAGATATCCAGGTCCAGGAGCATAGGATCTTCTCCACAAGTTGCGTTGCAAAGGTTGAACAACAGAGGATGGCCTTCGCACCTGATCTTTAACAACACACAGTGTGTCCAAATTCACACGTGCTTGGGTTACCCAAGAAGGAAAAAATCCCCACACATGTTGCGCGGTATCTCATAAGGAAGCAAACGATGTTCCTTTGCATTCAAATTCAAATGAGGAGGAAACTTAGGATCTGACTCGATCTCCTTCCACTCCAATGGAAAGTGTAGTACTCTTTTTGCGACAATCACTGAATTTCACAAATAAAGTTTTACATTCTCAAAGGGAGGTCAAAAGTAAGAGGAAGGGTGTAAAAATGGCTGAATGGGTGGAACCACCACGAACATTTGCCACACAGAACATTCTGGCGCACAGAACCTTTCTTTCCGTTGTGCCCCAGAGGACAAAAGTCTCTCACGATGTTCCCAACCGTGAAGGAACAATTGATTCAAAGTCTTGTGCTCATGGAACCCTGAGCTTTGCAACTTTTTCACTTGGCACTTTCTGATTCACATCGAACGCAGCAAACATCTTCCGACGAATCTACTCGTGGAGTCAGTGGTCCGGGAACGCAACACACAAAAATGCATTGATTCCCCATTGTTGGGAAGCAACGAATAACGTTCAGGCAAGTTGAACGCACTTTCACGATCAAGTTCAGGTTTGGAAGGCGCCACTCGTACATCGTACTACTCAGATAAACCCTATATTTCGAACGTGAACGTCAAACCTGGAGCCAAGAGGGTCAAGACACCCTTGGAAGGGTCCAAATCTACTCCAGGAGAACACACATAAGGAAACAGTTCAGAGATTTCTGGGTCACAGTGAGACGTCAAACCAAGTCCAAACCGGTTTTTGTGGAACGCTTGTCACGTTGAATCCCAGCACAGCGTCGCCATGCCTTCGTCTACCTTCTCTGTCTTCAAGACTGCTGGGAATGTCTACATATCAGTTGTTGTGCTGACTGCAGCGTTTGTGATTGTCGCGCCCGAAATTGTCAAAGAAAAATTTCACCCATTGCTGAGTGGATCTGAGATGGCCGGCGTGGCTGACAGAGAGTTTGGCGTCAGATCACTGACGCACTGCGCAGACAGGTTCGGTTTGTTTTCATCTCCAGCGAAACAGTGTCGACGTGAGGTTTGGCACAAGACAAAAAGTGACTTCTGATTTTTTGGCGGCTTGGCGAGTACGCTTGGTTCGTTTCAGGTGCAGGGAGAGATGCGTCGCCTTTGCCTTCACGAAGTCCTCTCGGTCGTGTCGCCTGGTGTTTTTGACCTCACGCGCAGGAGAAATTTTCAGGAAGAACGACAATGCCAGCGTTCACGTGAAAGGTATTTGCGCACTCAAGGTAAGAATCTGAAGAAAAGTTTTGGACACACATCAAGAGCCATCTCTTTGCATTTTGTCTGCAGTTTGCACTAAACCTTGGGTTGCCCCAGTGGGATGGACCAGGGGACAACCCGTGCTCTATAGGGACCTCGACACATCTGCGTGTCTGGGGTTGGTCAATGGAGCCTCCATACAGCCCGGGGTGGTGAGTACATTGTGGATCCAAGCGCATGCATCGCTGCGGACACGCAGCAAATGCGAGATTTGTTTCATAATTTTCTTTCTTTTTGCAATGGTGGTGCACACATGTTGCAGAGAGGCATTGCACTGGGCAGCTTTCCTCCTCCAAGCAAAGAACTTTACTCATGTCATTCAACAACCTTAAATTCTGATGGAATCACACTTTCTTGTCGTCAAAAATAGAAACCTTCAGTCAAACCTCGTCATGGAGACAGGATAGAACTTTTTCGCCTGTTTGAAGTGAATATGACTGGCAGATAACCTCGTGAGGATGAAACTGAAAGAACGGAGTTGTTTGGCTGAGAAAAGACCTTGAGTGATGAAGAGATGTGCGTGCAAAATCTGCCCACAAACATGTCAGGTTCACTCGTTGCACCTCTTTTGTCACAACCTGTGATGAAATCGATGCACAGGAATCAGCAGCGATGTTGGCCATTCCAAACAGGTTGGAAGGGGACTTGCGACAGACCGCTCTCGGCTGCAGTGGGTGGACCTGGGCATCGTCACTGCTGAGGCTTGCATCACTTCACCGGAGTCCTGCCTGTCCGGAGGAACCATCGCACTGTGGATCTGGGTTGTTGATTGCCTGTCGGATGAGGGAATTATCTCCTCCTGTCGTTCAAATTCCGCGCTCGGCCTGCAGCTCAGATGCAGTTCCACCTCGGCTATGTGGTGAGTCTGCAGGCGAAAAAGGTGTCAGTGTGACGGAGAATATCAGTTACAAGGTGTTCGACGTTTGTCAACAAAAACGTGGGTGTTCAAGAGAAGAAACTTTTTCAGGTACAAGGTCTGGCTCCGAGACAAGTGTTTTGGTGTGTTGGCTGCTCGTCCAACGGGTTGGTTTCATGTGACAATAGTTCTCCGGAAATCGCCGACTCCAGGTGCGAGAAACCTTGATCTTCAAGTCAAACCAAATTTGGTGTGGTCGCGACTGGGGTCAAACAAATGGACAACTCAATTTCAACTTCGAAATGTGAACAAAACCTGCTGCAGCACAGGGCCGAACCCCTGGACTTTTTTCCCACAATTCTCAGGAGATTTCAGCCTGTCGGCCTTGCCACGGGCTGAGTGCAATAATGAGAGTGTTCTGTACGAGTACGTATTTATGTTTGTGTGCAAGTTCCATTCGTTTGCAAAAATGTCTGAATGTTCAATGTTCAACGGCAGGGGTTCACACAGGATTTCGTCGAGGCAGCCAAACTGCCTTGAAAGACCCAACTTCAACAGCACTCTGTGGCGCACAAAAGAGGGCAAAGCCATTGTTTCGTGGGCAAGGGAGGTACGGTCCCCTGCTCCGTTGCTTTGCCCGAAAATGGTGAACACTGTTTCAGATTGGTCAGTCTACAACGATGGAAACTTGATCGAGAATGCGGACCACAGAATTTGGTCGGGAACATTTCCACAAGGATCCGGACGACTCGTGATTGGGAAGCGTCGCAGTGACGATGAATCGGCCGAGACGTCCAGTGTCAAAGTGGATGAACTCGTCTTTTGGAACGACGCTCTCACCGACCAGGAAGTTCTGGACCTCTACAACAATCAGTGAACAACACGAGTGTCAGCACGGCTTCTCTCTGGCACCAGAATTTCAAGTTGGGCCTGAGACTTTCATCCAATTTTTGTACACGTCACGCCGAGACAAGATTGTTTTTTTCCGGACGTTCTATTTCTGACACCGCAGATCTGTTGAGTTCGAGGGACAGTTGTCACAAAATGCAAAAATTCGAATAAATGTGTGGCAATGGCAAACTGTAGTCACTCTTTTCAAAAGTTCGCTGAAAGTATCGTGCAAACAAGGTTGTTTTTGTCAATGCAGGAAAGATTTTGTTGAAGATCAGGACCTGCTACAAACTGCGATGAGACGACGTGGTATAGTTATGATTGCTTGCGTTGCGAGGATGGATTCTTTCAAATTTCGGCTCGGCAAGGCACATGCATGGCTGGGAAAGTTTCGTGAGCAGCCAACCAAGTTTAGCTGACCAAGTGTAGCAGACACACAGACCGACAGACAGTAATCTCGCTCTGGCCAAAATTCAACAAAAAACTCGCTGGGTGTCAACAAGCTGGCCAGAACAAAACTGCTGCACGGCTGAGTTTCAGTTACCAAGATCTACGATGTCTAAAGTTCCAGGTCACAGGAAGTGCAAGCGTTTTAGTCACTTCAACATCGGCACCAAGATCCGGTGCAACATCTCACTGTTTCAATCCAAAGTGGAAATCGGTCAGCTTTTTTCAACTTTTCATCCTCGACTGAACAAACCACTTGAGTCAGAGATGTTCACAGGTTCATGGGGTGTGTCGTACATGCAAAGTTTTGTCTGCTCACCATGGATACAAAACGTGTTGCTGACAGAAGTTCTATTTTGCTTCAATATGGACACACGTTGTAGGTTTTTGCTGGTTGTTGTGCTTGGACTTGTCAAAGGTGATATTGATGAGGTCAGGTTCAACCAGTTGTCCATCGGACAACAAATTGCAGGAAACTCTGGAAAGGGATTCACTGCAAAATCCCATTTGCAGTGCGCCAACAGGTGAAAGAAAGCACAACATGACATGGGTCTTGCCACTGCATAATTATCTCAGATACAAAAACGCAATCTCACATACTTTCACAAAAGTGTTGTTCATTCAAGGCTTATTAAAAGAAAAACCCCTTGATTTTTGCAGATGCAGAAATTGGTGCATTGCCTACAAATTTGACAAAAAGTCTCGTTTCTGCCAACTCATAAACTTGAACTCGCACGGAGGAGAAACGTTTGAGTCCAGCATCACTGCAAACATCTGTGCTAAAGGTGATTTATAACAGACACGACAGGCTTGGTGTCCGTTCAGAAATAATGTCTTGCGACGATGACCTGTTTGGAAAAAGCTTCAAGCATTTTCGCGCACCTTGGACATTTGCAGTGTGCAGTCGGCCGTGGAATGCTCCTGTCGGCTGGACGGGAGGAGAACCCGCTCTGTACAGGGATCTTGACACTGCAGCCTGTCTGGGGTTGGTCAACGGAGCCAAAGTGGACACCGGAAAGGCAAGATGAGTCTCATCAAAGATGCTTGGGATGTTGTTTGAACACAGTTGGGTCCAAAGCATTGTGTGCAGGGCGACCAGAACAAGAAAGCAGCCAAACATTTTGCAACGTCAATCATTTCTTGGCATTCGTTTTTCGTTGACTGGTTCCCGTGAGCCCCCACTCAATTGTTCGCCTTGGCCACTTGGCCCCAAATCCAGATTGTGTCAGTCCCGTCAGGAAAACAATTTCCCGTTTGTCCTCTTTTCAGATCGGCAACAGAATTTCCACAGAGCGGTCTTTGAATCAATGGGTGGATCTGGGAATTTTGACTCCGAGAGTCTGCATGGCTCTGCCTGACTCCTGTGTCATTGGTGGGACTGTCGCTGCCTGGGTAAAAATTGAGAATTGCGACCACCTGGATGGAATTCTCACAACATCTGATGTCGCAACCTTAGGATTTCAGATCCGATGTGAGAGCGATTTAGTGAGGTATCTGTGCTCAATTTGAAATGATTTTTGTGAAGCTGGACTTTTTTCAGAAATTTCAGACAAAGCAGCAACACAACATTCCCTGTCGAAGGGTATTGAAGAGCCAAATCATGTCACCAAGTGAAGGAGGGAAAACCAAACTGACGTGGTGTTTGTCCAAACAATCTCTTTCTGCAGATATGCTTTTTGGATCCCGTCCCTGGGCATCAATCTCTTTCTTGTGGACAGACCAACTGAATGGTTCCACATGACCTTGGTTGAAACCAGAAATCAACTCGGCAAGAAGAGTTTTGATTCAGCAAGAATGCAAACTTTGAATTGAAATTGGACCGTGCGAAACCCTCCCCTTTTCTAATCCCTGCACATTCCTATCCATATCTTTCCAGAGGGGGCAGTCTTTCATGATGCACAGGTTGTTGCCAGAGGAAGTCTGGGCAACTTTTTTGCATACCAACCTGCAAATGGAAGGCTTGTTGTTGGAAAACGTTGGTTTGATGAAGACACGTTCACAGCGAGTGTCAGACTGGATGAGGTGTTGTTTTGGAACCATCCACTGAGTGACCAAGAGATTTTGGACCTTTACAACAACTACTGATGTATTTCGTCAACCTTCACAGCAGCTGTTATATTCTCACAGATTTCCTTGATCTTTACTGTTTCAATTGAGGGATAGATTGTGCACAATTGATTTTTTTCTATTTTTCATCACTTGACTGTCCAGGACAAAAAGTGCCTGTTCAGGTGGACATGAAAATTCAACTCTGATGGTCTGGAGACCCAAAGAAAATCAGTGTGAAGAAGCCTTTGCTCCCTTTCCATTGTATCTTTCCTTCTCCAACCCGAAAGAAGATTCAAAAATCTCACACAGTGCAAACAAAACCGGTATTGTTTGCAAAGAAAACAGGTTCTTTTGGGCACGAAAAACCGAATTCGAAATCAGAACTATTCGTTCATTCTCGCGACGGCTGTGCCTTTCCCACACGTGGGAATGTGATTTGCCTGGAACAAGATGTGAGCACTAAATTTGTCACCAGTCTCAATGACTCGTTCGGCAAAAGACACAGTGATTTTTCCTTCGTTTCACCCACAAGATGTTCATGTTGATGACCTGAAGGTGGTTTGCGGGTTGTTGCAAGAAAACGCAGCCAGAATTGCTGCATAAATCGGCCTGACTATTTTCTGTGACAAAAGAAAACTGGATATTCTTTCCCTTTCGGAGTGTCCCTCTTCGAGTCCAAGATCCCAACAACAGCACAAGGTGAGTCTGGGTTCTGCGAAACATTTGTGTTCAAACTTAGCCAAACTCCTGCAGAGTTGTCAAGGCTGAAGCTGTGATGCTCTGTCAAGAGTGCAGAGAAATGCGTGAAGAAGTTAACAAATCTGCTCCTCGTGAAAGAAGAGATTTTTCTTAGGGTGAGATATGCACCCCCACCCCGACATGAGGGGTCATGGCAGTGACATTGCAAAATGTCCGGAGTAAATTTTGCAGATGCAGCTCAAAGGTCTTGAGAACTGGGCTCTGCTTCATTGTTTTTCATTGTTTGCATCTGACGAAAAATCGCAACTTTCAGCGGCACCTTTCACCACCGAAAGGGGAAAATACGCTCAGCTCCAAAAGATTCAGATTTGGTTGTATCTTGTTGAAAGCGTCCTCAACAAATTTGCAATGCACCTGGAATCCTCAGAAACACAACAGACTTTTCGCGAGCGCAGCACCTGCTGCTCGCAGCTCTGTTTCGCACTCTCGGGTTGAATGCAAATGAGGATATTGAAACAATCTGGCAAGCGTCGCCCATCTTTTGTCACAAGACACCGACATCGAAGCACAGTTCTCGCAGATCGAATAAAAAGCAAACGGTGACAAGAGGACTGGCAGACAAGCAACACCATGTGGTAACCGAGCGTATCGACCACTGAACTGTCGCAGCTTCACTTCTGAAATGACAAAAGTAAAATGTCACCAGTTTCCACTGCGCAACAAGGATCTGAACACAAAAGGCAACAGCAAAATGACACTCGTTCGTCTTGGAGGTGGCGGCCCTTGGTTTCTGGCTTTGCTGGCTCTGGTATTCGCTCATCGGACACAAGAAATACGGTTCCGGAGACTGGAGCACGCACCATTGGTGAGAGAATGGCCCAGCAGGGTGACGTGGGCGGGGTCGCTCGAGGACTGCGCCCTCAGGTAAAACTGATTTTCTCCGGGAGAAAAGGCCGCACGACCCACCTTCTAAACCGATAGTTCTCAGGCTGTTTCTGATCTGCAGGATCTTTCATTTGTTTTGCCGCCTACCAAAAACATATGTTCCGTAAGTGGCAAAGCATTACAAACACAAAACAGCAGTTTTGTTTTCTTTGCTCTTTTTTGTGCTCAACTGATGGAATCAGAACTTCTGAAAATCTCTCTTGCTGTGCTCAGGAATGACCCGACAAAAAACACCCGAGGCAAGGCATTTTGTTTTATTTCAGGTGCACAGGATTGTGCGTGGCCTTTGCCTTTCACCGAGGGATTCAAAGTTGTCGCCTTCCTGTTCTCATCTCTCACGAAGTTTACACACCTCATTTGAATTCGATTCATGATCTGTTCGAAAAAGGTGAAGATGCATCGCCTCGCTTTGTTAGGGTCACGTGTAAAAACCCTTTCTTGTCTGAAGGATATCTTGTTTCTCAATTCGGACCCCGCACACACACACACGCACACACACGCACACACACACACACACACACACACACACACACACACACATGTTTTTCCTTTTCATCAGAACAGCAAGTTACCGAGACTTCTCAAGCTTTTCATCTTCTTTTGAACAAGAAAACAATTGATATGTGTTTTCTGGTGTCAACCACGGTTCAGTTTGCGACGATCCATGGAAGCCTCCCACCGGCTGGACAGGACCAGAACCTGCTCTCTACAGAGGTCTCAAAAGCCAAGCCTGCTTGAAAATTGTCAATGGAACCTCAATCCCAACCGGAGAGGTAATTTGACACATTGACAGCACGTAATGCGAACTCAACTTTTGCGGAAAAATTTGTTCGGATCAGCTGAATTCCTCACCAAAACGAAACAAACCAGGTTTGGAATGTATTTCATCCGGAAAAAGAATACAAACAGGGTGAGCTTGTGATTCTGACCTGGTCCGGATAAACAGAGATTGGGATTTTTGTGTGCAAACAGGTACGCATGCCATAAAAATTATTTTTTCAGCAAACCGCAGCTTGACCTTTGTTTACCAGCAAAGACGTGTTGTAGATTGGGAAAGGCGTTCTCACAAACAAGACACAGCTACAGTGGGTGGACATGGGGATCCTTACTCCAGTAGCTTGTATGCCTGGACTAAGATCGTGCCTGCTGGGAGGAACTGTGTCGCTATGGATCCTGATTCTGGATTGTCAGAACGATGAGGGCATCGTGACGTCTGTGTCGCGCATTCAAGTCAGCGAAACTGGTTTCCAGATCAGATGCATTGAATCCTCCAAAATCCAGTGAGTTGCCTTGGAACACGTGAAGGTGTTCATATATTTTCTGGGGGAATTGTTGTGACAGATTTCAGTCGATCAGAAAATATACGAGACCGGCACATTAACGCGCATCTGTCTCCACACGTGCAGAAATATTGGCTTACGACTGACACGAGGGAACGAAAAGACCACCAAAGAACATGCTGAACGAATTCTTTTTTGTTCCCAGACCTATTTGTGTCCTTGTTGAACAAATAGATTCTGTTTTGTCGGTGTGCGATGTGGACGGAGTACGCCTATTTTGGCCTCCAGACTGCGAAACCCTCTGGATGGTTCCATGCTGCGTTGGTTTTCAGGACAACACCAAGTGAAGGTGAGAAATTCTGTGGATCTTCACGCTCCGCTTGTCTGGCAGATCCTGGGTCTTCATGAGTTTGAGAGACTCGGGTTTCTAAACTTGGACAAAAACAATGTTATTTTGGATGGTCAGTGACCCCTGAGGGTCGTACCACTAACCCAATACTTGATGTCAGTTACGAGGTGGTTTTGGTGTCCTACTGCAAGGACTGTGGTGATAGTAAAGGTGCAAACCGAGTAATGAGTGAGTGAGAGTCTGTTCTGCCACGAAAACAATTCATATCCCGATGCTGTTGACTGTGATAAATCACGAGATCAACCTGTACTTAGAAGTTGTATTATCAGGTCAGTACTATCAATTCTGAGAAGAATGTTGCTGACAGAAAAAAACTAGAGTTATAAATGGACTCAGTTGTATAAATATGCATCACTAGCAAATAGCTGAGATAGAAGTGTAAATGCCCAGATGTAAGGAAGCAGCTGCGGGTCCGAGTGAGTACTCAGGGCACAGAGTGCGATCTTCTCTGGTTGACTCAACAGCTTGGCATAAAAGTCTGTGTTGGTTATCAGACTGCTGCACCGACTCGGACAACTGTCACAGATGTGTGACAGCTAGACTTGTGAGAGCAAAACGGGCTCTGACGACAACTAAAGCATATTTACTTTCCGGTGTTCACACTTTAAGGGACAGAACACTACTGGTTTCTAAAATCACAGGCCTCGTACCTTCCGCCAAAGATGGTGTTGTGGTTTCACAAAATGAAAGATCCTTGGATTTCAAATGCAATGCACAACACGTCCGCACAAACACACCGCGCTTTTCACAACTTGACTTTTTAGACGGTCTGGTGTTCATTGATGGAGTCGAACTGAACCGAGCAACCGCTGTTGGGACTTCTGCACGCGCACGCGGCACAGGAAGACTCGTGATCGGCAAACGCTGGAACGATGACCCGAGCGTCTACACGTCCAGTATCAGGGTGGACGAACTTCTCTTGTGGAATCACGTTCTCAGCAATCAGGAAATACGCGATCTGTATCTGTACCGTTTTGATTGATCTGTCTGTGCAGAGGGAGGTTGAAAGAGATTGCGCCGGGTTTTCTGTCTGGTTGGGGTTTGTCGTCATTGGTAACAAACCTGTGACCAGAACTTACTCCACCGAAGGAACCCACATCTCAAATAAGAACCAGTGTTTTCATGCTGCATTTCAGTTACAGAAACTGGTGTGTTGGTTTGCTGTGTGAACATTTTTGAAAAAATTTCTTGAAATTTCAATCAGCGTCCGTCCTGACCAGGTGTGCAAACCGTTTTGTTGCTGGCACAAACAAACCACTGACGCCGTGCATGCGCACCGATCCGTTTTGTTGGCCCCGTCAAAAGATCTGTGCAGCAGTTGCGTGGGTTCATGACAACAACAATGATGAAGAAATGAAAATGTAATTCTTGGCAAAATAGCTGACACAAAAAAGCCAACAGTTCTTTTCTTTCACGATCACAACGTAAGAATGACAGAAGGCTTTGCAGGTCACATGCAGAATCACTGCCCTGAGGTGGAGATAGCCTTTCAGATTCTTGCTTGATTTGATGTCCAGGTAAGTTCCATCTAAGATTTTGATCAAAACAACAGCAGAGGGTCGAGTGCGCGGAGTAACAGCAGATTTCAAGACAAAGAGGGAATGCAACTGCACGGCTGCGGTTTTGTTGTGTGTTGATCAGACCTCGTCTTCCTCATTACAATCGGGTTGATTTGGCTTCATTTCCTTTGTTTAGTTTGGATATATTGCAACAAACATATCAAGTTAATGGAACAGTTTCCTCCACAATGCTGTTTCTGCATTACTCGAATGGTTCTTTTTTTTCGAAACTGACTGTTCGATGGCTTAAAAGCAGCAATGACAATTTTCTGTGCGGAGCTTCTGGAGGACTGCCGACTCAGTTCAGCGATTGTAGCAGTTTCTGAACCAAACTCTTCAAGTTTGGAGACTGACTTCAGGAAGAATAGATCAGTCAATAGGGAGTTTAAACAGCGACGTTTGGAGCAAAAACTTCAAACGTCACATCATCTTTAGATCCCTTAACACAGAAAAATTCACAGTAACAAACCCTGGTTTTTGGTCAATTTTGTTCAATATTGTGTTAAAAAGGCAGAATCACTCCCAAAATGTGGAAAAATCAAGGCATGTCAAAAAAAGTTCGACGTTTGAGGTTGACGTTTTCAATTTCAAACGTCGTGTTTAAACTCGCTAATGATTTAATCCGTTTCTCCTGATGTTCGAGACACAGGGCCTGATAAATCTGTTCATTTTGGTATCGTTCGGTAAGTTTCTGAACATTTTATTGTCAGAGAACTACGACAAAACAAATGCAGTTCATCCCATTTGTCAAAGTTGTAGAGAAGTGAGACAAAGTAACAGTTGTGCAGAAATGGAATTCAATCCTTTTATTTTATGAAATCTTTGTTCTTCAAAAAACTGTTCAAGTGAGCTGCTTGACTTGCGCGTTCCCACTCCCTGCAGCTGCGATCGCACCCACGCGTGCTCCGGATCTGTTCGAGTGCGCGTACGCAGCAGATGGGTTCATCCTGTGGGAGAATGTGAACAACGGACAAGTGGACTGTCTGCGGGACGGGTCCGACGAGACAGCCGAGTCCTTCAAACTTCGTCCCGGTCAGTTGGCTTTGAAGTTTTCTGAGATGTGGTCACGAAATCTAAAAAGGCTCAACATGGTCTGCACGCCACAGGTCTCTTTCCCCACTTCTGTTGATCGTTGAAAAAAGCAAATTGTCAGTGGGTCTGTTTTCAGATGGCGAGTGGTTGTGTCAAGTTACCAACTTGTCAATTGTGCAGTCAAAAGTCTGCGACGGTGAGCTTGACTGTGAAACACCGAAGCGAAGCATGCAAGACGACAGTGATGAAGATCCAGACATGTGCAAGAACTGGACTTGTGCAAAGGGCTGGTGGAAATGTGCAGATGGACTGCAGTGTATTTCGCAAGAGAAAATTTGTGATGACTCCTCCCGTTTTGGTTGCAAGGATGGCTCCGACGAACTAAACTGTGAAGATTATGAATGTCTTTCTGGATACTGGAAATGTAGAAACAGTGAATGTATCAAACAAGAATATGTCTGTGATGGCAAAAAGAAATGTGACGACAGGTCAGATGAGGACAATTGCAAAAATTACACTTGCATGCAAGGATATTGGAAATGTGCCAATGGTTTTTGTATTGAAGAAACCTCTGTTTGTGATGGTTTGAGTTACTTCTACAAAGATTGTCGAGATAGATCAGATGAGGATAATTGTGAAAATTTTGCCTGTCCACCAGGCAAATGGAAGTGTGCCAATCACAAGTGCATAGATGAAGAAGAAGTTTGCAATGGAAAATCATATCTTGGTTGCCGTGATGACTCAGATGAAGAGAACTGTGAAAACCATCAATGTACAGCAGGCCATTGGAAGTGCCTGGATTCTGTTTGTATTCCAGAAAGCAAGGTTGCCAATGGAGTTGTTGATTGCAAGGACAGGTCTGATGAAACATGTGAACATTTTGCAGGTGAAATGGGGAACTGGAAATGTGCAAACAATCAGTGTGTAAAAGAAGTGGATGTATGTGATGGTATCAGAGACTGTTTTGATGGTTCAGATGAATCACATTGTGAAAATCACACCTGTGCTGCAGGTTACTGGAAATGTGCTGACAACAAATGCCATGAAGCATTTTCAGTATGTGCAAAAGCAGGAAAGTCTTGCATCAGTGATCATGAGGACAAAATTTTGTGCACAAATTATTCATGCCCAGAAGGGTACTGGAAATGTGATGACCACAAATGTGTGATGATAGAAGCAGTTTGTGATGGTTCTGCACATTGTGATGATGAATCTGATGAACTAAATTGTGAGAACTACACTTGCTTGCCAGGAACGGCGAAATGTGCACACAATAGATTTTGCATTGAGGTCAGTGTGAAGTTTTTGGTAAAATTTGTTGACAAGAAAAAAATGGTGACTGCTCTGGACCAGAAAGTTCACTGAGACACAAACAAGACGTAAACTTGATTTCAACCTGATTTCTAGTACAGATCGATGTGGTTCCCCAAAGTTTCAAGAAACATCAACTTCTTTGATGTACAATGCCTGCATTTCTATTCCCAGGAAGGACTGATTTGTTCCACTGAGTGTATGTGCAGGATTTTACCTTTGGAATGCGGGGACAAATCCGAGAGAATGTGTCAAGATCTGTGTGCGCCGAAATCTTTTCGAGGACGATTTACCATGCAGGTAAGTTTTTATTTCTGTTGGGTTTCAAAACAACACTGTACTGTTTCCTTTCTGTGAAAACTTTCCTCTTGTCCTGTTAGAGATGTGTGGAAGATGCATCCATCTGCATCCCTGTGTTTTGGGTCTGTGATGGCAAAATAGACTGTCCAAAAGGATCTGACGAGGCTGACTGTCCATGTGAAGTGTTTGACATGATAAAATGCCAATCTGATTCACTTGCTTCAGTATGTGTACCAGGCCAGTGGGTATGTTTGGGACATCCCTTCTGTCACACTGGCATGGCCTGTGTCAGTTCACACAGTTCTGAAGCTGTTGACAGCTGTTTGGTTGATGAAATTTACTGCCATTTGAATGAAACTTGCCTGCCACCTGAGAAGATTTGTGACGGAAAATTTGACTGCCAAGGGGGCGAAGATGAAATGGCTTGTCCAGGTAAGTGCAAGGACATCACCAATGTTCTTCCTCAAGTTGGCAAAACAGACCTTGAGCCAGAAGTTTTTAATTTGTTATTTGCAGCGTCAAATTCAAAAGCAAGGCAAAATGTTGTTTTTGTGTCAACGTCTTCAAATCACACCAGAAATGATCAAACGTGTTTGTTCCACCCAAACAATATCACGTGTTCATCAATCGGAAAGGTTCTTCAAGCAATTATGACCAAAGATCTATTTTGGATTGACAACATTGTTTTGGATAATTACCAAAGATCAGAACCTGAACTTGTATCTTTGCCTGACATTTTGCCTGGAAAACAAAAATATGTAACTATCACATGTTCTAGTGCTTGTGAACTGACACATCCCATCAGAATTTACAGCAGAAAATATACAGATGCATTGGATCTGTTGTACACAAATGTAAATTTTACTGGATCTCTGAAAGTGCAAAATTTTGACCTCCATTTCAAGGACGTGTACTTTCACAATTCACTTCTCACTGACTTGTCGGGAAGACCAGGAGAATTTAGTCACCTGAATATCCACTTCTCAGGAGTTCTGTTCACCACAAAAGCACCAAATCACGAATGTGGGATCATTTTGACCAACACTTTTAACCTCCACGTCTATGTTGAAAACACAATCATCAGTAACACGACCATACGAATCCAGGCAGCGAACGTCTGGTTGGTCCTGTCAAACTCTTCGTTTCAGAGAAGTGCTGTTCATGCCGAGGCCGTCTTTTCTTTGACGGCAGAACTGAACAACATCACATTTGAAGGATCTTTTGCTGTTGGCTCTGTCAGTTTGAAATTGCTTTCGCTGAGACTGAACGTCAACATTGCAAATTCGTTGATTCGAAACACCTCAGGAGGGATTTCTGTGACCAAGCAAGACCATGGGGCACTTTTGTCGTGGCTGCGAGTGACTGTCGCAGCTTCTGAGTTTTCAGGAAACACAAAGTTCAGTGGTGGAGGTGCATTGGAAGTTGTTCACAATTTTTCACTGAGTAACACTCTGAACTTTGTTCGTGTTCGAAACTCAACTTTTGTTGAGAACAAGTCGCTTTTGACCAAAGGAGGTGCAGTCTCAGTCAGCAGTTTACACAAGGACAAAGGTGACATCATGCCACAAATAATTCTTGATCATTGTGTCTTTTTGAACAACTGGGCTCAAAATGGGGGAGGATCTGTCTATGTGTCCGCAAACAACATCCTGAATGTCACTCAAACATCATTCCTGTTGAATGATGCCAGTTTTGTCTCACACCTACCAGTTTATATTTTGGGTAGCAGTTTGACAGATATTGAGAGTTCAACATTTTGGACAAGTGTTGACACAAAAGAAAACAACTTGGTGGTGTTTCACATGGGATCAACTGTGGACTTCGTCAGATCTTTGAAAATGAGGGTGATATGTCCAGCATGGCAAAAAATTTCTCTTTCTGAGATTTTCAAAGAATCAGATGTCTCAGAAAGTTCAAATTTGCACAGATTCTCAGTGCGGTGCTCCACTTGTCCCCAGTCACAATTTGTGCCCTCGGATGGAGCCTTTGATTTGCAGTATTCAGCCAACACAACACACCACGTGTCAGTTTCTCAGAGCACTCCAGGTGCTTCAGTGGACAGTTCGCAATGCACTCAATGTCCATATGGGGGTGATTGCCCAGGAAACAGCTTGAGGTCCAAGCCAAACTTTTGGGGTTACAAGAACAGTGGGGCAATAACTTTTCAAAACTGTCCAATTGGTTACTGTTGTTCTGGCAACCCAGGTTCACTTTGTTCGACTTACAATTCATGTGATTCACACAGAACAGGAACTTTGTGTGGGATCTGTGAGCACGGACATTCATTGTCACTGCTGTCCAATGCGTGTCTTGATGAAGTGACCTGTGACGACACCTGGGTGTGGCCTGTTGCTGTGGTCATATCCTTCTTCTGCATGTGCTGGTACACATTCAAAGACAATATCACGGAGTTGCTTGGCAAAGTGGTGCGAAAACAAACAAACGAAAGCACACCTGCAAAACAGGAAGAACAAGACAATGGTTACTTTGGGATACTGGCTTACTTTGTTCAGGCCTCTGCAGTTTTGAATGTGGATTTGCGCAGTGGCCTTTCATCTGTTCTGGACACGGTGTTGATCTACGCCAACTACTACGTGCGCTTTCTCTTGAGCGTTGACCTGACCTCCGTCTCAATTGACTTGTGCCCACAAAAACACTTGACACAGGCAAAGAAGGTTGCATTTTCTTCTGCGTTCCTCCTGGGTATCTACTTCAGTTGGGGGTTTCTTTATGCTGTGCTGTTACTATTTCCAAAAGCAGTGTCAATCCGTCACAAAAATCCAACTTGGACAAATACGAAAGTGACCATGATAGTCGGTCTAATCGAGATTATCAAGTACACGTACGGAAGTTTTGCGTCATTGTTCTTCACATCATTGACTTGTGTTCACATAGATGGCGATTACGTGTGGTTCTATGACGGCACTGTTCAATGCCTGAGCTCGTGGCAGATACTTTCCAGCCTTGTCGGGGTCATTTATGTCTTGCCTTTTCCTTTCACCCTTCATTTTGGTCTTGGACTTGTGCAAAAGGATGTCATTTCTGGAAGAACACTGATTCTTTCTTGCTTGGTTCCTTTGCCTTTCCTCATCTACTTCTTGACCTCGCAGCGCACGGGGAGTTCAGCCGTGCACACATCGCGCACCAACACATCCCAGATTCCTGAAGAGCCAGTCAAAAATACGACGTCTGAATTAAATTTTGCCAAATCGAAAGGAAAGTGTGAGATTGTGCAAAATCAAATGAGCACTTTAAAGTTAGAAATCCTGAGTAGTTTTCAGGGATCTTACAAAAGTGGAGTTGCTGACAACTGGGAGTCTGTCATGATTATGAGAAGGTTACTCCTCACTGCAACAACTCTTCTTTCAAATCCGTTTTTGCAGCTTGGTCTCTGCACTGTTTTGTGCCTGTTATTTCTGGTACATCATGTGTATGTCAAGCCTTATCTGCACAAGATGTCAAACTCAATAGAATCATTTTCCCTCTTCTTGCTTTGTTGTGTTGCAGTGATAAATTTGTCAAAGTCTAACTATGTACAAATGGGCATGAATCCAATTGGTTCAAATTCAAACATTTTCAGCATGTTAGAAATTATGGAAAATATGGCTCTGTTGCTTCTGATTCTTTCCATACTTTTCGGGGAAATAAAATTACGTGTTTGTCGCTTTTGAGCAGACCAATTGAATGATGTCAAACTGTTGACAGATTGCAGGAGGTAATAAACCTCTTCAGGAAAACGATTTTTTCTGCTCTTTTCTGGTTGGTTCAAATTAACTCCACAGAAAACTCTCGAGAAGAGTTTGGGAGCAATGCGTAGCAATGAGTTTGTAACAGAAACAGACGCACAAAACCCTGGGCACTATGACAGCCACAGTGGACTATTCGTGGTTCTGACATTTCGCTTCACGATGTGAGAGTGAAGCATGTTTGAGACCTCTGTGTCACTGGAAACCTCAGCAGAAATCGAACTTGCAAATTCCGAAGTTTGCAAAAGCCTTATTTTTCAAGGAAACCCAGGTCGTAATTGCACAAATGGGTGCACAAAGACACGACCCTTTATTTGTTTGAGTCAGATTCTGGTATTTACCGGCATTAACACGACAAACAAGGGCAAACTCATGCGCAACGAAGTGTAGAGACTTTTTTGCAGCACTCGTACAGTGCTCAGATTTCCCAACAGCACTCCAGTTCAAAGTCACAGTTCTTCAGCTTTGTGCTCAGAACGAACTGGCCATGGTTCCGTGCTTCACGAGAGGGATGATTGGTTTCTGCCTCGGTAGGTCTGGTCCTCCTCGAGGTTCCTCAGGCAGGACACGTCCGAGGATTTAGAAATGCATTTGGACCTTGTGATGTTCCACTGGGCACTTCTTTTTTGTCTTCTAGTTGTGGGCACAATGCAATGTGGACCGGGCGAGTTTCAGTGCTCCCACGTAGCAGATGGGTGTGTCCCCCTGGAGGCACTCAACGACGGCAGGACTGACTGCATTAGAGATGGATCTGACGAAACCAAAGAATCATACGACGTCATCGCCTCATGTGACTATGGAGTCTTGTTTTGCTTTGTTCGTGCCTGAACAGTGGAGTCGCGAGTCTTTTCATTGGCCAGTAAGTTATCCACACTCACAACGCTGTCTTCTTTTCAGCTGACACCTGGCTGTGCAAAGTGTCCAACAGATCAATCAAGGTTGACTTTGTTTGTAATCAATATGTTCAGTGTAACATTCGAAATGTCAAAGACGACAGTGACGAGGATCCTGACATGTGCAGAACATGGACCTGTCCCCCGGGGAAGTGGAAGTGCGTAAATGAAAGGAATTGCATACAAATCTACCTTGTTTGTGATGGGTATGATTCGTGTGAAGATGGATCTGACGAAAAAAATTGTCAATTTTTTGAATGTTCATCTGGGTACTCCAAATGTGCCAATCACAAGTGTGTTGAGAGCAGCGCATTTTGTGATGGTAGCTCAAGTGGAGGGTGCTCCGATGCTTCTGATGAAGACAATTGTGAGAACAGGATATGCCCCACAGGGGAATGGAAATGTGAAAATAACCAATGTGTCAGAGAGACAAAAGTTTGTGATAATTTGGAAGATTGCTCAGATGGCTCCGATGAGCATGATTGTGAGAAGTACAAGTGCTTGTCTGGGTACTGGAAATGTGCAAATCACAAATGCATTGAGCTTGATGCAGTTTGTGATGACTTGCCATTCCTGTCCTCAAGTTGCTCTGATGAATCAGATGAGCACAACTGTGAAAGTTTCACTTGCCCTGAAGGAAAAGTGAAGTGCGCAGATCACAAATGTGTTGAGAGATACAAACTGTGTGATGGGAGAGAACATTGTTCTGATGGGTCAGATGAACTGAATTGTGAGAACAACAGCTGCACAGAAGGTTATTGGAGATGTGAAGACTACAAATGCATACCCACAGCAGACAAGTGTGATGAGAGAGAAGATTGCGATGATGGATCAGATGAGCTCTACTGTGACAACAAGACATGTGAAGCCCAGCAATGGAAGTGCGCTGACAACAAATGTGTGAGCATTTTTCATGTTTGCGATGGGGATGACGATTGTTCTGACGCGTCAGACGAGGTCAATTGCGAACAATTCAATTGCCCCAAGGATTTCTGGAAGTGTGCGAATCACAAGTGCATCCCAATGTCAAAGGTTTGTGATGGAAAATCAGTCAGCCGAGACTGCAGTGATGGATCAGATGAACAAAATTGTGAAAACTTTACATGTCTCCCGGGCTATTGGAAATGTAGAAATCATCAGTGCATAAAGCATGAGTTAGTGTGTGATACACACGGACGGCTGGAATGTTCCGACGGGTCAGATGAAGACAATTGCAAAGATTACGAATGTTTGCCTGGAAGTGCCAAATGTGCTCTGACCCACAAGTGTGTGAAGGTAAAACTTTGATTGGCTTTGACGTCTGGAGAAAAACATTGAACCGTTCATGCTTTGTGAGGTTTGTTTTGTTCAGGGTGAGAAGATATGCCAGTTCTCTACATTCTGTGGGGATGGCTCGGACATGATGTGTCAGGATTTCTGTGTTCCCGACTCATTCAGGGGCAAGTTCACCATGAAGGTGAGAAATGTTGACAAAGCAGAAGTATATACGCAGAAGAAGTACACGAGCACACGAACTCGGGTCGATTGATGTGATCCACCATACAGTGTCAATGTTCGTCCATTTTCATCTTTGAATGAAACTGTTCCACTCGAGTGAAATCAAGAAAACTGACCGAAACTTCCATCATGTAGTGGGTTGCGCAAAGTATTGCAAAGTGTTATCCAGAAGAAAAAATAACAGCTTTTTGCACAAACAACAGGGAAAAATTTGATCTGGGGTCTGCGTGACCTTTGTGGTGATCTAAGTTTTGACTGCTGTTGGGCGCAAGCCATTTGATGCTGTTCACATTTTTCATTTTCACAGAGATGTGATGAAGATGCCTCCAAGTGCATCCCAGTGTTCTGGTATTGTGATGGCAAGGTGGATTGTATTGAAGGATCAGATGAAGCCAACTGTGCATGCAGCAAATTCCACATGGAAGATTGCACCCTGAGCACTGGGGTTGTTCTGTGTTTGCCCCAAAACTGGGTGTGCTCAATGACCTTTTGCCTAGAAGTGCAGGTGGACAAGTGCACTGAGAAAGAAGACTCGGTTGCCCCAACCTGTAGCCCAAGTAGTTTCTTTTGTCATATCAACCAGACCTGCGTGAATTCAGAGAAACTGTGTGATGGAGTGGTTGACTGTATTGGAGAGGAAGATGAAGCTGGGTGTGGAGGTGAGTCCAACCAAAGAGCAGTGGTGTTTCTTCTGCTTTGAGATTGCTGTTTCCAAACATGATGAAAGGTATAATGATTGTCCTTTTTGATCTTCAGGAGAATCTTTCCTCATGACCAACTCAGTTCATATCTCCACGGCTGCAAACACTGCCATACCAGACGAAATTTGCCTGTTTGACCCACGGAAACAGACGTGTGCGTCACTGGGTTTTGTTCTTCAATCAATCATGGCGTACGAGATTTTCTGGATTGAGGAGATTTACATCCATCAGTTGGAAACACAAGAACCACTGATTTTGTCAGTCGGTGGCACCAAATACAATGTCACAGTGAGATGCCTGAAACTCTGCATCTCCAGCAGCCCCTTGGAGCTTCACGCACCAACACGCAAAGGAAGTTTCCACGTTGTATTTGAAAACATCCAGTTTGATACAACTGACATAAAAGTGCAAAATATTGACATTACTTTCAGAAATGTTTCCTTTCTCAACACATCCATAACTGATAGACCTGGTGCAAAAGGAGAACACAGTCAAATTAATGTTCTGTTTTGGGGTGTGCAGTTTGAACCAGACTTTGCAAACACAGGCACTCTGATGTCGTTCATTGAGACCTTCAATGTGAAGATCAAGATAGTTTCCTCTGAGATGCGTTCTTCGCGAGTCATGATAAAAGGAGGAAATATTATTCTTGTTGCCAGTGACAGTCTCTTCATTGACAGCACATTGTACGCAACGGCAAGCAGAGCTTCCGTTGTTCAAATCACCGACACGTTGTTCAGATCACGCTCTGGGACATCTCAGATTGAACCAGTGTTGAGAATTCAAGGAAATATCGTGTACGCCAATGTGACCCATTCCAGAGTGTGGAATTCATCTGGATTGTCCTTTGAAAAGGTTTACTCAGGGAGACAAGAATCATGCATTCAGCTATTCATCGCTGACTGCGACTTTCTTGAAAACAAAAAGGTCGGTTCTGGAGCTGCTGTCAGAATAATCTACAACAGCTCCACCAGCCACACCAGCAATTTTGTTCAGATACGCGATTCTACATTTTCTTCAAACCATGCCTGGAGAGACAGATTCCGTTCATCCCTGGGTGGTGCCATTGCAATTGAAACTATCAAGTTTGAGCACTCAGTATCTGTCCCATTGTTCGTGTCAATTGAATACTGCACATTCACCAACAACAGAGCTGAAGATGGAGGAGGTGCTTTGTCTGTCTCTAGTGAAAATGTTGAAGTCAGTCTGCGAGATTGTTTGTTTCTTTTGAATCAGTCTGAATTCTTGTCACCGAGCGCTGCATTTGTCCTGGTGTTGTCAAACGTCGCCATACACAAGACAACATTTGTCTACAAGCTTGAGGAAAACACAATTCCATTGATTGAAATGCAGGTTATGTCAAGTGAACATCACATTGGTGATCTTCAGTTTACAGTTGTGTGTTTACCTTGGAGCAAACTGTTGTACACCACATCTTTTGGTGTCTCATCACAGGTGAATTCAAAGGTATTGCAAAAATTTGTAGCTCAGTGTTCACAATGTCACAAGACAGCCTATGTGCCTTCAACTGGGATCGTTAATGTTTCTTATCAACACACAGACACTTTGGTGCTTGTGAAAGATCACTCTGTTGGACAAAGTACGTTCGATCCACGGTGCATAAACTGTCCATACGGGGGACATTGCTCTGACACTGGACTCAGAGCAAAGCCAAACTTCTGGGGATACATTGAGAAAGACAAGGTAGTTTTTGCACAATGCCCAGCTGAGTACTGTTGTTCTGGTGGTGAACAAACGCCTTGTTCAACCCACAATAGCTGCACTGGAAACAGGAGTGGAACCTTGTGTGGAGCTTGTAAAACAGGATTTTCACTCTCTCTGTTGTCCAACAGGTGCCTACCAGAAGATCAATGCACAGCTTCGTGGCTCTGGCCTTTGATTGTTCTTGCAGTGTTCTTGTACATGATGTGGTATACATTCAAAGATGATGTTACAAATTTGTTGCTCTGTGGCGTGTCCAAGATGTTTCGAAAAATCCACAAAATTAATGATGAGCACACAGACAAGGGTTATTTTGGTATTTTGGCTTACCATGTGCAAGCATTAGGCATGTTGCACCTGACCTTCCTGAAAGAGGCTCATTCTGGATTTGGTGCAGTCATAATTGAAGCACACAAATACATCACTTTTATTTTGAGTGTGGAGCTATCTTTCATTTCTCGGGATATTTGTCCTCTCGCTGGAATGACAATTTCAACCAAACTCTTGCTGAATTTTGTGTTCCTGTGTGGCATTTACTTCAGCTGGTGCATGATGTGTGCAGTGTGTGTGCTGGTTGGTGTTGCAGTGTTGTCTCAGCAAAATCTGACAGCCATGCAAGCCAGGTTTCTGAAGGGCATTGTTGAAATAATCAAATACACTTACGGAGGCTTTGCTTCCCTTGTTTTCTTCTCCTTGACCTGCACATCATTGACATCAGACTTTGTTTGGTTTTATGATGGAACAATCAAATGTTTCAGTCAGTGGCAAATTTTTGCACTGGTTCTTTGTATTGTCCACACGGTGCCATTCCCGCTTAGTTTGCCTCTGGGTACAAATTTGCTTCAGAAGCAAAAGATATCGAGTGTGCATTTCATGCTTGGATGTGTATTTCCTTTGCCATTTTGCATTTATTGGATTGCACAGAATTATCAATCATCAAAACTGGAGGTGTTCTGCCAGAGCAGCAAGAAGAAAGAAGACTTTCAAGACAGCACAGGCCAAGTCTGTTGTTTCAGGTCTCTAATTTTGGAATGTTTTCAGGGACCCTACAGAAAGAACAGCAGGGTTGCAAAACATTGGGAATCTGTCATGGTTGCCAGGAGACTTCTTCTCAGTGCAACAACCCTCATGCCAAGGCCTCTTCTGCAGTTGGGCTGCAGCACTATTCTGTGCATTTTGTTCTTTGGGCATCACATTCATACTCAACCATTTGTGTACAGAAACTCAAACAAGGTGGAATCGCTCTCTCTGTTGATGCTGATTGTTGTTGCAAATCTGAACCTCGTCAAGTCCATTTACACAGACTTGGGTGCTGTGCCACAGGGTCCGGCTTTCAATACCCTGCACAATATGATGCTCATCGAAAAGACCTTTTTGATCATTCTCATCATAGCTATTGTTTTTCTGGAACTGAAAGGAAGACGGTGAGACAGTACAGTCGACCCCGCTTGATACAACCGGCTGAGTCCAAAAAATCAATCGGATCAAGTGGTGTTACCAATAAAAAGGTCCCCATTTGATTTGACTCCAGCTTCATTGGGTCTGGTCTGTCTGATAATAATGTCTGTTGCAAAAGTCAAAATGTGCTGTTGAAATAAGAGATGAGTAGCACTGAGATGTCTAACAAAAAGGGGCCTGTTTGGCTTGACACACCCTGAAATGGTTGCAAGAGTCATTAAAAATGTACTGTACCGAATTGGGAGAGGAGGAAACTCAAATCAGCTTTTTGATTAGCCTTACTGAGCAGTTTCTTGAATTAAATGAGTGATAAAAGGAGTGGGTCATCCGAAATACTTTTGAAAGGGAGGCAGTTTGGGGCAGACAAAAACTGTCGGACTATGCGGTATGGTGAATAAAGCGGCGTCGTATTTTTGCGTGATCAACTGTGTGTCTTCAGGCGAACACCAGACCAGAACACTGTGAACCTCCTCTCTTGTCCTTTGTCTGGTGTGTTGTCGCATGGTGTGCCGCACGTTTACGAGGCAGGTCGCAAAAAACACACGAACAAGTACGCATTCTGTTCATTTGTTTGTACTAAACTTTCTGGTTTTGGGCTTGAGCATTCTTGGGCCAATATAGATTTTTATTGGTTGAAATATTGTCTATTGATTGTGAGGAATATAGTCTGTGACAAAGACAACATCAGATCATTTGAACAGTCAGCTATTTATGATTTCCGTCAGACAAAATGTAAGTGAGATTGGAGAAAAGAGCTAATATCAAACTTTATCAAAAGTTGGATGAATTCCAAGCTGAGACAGCATGCACATGCTACAAAAGGCTGATGGTGATGCTGCTCTTAGTGTGAGTATAGTGCAAAGATCGTTCCTATAGATCCAGAAGGATGATTCTGACTGAAAAGTCAACCAATTCCAGGATGATTACATGATGTGAGGACAAATGAGGCAATCAATAAAGTACAGAAATATTTTTAAAAGAATACCAGACAAACTGTTCACTAATTGAAGAATAGCAGACAGTCCAAAAATTGACATATTGTGCCTTTCACTCAAAATTTGTTGAATGTACAGAAAACATTCACCCTTGTTTGTCCTCTGATAACATTACAAAAGGTCTGAACTTCCAAGAAAAACGCGCATTTGTTCATTCTTTTTGCGACCTGCCTCGTAGTTTGTGAAAACACAGGTGTCAATCGTTTACCAAGAGCTGGAGGCCCACAAACTTGGCGAGCGATAAGACTCGTCTTTGATCAGGTGCAAGCAAAGGAGGAGGTAATGCATGTATCAGACTCTCGTGTCCGACTCTTGTTTGTGTCATATATGGATCTGCCGCATCTTTGCAAATTTATATGTTCCACGTCGGTCAAACCGCCTTCGTCGCATGAGATCAATTTGCTGTTCAGAGATGTGCTGAAAGCTTTCTGTTAATAAATTTTCTGCTCCATCAAATTCATGGCATACTAAATCCACAGTGACTCCATCAGTTGGATCCATACAGCAATGTTTAGCACTGCGTCACCGAACCGGTCGCTCACCTTCGCTGTGGAAGCAATTGTTTCACAAACGGATTTCGGCAGACCGAAGCTTTGTAACAGCAGCCCACAAGCACGGAGACAATCGATCACGTAGCCAGCACTGGACATCGCAATTCCAACGCGACAGCAAGACAAATTAGCCAGGATAATGAAGATTCCTCGCACATTACGTAAACCGGAGAATCGCAGCAACTGCTGAGCCAGACCAGGTGACAGTTTTCTCCCTTGATTTCCTCTTCGTTTTTCAGTAAATGAACGATGAACGTCAGACTGAAGATCCCAGTCGTGCACAATTTGTTTTCCGTCTCCTCGTGGATTGATCTACGAGGGGAATTTCACTCCTGGCCGGTTTTTCTTTGTTTTCCGGACGAACAAATGGTCGGTTTCTTGTGAAACTTTTCTCGATTGAAGACTGACATGTTTCCTGCATGCCAGGCAATGTTTGCACTGTGTGCGTGACCTTGCCGAGTACAGACAGCCGAATTGGCGTTCGCACAACATTGCGATGCATCGGCATTAAGCGCTGCAAGGGCACCATGTTGTCTGCGATGTTTCTTCTGTTTTTTGCTCTCATGGCAATGACTCCTCTTGCCCGATGCCTGGAGCAAAGGGCCACAATCAAGTTCTTGCAGAGAAGTGGCAAATCAGTTGTTCAGATATGGAGATCTCTTCAGGAAGTGTTTGGCAGGCACGCCCTTGGACGCACCCAGGTGCGAGAGTGGTTCAACCGATTTCAAGCAGGGACTTTGGAGACCCCAAGCACAGACAAGAAATGCCCAGGACGCCCACGCCGACGCCTCCAACATCGGAATGAGGTGCAAAGACTGCTGAATCAAAACAGTAGGATGACCATTGACGAGTTGAGTACCGCCACTGGATTGTCAAGGACAAGTGTGCACAGACTCCTCAAAAAGGACATGAAGATGACCAAGATCAGTGCTAAGTTCATTCCAAGGTTGCTCACAGATGAACAAAAGGCACATCGGGTCTGGCTTTGTGAGCAAAATCTGGCTGAGTTCCGACAAGACAACACCCTAATGGAGAAGGTCATCACGACAGACGAATCTTGGTTTTCATTGTTTGAACCAGAGACAAAACAGGGATCAAGCCAGTGGTTGCAGAAAGGGTCTTTGAGGCCTCAGAAAGCACTCCGGTCGCGCTCCACTCGGAAGACGATGCTTGTCCTCTTTTTTGACACTTTGGGCGTTGTCCACCTTGAGTTTGTGCCACCTATAATGACAGTCACAATGGACTACTGGCTGGAAATCATGAAGAGGTTCAAGGACAGTGTGAGGAGGAAATGCCCCATCATGTGGAAGAATGGATTCAATGGAACAACTGACCGCGACTTCAGACTGCATCTCGACAATGCGCCAGCCCATGTGGCAGTGCCAGCCCTTGCTTTTTATGGTGAAAATGATGTGGACCTCTTGAGCCATCCTGCCTATAGTCCTGACCTCGCGCCTTGCGACTTTTGGGCATTCCCCACCCTCAAGAAGAAGCTCAGAGGGCGAAGGATGGCCAACATTCAAGCGCTCCAACAAGAAATTCGGTCTCTCTTGCATCGCACACCTTGGGAGGAGTTTGAGGCTGCAATTTATGACATGCCTGTGTGCTGGAGTAAATGTGTCCAAGCTCAAGGCAAGTTCTTTGAGGGAGGAAATCACCAGTATGATCCGGAAGACCTTCCCCAACAAACAAGCTCAGACAGTGACAGTGATTAGCCGCAACCGCAGGAAACCGGACATCGCTCAACTTTTGTTGCAATTTTATTGACTGTTCTGCATGGATTTTTGCAATTTATCTGCATTGGTTGCTTGCATGTTATTGCCTTGTGTCTTTCCAAAAAGTTTCATAAATTTCAGGCAGAAAAAAGTCGTCTTCTTGCGAAAAAAACCGGCCAGGAGTGAAATTCCCCTCGTACGTATTCGTAACATCAGCAATTCAATCTGCAGGAAATCTACTGCAAACACCGAAGGCAACACAGAAGCAAACCAGGCTTGAAACAAATCACATCCGGGCTGTTTGCACACATTTTTGTTGGAATGTTTGAAGGAACATTGGTGTTTACCAACAAATCTTCCGCTCTTCTGCTGGGACAGAGTTTGAAACTGACCACATTTGGAACAGTGGTGGATGTGGTGGTTCTTGTTATTTCGGGGCTTATCATTTTCACCAACACAATAACGATTGCCGTGATCTGCAAATATTTGAAACTGAGAACAATCACGAACATGTTGATTTTGAACCTGTCTTTGGGTGACTTGTTGTTGGGCATAACCATACCCCTGTGTGTTTCTGTTGGGCATGTTTCAAGTCCAAACAACAACTTGTGTCGATCTTGCTTTCTCATGATTCTTCTCAGTCTGTCTGTGTCTCTTTGCACCGTAGCTGTCATAGCATTGGAAAGGTACTTTGCTATCGTTCATCCCTTCGTTCACAGGGTCAGAGTCACCAAGAGATTGGTCCTTGTCGTCATTGCACTGGTGTGGATACTTTGCATTTCGCTGATTCTCAGTAATCTGGCCAATAGACAGAGTTTTTGCAATGGTGTCGAAAGGCACGTCTGGCATACAATTGTGTCCGTCGTCCTTATTCTGTTGATAATTTTCACTTGTGCATATGCGTACATAAGAATTTACCTGGTTGCCAAGGAACATGTTTCCAGGATACAAGCTTTCAACGCAGTGAGCAAAGACAACGCCCAGAGGACCGGGTCCAAAGCTTCAGACACCGAAAGTTTGCATGATCAGATCACCATGAACAATGTCAATTCCAATTGTGACAAAATGCTTTGTGACTGCAATGTTGGTAAAAGCACGAAAGGCCATCATCATCGTCGCAACGGCCAAAGCAACAAGCATGATACTGGCTGTGAGGGTTGCAAAAAGAACAAAATTGCCAAAATGACTTTCTTGGTTTTGATTGTGATGATTATGTGTTGGATGCCTGTTGTTGTTTGTAAAATTATTTCATTGTACGTAAACACCAGTTTCCATAACTTTCTTTTCACTCTGGCTTCCGTGGTTCTGTACTGTAACTCCTTCCTCAACCCCATTTTGTATTTCTGGCAGAACTGGCAATTTAGAAAGGCTTATCGAAACATATTGACATGTCACTAAACTGCCGTGTGGCCAGTCAACATTCCAAATGAGCATTCGCTGTCCTTCCAACGTGAGTTTGTACAAGAGGAAATACGTATCTTCAAGACAAATGTGGTGTGAAATTAGAAGCACGTGCTGGTTTCATGGACGGTGGTGACAGAGGACCATTCTCCGAGCCTTGTGACTGAAAACAGAGTCGGTCTCCAACTAAAGTGGTGCTGATTGCCAAATTCATTTGCAAATATCAAAGTCGGCAGCTAATAGGAAAGTCAACAGCCACAAAACACGAATTCCATAATCTGATACGGCGTGTCTGATACGTCAGTGCGCTCAGAATCGATTGCGACGCGTTGCTCGGTTCCCATGACCACTACGAACCTTTGTTGCACGAAATCCTCATCAGCTGGAGTCTCGGAAGAGTTATTCTCAGCACAAGACCAAAATATTTATCTGGGGACAAGAACGACGACAGGTAGGTCCCGAACAATTAGTTTGAACCTTGAAACACCACATTTGCACTGCCATTCTCTCACCGACAAGAACCTCGAGTTGGCTTCACGTTGGTTGACAGAACGAACGAGTCTTGTGTCCTCGCGCTCAAAAAGTTTCGTCCGAATCATGCGTGAGAAAACCTCACACCAACAAGTGGAGTTCCGCCGTTTTCTCGTGACTCGGTGGTGCAAATTTGGGATCGTGACAACGAGTTTGAAATGTTCTGGTCATTGCAGATACTGAAGAGCCTTAGCTTGCACAATCAAACGACGATCAGCGATGGAAATGAACGACAGCAGAGTTCCCTTTTTTCAGACAACCCCGCACTTTGGTCGGACTGGTCACATCATCCTGGCAGCCGTTTCCACAGCGATAGCCTGTGTCATCGTTTTCACCAACGTTATCACCTTAATAGCCATTTGCAAATTTAAAAATTTCAAAAATGGGACCAACTATCTGATATTTAGTCTGGCTTTAGCAGACTTGTCATTGGGGATGGTCATACCTTTCTGTGCCGTAACTGCGTTCCAAGCAGCACCAGCAAGCATTTTGTGCAAACTTTGTGTGATTTGGAAAGTTGTCAGTCTGTCTGTTTCTTTGGTGACCATTGTGTGCATTGCTTTGGAGAGGTTCTTTGCTGTTGTTTTTCCGCTCAAACACAGAGTGGTGCTTTCTGGAAGGAGGAAGGGCGTCTTTGTGTTTGTAATTGCTTTCACTTGGACATACGAATTTTGCCTGTGTCTCTTGAATGGTTTCGGTGAGTCGATTCGATGCACAGGTTTTACCTTTAGTCCGTGGTTGTCCATCGTGTACATCACAACAATTCTTGTGTCCTTTGTCCTCTGCACCTTTTCATATGTGAAGATCCACGTTGCAGCTGTGGCGCACTTCAGAATGGTCCATAGCGCGAGGTATGGCTTGTTGCTTGGGGCAAAATCCTCATCATGTAGCCAGAGAACGGGCTCTGAGTCTCTGCCAAGTGCTGAAAAGCCGAATCCAGACAATGACGATCGAGAGGACAAGGATCTCACCTCCGAAGAGTCACAACCCCATTTTGACGTGCAAGACGGTGTTCCTGTTTGCTCCCACGATCATACAGAGCATCACCATCCTTCACGGGGCCACAGCTGTGCGCACACACACACAAAAGAATCAGAAAACCCTGGAACCGGTGGTCACAAGGACGAAAGTGTGCCCAAGTATGGCGGAAGCAAGTGCAAGGACTGCTACAACATCAAGGTAGCGCGGATGACCTTGTTGGTTCTGATCGTCTTCGTTTTGTGTTGGTTGCCATTCGTTGTTGTGAACGTTGCCAACGTCTTGCTGCGGGACAATGTTCACTCGGAAATACTGCACGTGCTCTTCGATGTTTCTCTGCAGATTTTGTACTGCAACTCGTTCATGAACCCCATTCTTTACTCGTGGCAAAGCTTGGAGTACAGAACGGCCTTCAAAATTCTGCTGAAGAGATTCTTTCGACCAAAAACATGTTCCTGCGAGTGAGGTTGTAACCAGGGTGACGAGAAACTTGTCCGGTGCTTCTTCTGCCCGACCTTCCTCTTGTTGAAAAAGACAAAGATCACGGATCTTCTGACTGTTGTGAGAACAAATTATTTTCTTTTGTCGGTTTCTTGCTGTTGCTAAAGCTCAAAAAAGGACATTTTGATTGTTGTTTCGCTGTGTATTTTGGACAGAAAATGTTTGTGTGAAACATGAAAGTTCTCCAGACGATGAACATCATGTATTTTTTATGCTTCATGTATTTCAAAACAAAAGAAATTTTGTGCTTCAGTGTCGTTGCTTGTCCATCTGACAGAGTGAATTCTCTGAACAAATTTTTTTCTTGAAGCAACGATGAAAGGTTCCGTGTTCAACTGTTTGAACACAAGAGGGCCTTCGTTCCAAGTCTGGGGTGGGGTGTTGCGATCACATCCACGAAAAAAAGTCTTCTACGGGCCCAGAAGCAAATAGCGTACTCCACCCACAAAAGTCTCACGCGAAAGGCTTTGACCTGCAACGTTCCCGCGTTTGTTTCATCCACAGACACTGAATTGGAGGAAAAGGCAATGGCACTCCAAAGCGGAATGCAGATCAAACGGTCGAGTAACGCTCGTTATTTGTCCGAGATTCGCGTTTCCTGATGGATGTGTTTTCCTTTCACTCTGATGATGTTGTTTCCTGGCCGAAAAGCTGACGGAACATCTGCCGAATTCCCCGCACAACACACTGAGTAATTCATTTGCAGGCCTGCTGCAGTCCTGATGCATCCGGCGCGTATAAGCTTCACACAGATTAACGGCAAACGACACACTTCCGGACACAATTGATTGCCCGTCTGATGATCTCAATCCACTTTCGCGTCGGATAAACGGCCGCCTGGATTGAGTGAGCGTGTTGCTCTGAAAAACTTCGGGTTGGAGGAAACCAAACTTTATCAAAGGTGTCACTGTTGCATTGAACGGGAACAAATCCAACAAAAGTGCTGGAACTGAAATAAGTTCCCGTGTCCAAGGCAGGACCCCTCCACCCAACGTGTGTCACAAGAATATTCTCGCGCTCATCAAATTCTGCCAGCCGCTCAAAAGTTCTTCATTTTTTTCAAGTTGTGTGTTTTGATCGCACTTTTGAGTTGCGTCAGAAGAGAATAGAACAAGTCTCAAATGCCAGCAACTTTGACAAGCACAAAACGAGCAAGCAAAGCTCAAACTCTGAGTGGCAAAGGCTTTTCCTGAGAGCCGAATTTGCTTTGTCTGAAAAAGGACTGTTGGTTCAGGTTGTAGTTTCGGCCACCTCTTCAGCTTTCGTAGAAAAGTCACCGAAAACGCATTGTTGACTGATCAGAGGTGTGCTTCCCTTTCGTGACGCACTGTGGCCAAAAACAATTCAGATGATCCCGAAAAGCATAATTCTGGAACAACCTTGCTTCCAACTGCTTAACATTATGAAAAAGCCCTTATTCACAGCTCTCAATGATTCTACAAATGCGGCAGCTGAGACATCACAAAAAGTTGACAGCGACGAAAAGGAAAATTGTTTGTAGCTGAGTTTTCACAGTGCAGGATATCGGACACGTCCTGCAAGTGGACAAAGCAAAACAACGCTCACGCAAACAACAGCAAAGCATAAAAGGGTGGGACAGCTTGTTCGGCCACTCACTGGCATCAAGCCTCGGGTTCGACTGCGGCTGACGACTCGGACCCCACCAAAACTCCTCAGGTCAGTTCTTTTTTCAGTGGTGGCGAATTGTTTCTTGACTGGTTTCTGCTGCATGTTGAATGAAAAACATCGACAAGCGACAACGCAACATAAATTGCGACACGAAGTATATTTGGTGGTTTCAGATTGAATTCAACATTTTTTGTCTGCGTCACCTGAAATGCGGGGCTGAAAACTTAATCGACCACTGAGTTTCAGTTTCAGTGGCAATTCATCCTGAACACCCAAACTCGTTTCTTCGAGGGATCAAATTCGTATTCTTTCAGTGCAGCCATGGCAACGGACCAACCGGGCAACCAGACCTTCATACCATTTAGCTATCATCTGGAGTTCACAACAGGACACAACAAACGCCTGCTCATAGTAACCAGTGTCACCACCATGGCGATAGCCTGCGTCATCTGTGTCCTCAACAGTGCAACGATGGCCGCCGTCTGGAAATTCAAGGAAATGAAAACAGGAACAAATTACTTAATTTTCAGCCTGGCTTTGACAGACCTGTGCCTTGGGGTGGTTCTACCTGTCTGTGCAGTGAACGAACTGGCGTATGGATTCAGCGACAAAGTGTGCTTGGCCTGCTGGACAGTCAAGATTCTCAGTTTGTCGGTATCTCTGAACACGGTGGTCGCTATAGCACTGGAGCGTTTCTATGCGGTGGTCTTCCCTCTCCACCACAAGACCAGCATGTCCAGAAAGGTCGTTGTTGGTGTCATTCTGGTCATCTGGCTTTTTCAGGCATTGCTGTTACTGGGAAACAACCTCTCACACACTCCCAATTCAGAGTGCTACATGTTAGGTCTTTCGAACTGGCTCGCTGTTGTGTACATTGTCAATCTACTGGTCTATTTTGTGATTTGCGCAGTGGCCTACACCAAAATCTACTTTGAAGCCACAAAGCATTTTCGCATGGTACACGGTGTGACTTTCAGAAAGGGGCATTCTTTTTTGAGATCCATGGTCGCTCAAGGTATGAAACAACTCAATATGATGACGAAATCCTCGACCAGATCTGATAGTGTTGAGAGCAGCACTAATACCCAGGCGACAGAAATCACTCAGGCTGAAGTGGAGTCCCCCTCGACCATTGACGGAAACATGGGTGCTTTGCATCAATTCAAAAATAGTTCCACCCCACAAGATTCGAATTCAGGCTTTCCTGGCGAAAAGGTTCCTTTAGAAAATTGTGGATCAAACGCAGAGCCTGAAACAATCAGAAAGCAGGAAAAGCCCGACAAGACTCCCAAGAGTTCTGGCACTAAATGCACCCATTGCGCGGGCTGCGCTCAAATCTGGCTGTGCAGAATAACTTTTCTGGTTTTGGTTGTCATGATCCTTTGTTGGTTGCCGTTCATAGTGATGATGTCAGTGAAAGCCTGTTGTTGGTCGGAACCTTCTGCATTCAGACACTGGTGGTTTGAAGCCTCAGTGCAAATCGTCTACATCAACTCGTTTCTCAATCCCATTCTCTACCACTGGCAGTGCACGGGCTTCAGGAAGGCCTTCAACATCATGCGGGCTCATTTGAAAAGTTCGTTGTGTGGACTGTTCAAAACGTTCAAGAACAGTGACCGCTGAAAGTGTGGAGCCTATCTTTGAGTGAAGGATTCCAGTGTGTGATCCTGATGGAAAATACAACAGGCTCGAAGGCCTGCGTTCATCCAGATCCCAGCCAGCTGTGCAGTCGAGGCCACATGCCAATGTGCTTGGTCATCTCCACAACTGGGTTCTGGTGTTTTCCAACAAAGGTGCCCGAAAAGTTTTTCTTTGACTCTGCTGTCGTACTTTTCCGCAAGTTGAGGTGTGTTTCAAGTGTATTAACTGTATTGTTCAGCAAACAATAAAATAATATTGTTTTTCTTCGGTTGTTTCTAACGGATTTCGTTTTGTTCCCTCCCCAAAAATCACAAAGTTGAAACACAATGCTGTGTGCAACCTTTTCAAGTTCACATTAAATGTAAGGTCAGAACGACAAAATGATGTTCCTCTTGACACAACGGACCATTTGGTCCACGAGCGACACGTTTGGTGCGCGCGCGAGCAAAACTTCTGATCAATGCGACGCCAGCGGCTGTTGTCCACGACGACACGAACAGAAGGGGTTTCTCAACTTCGTGATCAGTTTATTCGTTTTTCTTGTACATCATTCATTCATCAATCAATATCGTTGTCAGTGTTTACAAAAGTTCCTATGTACACTCACAAAACATAATGCCCGGACTCACCAACTCGCATGCGACTCGAGGCGATTCAGCAGAAATCTGTGCCGACCTCACTGAATCACCTGCTGGTGAATGGGACCTTTGTATAAGTTTGCGTCGTGTGGCGTCGTAACAAGTGACAGCAAGTGTTAAACGAACCACAGAAGCAACAACACTTCGCTTTCAGCGTTGCATTTGTGGAGAAGCGAAGTACCCCCACCCGAGCCCAATACGTCGCTTCCCAGACACAGTGCGACATGGATATGAATCAACTTGTGGGCCCAATGTCGATAAGATGTGTGAGCAACTTGCATAATTGACTTCCATTCCAACACAACAAAGAGACAACAGATGCATGGAAGCACTGAATTTCAAACCAAACAGTTTTGGTTTTTCGCATCGAAGGAGCAAGTACTTTGTCGAAGGAACTGGTGTTTCTTCTTCAAACATGGTTTTCTCTGACAGTCGTGAAGGTGTCTTTCAACGCATAAATTTCCACAAACTGTGAACTGTGACTCGTACACGAGCACACGTTCGGACGTTTGTCAGACTCAGAAGCGATCGCCTTTGCGGGGTGAGAAGGATTGGAAAACAGATCAATTCTTCTCAAATTGGCCAGTTTCAAATTTCCTTGAATCTCAAAATACACGAACCAAAGAAAGAGAGAGACAAAATGGACAGAACAGTGGGCAATTCTTCCTGTGACAAACATCCAAGGCAACAAACATCGTCAAAATGTCATCCGACACTTCGCCTGAACAAATCTCAAAAATAAAAACCCATATTCAAACTCAGATTGGTGACGAATGTTCAAAGCAACCGTATTTTGTTACTGGTCTGCATCTTGCAGTTACATCTGTGCGCATGCGTGTCGTTGCTGAGGAAGCCAACACGCCCTGCTACGCTCTGGTTGTGTGCAGGTCGCTGCAGCGGAAGCCCTTCGTTGTTCACAGTGCCACAAAAACGGAATTCAGGCTCGCTTTCAATCACACAAGAAAGACACCCCAACCCACAAAACAGCAGAGGCCACACATAGACAACCCATTTTGAAGGTGTTGCAAAAACTCCGAAGTCTTCGAGAGGAATTGCTGAACAAGAATTTTGTTGTAATTCTGGTGGTCTTGAAGACGAGCGTACACTTTTTCCAGGTGATGGCCTGCTCTCCAGTTCACCAAACAGGACATCAACAGTGCATTTGTGCAGGAAACGATGAGAACGAGGCACCAGAGAACGGAACAGGGAAGCACGAAAAGTTGCACTGTACAAAAGCTTGACCATCAATCGTGAACTGAAAGTTCCAACGCGACAAACGAGTTTTTCACTGGTGAACACCCGAAACAAAATCCACAACACACTGTTGTCCTCGGAAACGCGACAGGTGACGTCGTGGCAGCGATACGAATAAATGCAAACAAGTAGCAACAACGCGTTGCCCAGACGCGATATGATTATGCGCACTGAAAAGATTTGGGGGATCTGTTGCCATAAAAACTGAAAAACAGTGTCCAGAGAGTTTGTCCTTGCTGACCGACTGACGGTTGTCACCAGTGACAAAAACATGACACTCACGCACAAGAAAACACCTGATGGCGAGTTTAGACAACAAAACACAACCAATGGATCTAGCACGTGTGACAAAAAAAAAATCGTACAAATCAAGAAGAAAATCACATGCAAAAATCAAACTTCCGCATTAAAATCCTGCCATAGGAAAACAACAGTGAGAAGTCTCAGGAATCATTCAAGACTGGACTCTTCAAGACAAAAGCAAGGTAGCCATTTCAAGGTCAATGCCGGTGAAGGCAGGAACGCACACAACCACGGAACCACGCACGCACTGACATCCTGACCACAGGCACACATCATTTACGTTTTGATTTCACAAACCAGATTTCTGTTTGACTGGATGTGTTTGACACAGCAAAGATTTTGGTCACCATGAAGCCAAATGAGGAATGACAGACCAGATCTGAGAACACCGGCTGAATTTAAGTGAAGGCCCTGACTTCAATCTTTTTGGGGTTTCTTCGAATGTGAAATGAACTGAGCTTTCAAACAAGACTGGACTGGCGAAAACGAATGTCTGTGACAGGGAAAAAATGACCTCAAGCGATTGACCCAACAAAACAAGGCATGAAACAAAAAACATTTGCGCAAGTAGAATCCGCACATTTCCTCACAAATGAAATGTTTTTCAGCAGTAAATTTTACGTGACAATTCACCAAGCACTCAACGTGGAGGGAGCAGTGTTACAAGAAGCCCCTGAATCAACGGACAATGTACGGGGAAGGCAGGCAGTCTGAGGTGTTGTTGACGAGGAGAAGTCCTGACTATGTACAGCAACGGACGCGACGCTGTGGAGGCAGGAAGCTGGACAACAAGCCATTCATAACTCATGCCCCTGTCTCACATACACACGATCAATCACCTTCAGCATCGAACAGCAACAAAACAGCTGTCTCTGTACTTTGTCCTTCGTTCCCTTCTGTTCCATAACAAACAAACAATATTCCAAGAATGCACCGGATCAGGTACCTTTGGCGTCTTGTCCAAAAACGGCTGGAGACAAAAGACACTCGGGAAGGTTCGTTGCCCCGGATTTCACACATCTTTCAAGCTCATCACTGGATCATGCAGACAATTCGACACGCACTCTTTGTCACTCATTCATCGCAACACTGCATCAACCCGTCTGCAAGTTCCTCAAGTGTGCACACATTTTTAACAGCAGAAGCGATTCGCACACGTCCAATCGCACCCCATTGAAGCAACACTCACAACCCCGGCTACATCGCACCGATTCAATGCCCATACCACAACTCACGCCCAAATGAGCAAATCACTCTTCTCTCATGTGTAACATTTTACCCGTCCACAAAAATATAGCACAAAGATCTTTCCATACAACCCTCAACAATAGTAATTTGTCCAGCATGATTTGATTTCCATTGTAGCAACAGTGATACATTTGCAAACACAGTCGTTGCTGTGGACACGTCTTCAACCAACCAGAGCACAGAACGATCCAGCTTCCGGAAGCTCTGACATTGGTGGAGCCACTCAAAGAATACACTCAACTTCACTGTGTCTTAGTGAATCAGTGACATTCACAAAATGCCACAAAAAATAAAATTTCACAGTGAAATGGCAGAAGAGTTAGTGGTGACATCACCAGAATACTGCATGTATGCACACTCACTAGTTAGTGATATATCTCGAGATATAGTTTTTGCATTTCATATTTTACAGAGACTTCATCAGACCACAAGCACATTCAGCTATGAATGCATGCTTATCACAAGTGTCAAACGTCAACACCACAGAAGTTACGGCGCAGGTATGACGTCATCATACGGCTGACTCGCTGCGGGGGTTCATGTATGCCAGTGGCGTTTGCGCACCGGTGTGGTTACCCAGGTGATCGGGATAGTCTGTGTTGATGTAGCTGTCCGCAGCCTCGTTGCTATGGCCACCTAGCTTCTGTAACCTAGGTGCTGCGCTATTGGCCGTTGCTGCTGCCTCTTTTCCAGTTTTCCCCAGCAGGGGGTCCATGGCCTCAATATTGTTGTTGAGGTTAGTCCTGGGATCTGGGGGTAAGGGTTTTCCGACCTGGGGGATTCCCCCTCCAGTGGGGACCAGTCCATCGAAATACTCGGGGTTGTCCATGGCAGTTCCCAGGGGAAGCTCGTCTGGATTGTTTTGCAGCCTCGAGGAAGGCTTGTGACTCCCGGGTCCCGAAGAGTCTAGTTCCGGGTCCAGGTAGTCTGCAACGGAAGCCAGACCCAAAGATGAAGCAGAGGCTGAGAAAAGACAAGTGCAGTGAGAAGAAGAATATTTGCGCGGCTCAAAAAGATTTCACCGAAACTATGAAATAACTTTGGTGCAGTAAGCGCCCAAATGGGTCAGTGCAGGACTTCCACTCAGCGACAAGGTCCTGAGTTACCAGAAGTTGTGTCTACCAAAGGTGATGTGTCATCCTAAGTCACACAGACGTGAATCTAAACCTTGCGGCGCCCGCCGCTCCCGTCCCGCTATCTCCCGCCCTGCACTCTATCGTCCCTTCCCGTTCCTCCCCCGTTCCACCCGAACCCGCACCTCTGCTGTCGGGTATGATATCCATGTAGGGGGCTGGTTTGGAGCTTTTGGGCTGCAGATAGTCGTCCTCGTCCACTGCCAGCGGTGGAGGCTCTTTGCCGCCGATGACGTCACTGCCGGGTGCGGGGGGTTTCCTCCCCGGGTTGGGCGGACCCAGTACCGACGGGAGGGGCGGAGCGTCCACCTCCGGGTAGTTCAGCCCACCGTCAACTGCGAGGGAAACAAGATGAGTCACGACGTGAAGAAGACCAGAGCAACGCAAGAGCAAAACGCACAACCGGATGTCATTGTGTGAATCTCAGCAATTTAATCGTCAATAAATAAATATTTAAAACAACATGTCATTGTTACGGAGTTCAGGTGGTTCCTCAAGAATGCACCTGTACACCTTGCATTGCACGAGGGTCTGTTTTCTGTGGCACATCAGGGAAACTCCCTTGCATCACCAACATATTACCAATCAGCCACAAAAGAATTTCAGCCAGAGGATCCGAACAAGAACAACACAACCCACATGATCGCTTCCGTGACAACACGCACCATCATCCTTGCCTCCATCCATGGGTGGGTTGGGCGGGACGGGCGGCAGTACTGGGGACGGGTCGAGCACTTTCGTCGGGTCTGCGGTGTAGCGGGACGAGACGGAGTCGCGGGGGGCAGCGGCGCCCGGCGCCCCCGCCGCGCCGCCCGGCACCGCGCCCCGCAGCTTCCGCGCCACGGCGGCGCCCTCTAGGCTCCGGCCGGCGTCAGGCCCAGCCGGCTGCTGAAATGTCAAGAAGAACCAGTTGTGTATGAGCAGAATCATATGCCAGAGATGACAGAGTAATCACAGTTTTAGTGTGTGGTGTTTGTTGCTATGTTTGTCAACTTAATTTTCATGAAGTGCCCTCTGTTGACAAGAAGGACGAATGCACAAGACAGGAACAGAGCACACGACACGCAAAGATCAACACCAATTATTCAGTACACTCGATGATTCTCAACTCGAACCCACCATGCGTTGCTTTCAAACCAACAGCATTCGTTCACAAGCTAGAATACACATCAGATCCCTCTGCCAGTTCCTGAAACCATTGCATGAATTCGTAGCCCTTTAAATCCTTGTGAATACACACGTGCGGTGGTCTGTCGATTGAAATCGTGTCGTGTTTCGAGTCGAAGGGTGCACGACTTGGGACAGATCAATCAGTGGGTCTCCCTCTCCAGGAGAACGGCGCGGGTACCTGTCTGTGTGGCGGGTGATGCGGGCGTCGCGCACCAGGCGGCGGTATGTCCCCCATGACGTCACGGTCGCCGTAGTGACGGTGCGCACGCTCGTCGGCGTAGTCACGTGACCGTCCGGACGGGTATCCAGACGAATACTGCACAGGTCAACGTGCAAACAAACAACAACTGATCAATTTCCACTCAATGTCCCACAACACAAATGCAAGACAAGTTTCTCTCACTGAAACATGCCAATCCCAAACTCAGTCTTGACTACAACACAGAACATTACTTCGGACTGACTGTGCGCCAAAGGCACAAGAATAAGAAACAAAATAAAATTTTTCTTTCACGGACAACGAATCATTTCTGTCTGGCAGATCCTTAAATGCACTGAAACATGACAAAAGTCACACGCATTGTGTTAATTCGTTAATATACTTGCACATACACAGTCACTCACCCCAAAGCGCTTTCTATTTCTTCAAATCCACCCTCTCTACACACTTTTGATGATCCTGTAAAATGTTCGGTGCACCCCCGCCCACCGCAGTACATCGTGCAAAGCATCAGCCCAACGCCCCTGCCCGTTAGTAGAAGCCATGCGGGTTACGTACACGCACTTTGCCGTTTGCGATGTGCAGCGTGTTTTCCTCGGGGATGTCGGTGATGCTCGTGGACGTCGGTTGGAGGTAGTCGTCGCCCTCGACGATCTCCTCCGGCCCGTCCGCGATGGACATGTTGCGCACCAACTCCTTCGGATCGTACGTGTGGGACGGCAGCCGCAGAAACTTGTCACCCTGAGAACAATAATGAAAGGTGTTGAGGAATATGTGGGACGCTCAAAACCTGAGGTGAGTGTGAGCTTCTTCACCAAACACCCACGAACAATGAAGAAAGTTGTCGTGGCGCAACCAGCATCTCCCTTCTTTTCGGAGAATCAATCAGACAGCATCAACATTCCGTGAAATGGCGAGTGCTCACTTCTATGGCGAGGTATCGGCCCGGGTCCCGCGCCATCTTGGCGAACTCGTCGGCGAGTTCTCTGAAGGACGGACGGGAATCGGCGTCCAACATCCAACCTGCAAGTACAACCCGGGTACTGCGTGAATACGGATGAAATAGTGAGCATGGGTGGACACCACAGTGAAGTATCCGTACAATTGAAAAGGTCACCCTTGCCACCAAACCCCTTCATTTTGAAAGACACCACGACACTGCTACTCACACTTGATCATGATCATGTAGATGTCGATGGTGCAGCACGACGGTTGGTTGAGGCGCTCTCCCTTCTCCAGGAGGCTGGGCACGTCGCGCGCCCGGATGTTCTCGTAGGGTCGCTGCCCAAACGTGAACAGCTCCCACGCCGTGACACCGTAACTCCACACGTCAGACTTGTGCGTGAAGATGCGGTGCTGGATGCACTCCAGGGCCAACCACTTGATCGGCATCTTGCCCCCGGTGGACCTGTACTCCTCCTCGTTGTAGTCGAGCAGCTTTGCGAGACCGAAATCTGTGATGCGAACCTGGTGTGGACTTTGCACCAGCACATTCCTTGCGGCTAGATCTCTGTGAACAATCCCCTTCTCCTCCAAGTAGTTCATTCCCTGCAATATGTGAACAGTCACGTGACAATCAACCTCTGCAAATATCCGCCAAGCGCAGCCAAACCTCCACTCCCACAAAACCGCACACCCCCACGGTGTGTCGCTCTCTACACCTACCCTTGCGATCTGCGTGCACCAGTTGAGCAGGGCCTTCGAGCCGATGTTGACCCTGTTTTTCCGCACGTAGTCCAGCAGACAGCCCAGCGGCATGAGCTGCGTGATGAGCATCATCTGCGCCGTCATGCAAACGGCGAGGATGCGCACGCAGCACGGGTGGTCCACGGACGCCATCACCCGGGCCTCCTCCAGCAACTCCTGGAAACCAGCAACCAGACGTTGTCAACGAACTGGCAGGGTGTTGCAAACCTCCAAAACACTGACCACAACAAGAAAACAGACTGCCTACTCCTCCGACCCGGAGGTGGTTCTCCTGATTTAGAGAAGTAAACACACAAGTTTCCAGGCTGGCAACAGGAAGCACCTTGTTGAGAGAAGGAGAGGTTCCCTCCTGCAGAACCTTGATGGCGACGGGAACCTTCACGTTCTCACCGTCCGGGATGAAGACGCCCTAAAGGAAACAGACATCACACGTCAGCTTCCTTCAATTAGCAGTCACTACTGAATCAATCCCCGTTGAAATGGTTTTCACTGAAACTGCACTCATGGCATCAATTGCAACTTTTTTCGCAGAACAGATCTATCTGATTCACCAGCATACTACTTGAACATCCATTTCATTGTGTGTTTGTTCAGCACGTACGCTGCGCTGCCCGACCACTCACCCTGTAGACGGTGCCGAACGCGCCCGACCCGATGATGTTTCCTTTGCGCAGCTCCGACTCCTTGACGAGACGCAGGAGCGACATGTCGGGCCGCACGTCCGTCGGGGTCAGCGGCTGCAAACAGCGTCTCTGTTAGTTTTCCATTTGCAACAGACGAATCACTGATAAGATCTGTGAGATTTCACCAGACCAACTGCACCCATATTTTGCAATGGGCATGGGGGTGGTTTTTCCTAATTCAGAGCCCTTCGACTGAGGTTTGCGTCCCAAAATGCTGCAATGCAGCTGAACAATCTGAAACAGAGAGCTCATAGGGAACAAAACAATTCAGTTGAACCTGCGGGAGCGATGAGCCAAAGAACAACCTGAACCTGACACCACAGTCCCGCTTTCACCACGCTTTTACCTTTTCCACCCTACCACCTCGCCTCGCAAAAAACAAATTCCAGCCTCTGTCCAACACAAGGGTCCACATGCCACGCAACGCCCCAACACACTCGTCTCGACCCTCCGCATGCAACTGTACAGATTACAACCCAACCCCGTGTGTCTGGTTTGAGAAACAAGAAACTGGGACCTAATGCTTGTGTGAGGTGAGACCCAAGGCAGTTGCAGAGTCGGTCACAAAAACCGAGGCCAGAGGGTCAGGGTTTTGGTAGACCCACAACTATCGAGAGTTACCTCACAGAATCATTGGTTCGCAATTCTGTTCCAGTCAGAATTAATGCAGCACAAAATTCTCATTTTTTTCAGTCGTTTTTGGAAAAATCTTGATATTTCACCAAACAAGAAAGAATTGTATCAAAAATTCAACAAGATAATTTTGAAATCCTGCTCGACTAATAGCCTCTCAGTTTCGCGCACTGTGTGAATTAATTCTATTCAACCCAGTTCGTTCCGAGCAGCTGGAATTTTTACCTCCATTTTCCTGAACCTTCCGCTCCCCTGGTAAGGAAGGGCAAACACAGCTTGGGAACAATGCACCACGGACAAGGAAACCGGACAAACAACACAGGAATAAAGCCGGAAGCTGGGGTGGTCACCCGACGTCTGTGGGTTGTTGAAACGTGTGAACGACATTCACCGAAACAATTGAATGCACGACGAAAATGATGCAAAACTGACGAACACACTGATTCTTTCATTCACCCAAATCAAACAATCAGAAACAAGAGCTCGCTCCCGCTCACCTCGCTCTCCTCCAGCCCCGACATGCGCGCCGTCAGCTTGAGCGTGTTCTCCGTCGCGCGTGCGCGCTGCCGCCAGAAGTAGACGACGAGCACGAGGATGATGCCGAGCACGACGACGGCCGCGATCACGATGCCGAGGATGAGCGCCAGGTTCCTACCGCTGCTGAAACAACCAGCCTCAGGTCAGAACTGGACTTTTAGGATCAGCCGCACGCGACCTACCCCCCCCCCCCCCTTGAACACCCCCGAAACACACAGACATACACCGACGGTACACGGCCAATCGACTGTCAGCCATCGCAGCTGATAACAACGACCCAGTCAAGGACAGCTTGCTGTGACAATTTCCAGTATTCCACGAGGCTTCTACGCCCGTTACATTTTCAGACTCTCGTACTGGCAGAGGTAATCAAGTCACTGGGTGAAAATAAGGTGTCAAAGTGAGAAGCAAAAGCAGGAGGATGAAGCGCCTTGTGAAATGAAGCTGAACAGGAGGAAAAGGAGGGTGAGAAAAGTCAAGTGATTGCGCACCAAATATGGGATCTGTCCCTGTTTGTCACGGATACTTCAGGAAAATATCAAAATAATTTTGCAAACCACTTCAGTACACACACTGTGATCTCTGCTGTTGTGTGGCAGACTCACTCAGATCCAGCAGCGGGGTTCGTGGGTCTCGGTCTTTCAGCTGGATTGGCTTCTGCTGTTCGTATGTCAGGAGCGAGGACTCGGTTGTCCTGTTTCTATTGACTCAGGGGAACTGCGTTGCTTCAAACATTTATTGCTGCCTGAACATTTGTGCACAGATTCAGATTCAGGGGAGAAATCCTCCAGATCACAGACGTCCACAGGGTGAAGGCTCAAAAGCAGACGATCATATGAGATGGGTTTGTGATCAGCGATAATCGGTTGCACAACACAGCCGCTCAAGTGTCGTCAGGGGCGCGATTTCAAATGGCCCAAGAAAAATCGCGCTTTTGCTGGAAATTCACCAGTTTCCTGATGTTGCCGCAGTAATCCGTAATCAAAGTGGTTCCCAACAAAAACACATTTTCATTCCATGTTCAGGTGTAAATGATGCATGCACTATCGTGGCAGCAGACTACCAGTGATGCCTTGGTGCAAATTTTTCGGAGTGCTGGACAAGCGTATTCTCTGAGTCTAACACTGGATTCTATCTCAATCTTGCGCTTTGCAAGTGATACTTGTGCTCGTCAAGTCTACTCTCAGCCAAAACAAAGTTACCTAAAGTCGCTGAAAAGGGGAGGAAGAGGAAAAGTTTCAGTCAAACGCGGAAAGCAAACCAAGTGAAATGAAAGAACATACCAGAAACACAGAAGTTATGGTTCATTCAGAGAAGCGTCGCCCCCTCCCACCAGCGAAAACAAACCGTCACAGCCAATTTACTTCTTTGGTCAAAATCATCAAGAATCTAGTTCTAATCTGCTTCAGAAACCAATGAAATCTAATCTCTCATGCCACCTCCCTGAACCCTCAACCGACGAACAACAAAACGTTTCCAACCCTCCTCGTTTCGCCAGCGTAACACCATCCCCTCATCTGCCCGAACACCTCACACATCCCCTGGTGGCGGTGGCGAAGACTCACCCGGAAGTGACGCCGGCCGTTTCCGCGTTGGCGCACACAGACTCGACGTATCCGTCCTGCACCTCCTCCGGCATGATGTGGGGACGGTCTTCGGGACAGGAGTCCGTGCAGTTGAACTGAAATTGGTCAGACCAATCAGTTCAGACTCTCACCATGGAGGTTGATAACCCTTTTTGTCCCAACTGTCAACATCCAGTTTTTCGCATCAAAGCTTGAGCAGCACGGTGACAACAAAACGAGACTGTCACATTCCAAAATCTGCCTGTGGATTGGAGGCTGAAGGTATGGGCCTCACGGATTTTCTCCAGAACCTAATGTTGCTGAATTCCAACACCAATCTTTACTCACGATCGTCATTTCACAATTTTTCTTCAGACCTATCAGAAATTGCGGGAACTCACAAGGGGATCTCTGGTGCTGTCACCATCGATGTAGACCTTGTAGCGCTTGCACATGGTGCACTGCATGGTGGAGGGGCCGTGACACGCCTCACACTCATCGTGGCACGGCTTGCACACGCCGATCGTCTGATCTGCCCAGTATCCCCATCGACACGTTCTGAAAGGGACGACAACATGAAGGGAATTGTGCGAATAAAACATTAAAGCAGAGAAAGATGTGGGTCGCACAAACTCAAACACACGGACCGTTTCTAGTCTCTGTACTAAACTCCGCCCCTGAGAAACACTTACTCCACACACTGGCCACGTTGTCCGGGCGTTCGCTCGGGCATACTGTAGTACTTGCATGCGGCACAAAACTCCTCGCCGGGACCTTTGCACGTCAGACACAGGTCGTCGCAAGGGTAACACGCAAATTTCCCTTCCATTGGACCCTGCAATACAACGCAAAACATACACCAAGTGGGTAAAAAAAACTCTCGCGTGTGACAACAAACAACAGATTTCGCTTGGTCAAAACTTCAACGACACAAGGAAAGAAAATCCCCCGTGATTGCTTCTTACTCCGCTGTGACTCCCATTTGATCCCTTTCATTCTGGTGGATTCGCACGAAATTCACACCTCAGCCCCAACGTCTTACCTCTTGGTCGTAAATGGATCTGTAGTGTCCGAACGGACACGCCATCAGCTCGTCCTTGGACAGACACTCAGCGAAGGTGCGGTTCTCATCCATACGAACGATGGCGCACGAGTTGCAGGCGCCCGTCCCTGACGTGGAAAGAACAGACCGTGAGGCTCGTGGTCTTTTAGCGTGGACAGACGGAAATTATTTGCAACACAATTGCCTTGTGCCAATCTGATATCAGCCAACTTTAACTTTAATGGAGACTTTGGACGGTTCCGTCGATGCTGGCACCTGACACGGCTCACAGAGGGACAGAGTTTTGTCCATGTGATGCGCAAATCCACGCTGCAGCAGTTAGTGTATGTTCCTCACCTATGGTATTCCTGGGTCCCGAGCACCCCTCCTCACAGTTGTCGTGACACGGCTGACAGTACTTGTTGTCATCCGGGTACTTGATCACGGGGCAGTCTTTCACACACGTCGGTCCATCCTGGAAGTTCTTGCACTCCCCCACACAGTTTCTCGGTCCCTGTACAAAAGGTGAACAATTGTTAGTCACAGCGCCTGAAAAGCCCAGAAAAACTTGAGACAGCTCGAGAGTCTTCTCAGTTCTTCAATCCAGCGTTCAGAGATGGGGATGATAATCTTTCTGACGGCGAGCACCCTTTGTTCAGAAGGTGTTGGTCTTCGGTCCCCTTCCACACAAACACACACACACACACACGCACACTCACCGCGCCCCTGCAGTCTCTGGAACACTCCTCATCACACCGGTCGCACGTTGTCGCGTTCACCTGGTACAGGCCCGCTATGTCGCTGCACGACGCGATGCACAAGTCTCCGTATCTGCAACGTAGCGCACAGGATACAAGTAAGAAACATGGCCAAACGAAAATGCAGCAGTACATTCACGAAACGCGCCAAAACGACAAAAACGCTGTTTGGACCTTGAATGGTGGTGAACTTCCGAGAGAATTGCACGGACAATAAAGGAACTACTCACTGGAAGTTCTTGCAGGACAAACAGTGAATGTTCTCTGGACCCCAGCAGCCGAGGGACGAGCACTCCGGGTGACACACAGCCTGGTCTCGCTCTGCAACACAGGGAGAATGGATGAGCGTGCCAGCCAGTGAGTGAGCAGCCGGTGAGCACCCAGGTACCATTCACTTGTTTGTTTTTGTGAGTGAGCAGCGAAGTTGCGTCTCCAGTGCAGATGCACTCAGTGTCTGGTGCATGTTTTGATGGCTGTACAGCAAGAATTCGCCGAATGCGCAAACTTCAATGTTCAGACTCGATTCTTCCACGAGTACTCACGACAGAGATGTTGTGGTGCGTTGTTGCGCGCGATGACACCCTGGTTGTTGTTGCTACGCAACAAATCCCATCGAATGTCGTCCGCGTAGCAGAGCTTGGCGTTTTTCGTGACAATGATCCGTCCATTTTCAACCTGAAACGGTTCCGTACTCAAGTTTCAAACGAATGTGCGTACCAAAAGTTGCAAAACGAAAGAAAGAGGGGAGTCTCCCTGAAAGTGGCAACATTCCACTTGTTCCTTGTTGTTCCAGTCGAATACCACAATGAAACACCGAAAGGAACTTTCCGGGACAGGCTGAGTCAACACCCTGAGGCTGTCGCGCTGACACTTGAACAGCTGAACGAACACACGCACCTTTTTCAGTGAGGTTAGACCGAGAATCTCCAGCGACGTGTTGTAGATCTGCAGCCCAGCTGACAGGAGTCTGCGGTGTCAATCAAACCACACGTAGCAGCAAACCCAACAAGGCCAAAGACAAGCACTTATCACTGTCCTCTCAGACGTGTTGTTTGCGGACTTTCAGACAGGCTCATTGTAGTTCTGTTCATTATTTTGTTCGGCGAGTTTCTGGTTCCTGAGGACGACCGACGCCCCCCCCCCAACACACACACACACACACACACACACTTACGAGTCGAGCTCCCTGCCATTGATGGTCTCGAGGCCGCTGAAGTAGCTCAGGTCGACGAAGTTCCGGTGACGCGCCTGCACCATCAGGTAGCCCGTGATCTCCTTCACTGTCTTGAAGCGGGTCAGCTCGGATGGGTCCATGGCCGGGATGGACCGCTCCGGGTCCCTGAGATAAAGGAACCATGGACTTTGCACTTGTGTACATGGACGGAGATGACAGGGGTTCAACCCACAATGGTTGAGCTGATTACGACGCGAATACTAAGTACTCACCCGTTAAAGGTTGGAATGAGGATCTTGATGGAGCCCCGGATACGTGTGCAGTTCGAAAACTGCTGAATGTTGCCCATGTGCAGGAAGTCATCATCGTCCAGTCCATTACAACCTGTGAAGAACAACAAAGGCTTGGTGAGAACCGCATGGGGTCACACTCAACCTCAAATGAATAGCATTTGGTGTTTGGTGCGGTGCAGCACACACACAACCGCCGGCACAACGGAGGGAGACACGCACTCTTCGGGCAGGGTCCGTCGCAGCGCTTGCAGACCTTGTTCTCGTCCGGGATCTTGCCGGGGCCGCACTCCTTGACGCATATCGTGCTCAGCGTCACCAAGAAGTCTGAAAGGCAACACGTGTGATGATGTCAGAGACGAACAATGTGTTATTTGTCACCAGAGCAAAGTCACCAGGGCCGACGTGAATCGTCGGATGGTGGTTGGGTGGTAAAGGCGCAAGCAAATCTTCATTGAAACTTGTGCTGAACCTGATCTGTTGGTGTGAAACAGGTCAGGCCAGCCTGACCCTGTCTGATCAAATCTGTCACGAGATTTCCTCGTCGAAGGCCCCACTCACCTGGACACTTTGGAACACACAGCGTCCCGTATGAGTACTTGACGTCCGGGTTGGGTTTGTACTCAAACTTCTCGCTGTCGTAGATGAGCGGTGGTGGGCAATGCGGAACGCACTTCTCTCCGTCGTAAAAGTGCTTGCACGCCTGCAAATAAAGCCTTTTGTCAGTTGTGTGTGCCACATTTCCACATTCGCGGGCGTCAACGGAGGAACGCGCAGCTCATTCCCAACGAGCCACCAAAGCTTGTGCCACTTACGTCCGGATTCACACTTGGCCCTCTCTCCCACTGCACCCCAAACTCACCAGGCAGTCCGTTTTGAGCGGGCCCGTGCAGCCTCCGATGCACTCTGGGTGGCAGCATTCACTCGGGTTCGGCCCGAAGCAGTGACCTTCGCACTGCTTGCTGCAAACCACCCTCGTCACTGAAATATGTCAATCAAAATGTCAACAAGGTCAGCAGAAACACAGTGAGAAGGTGCGGTGTTTCAACCAAGCCAATAACCTGCAAAATTCCAGGAATCGCTGGTGTGGATTTGTACTCACAGTTTTGACAGTTGTGCGGCCCGGATCCCCAGCAATGCTTCTTGCCGTTCGTCTCGCACACCGGGTCACAAGCGCCACCTGCACAACGCAGATCACAGCACGAGATCAAAACAAGGAACACGCAGATTTCTTCACAATGACCCCAAAACCAAAGACCAAAGAGTTCAAAGTAGATCTACTGTTGATTTTGCTACGGATCCAAACAAACTTCAACGAAACATGGCGTTTCCATTGTTTGAATCCTGTTCTTCCATGACAAATTTCTTGAGATAGGCGAGAGTCAATTGTTCTCACGCTCAAGTTGACGTGAGAACCTGAATCGTGAGATCGCTGCGTCGCAAAAGAGTGAATGGTGGAGCAAGGAAAAGCAGAGAGGAATAGAAAGTGATACGGCACACAAAGCGAGAGGAAAGTAAGGAGTACGTTCAAGGCGGCCAGACCAGGTACTGGCTGGGTCCTGCCCTGGTGGCACGCGATGAAGCGAGAATGAATTTGTCGGGTCCCCCACCCATCGGTTCCGACAGAAGAACACTCAAGCAAAAGGGAAACCAACCACACGCGGAGTCGGTTGTTCAGAAATGGAAAACAAGTTCAAACCATTTTGCGCGCAACGGAAGCAGCACCAGTGTGTGTGTGTGTGTGTGTGTGTGTGTGTGTGTGTGTGTGTGTGTGTGCGCGCGTGTGTGTGTGTGTGTGCGTGCGTTTTGCGCCCGTCAAACGCAAAGACATCTTCCAAAACTGCAGTCCAAATTGTCTGGTTCACACCGAGCTTGTGATCAATGAAACACCACCGGTTTGAACATTTGGAATGACTTTGCTTGAGCAGAATGAACTTGAAAGACGTGGAGGAAGTACGACAGCGAGGGTGGAGAAACTCACAGAACAAAGCAAACAGAAAGTAGAACTTCAGCATGCCTTCAAATTGAGTTCTTACATCTACGGATATGGTGGGCGGGGTGTTTTGAGCTCGAGTCATACACCATAGCACCCTCTCCCGACAATATATCCCGCCACAAGATGGAGTCATCATGGCACAGCAGGTTATTCCAGTTCAGAAACACATCCCCACTCAAAATCTCTAGAAATACACAAAAAGCCAAAGCTGTCTACTGGTTCCACAGATGGACTGGTTCCTGTGTGTGGTTAGTTCTTCTCTTCACCACTGAGGGCCTGTTCAAACTTCCAGGCTGTCTGGTGTTTGGTCTTTCCAGTTTCACAGCAGCTTGTTTTCAATCGCTTCCAGACTGGGTCAAACTGCGGCCAAATTTTCAAACAGGACCGCAGGTCGAATGTGGATCCCTCCAGAATTGTTTTTGTGGAGAACAGTCTGAACTTGGACAAAACAACCTGAAGGTTTGCAAATGGGGGGACACCAGCACAAGCGGCTGAAGTGCAGGTTTGTACAACTTGACTGAATTGGATGAACTCAAGAGAATGTTGGGAGGGTGGGGCCGGGAACGAGAAAAGACCAAAATGTCACCAAGGAACAGTCATTATGATCAATGCAACTGTAAAACAACAATATTGCACATGTACATCACTGGCGACACGAAGAAAGAAGCGCAAAATTAATTCAGAACGCAGACACCACCGTCACAACAAGACACTGAAAGAAAGAAAAAAAGGCCCTTTGTCTGTCTTTCAACTGTGAGGTCATTTTTGACTGACGAACCGAAATCAACATTGCTCAAAACATCTCCAGACAGACAACGGTCCCTTTCACCCAGGTTGAAACAGCAACAAGTACACTTAAAATCGCGGTGGCGCAACAGGCAGCACTACGTTCACCAGGCGCCGTGTCACCATGGCAACACCTAGTCTGTACACTGGGGTTACAACTTACACCTACAAAACTGGCTGTCGTGAAAACATTTGGTGCTTCGTGCAATTCGTCAGATCTTTCATCAGCACCCATCACCAAATGCTTCCCCGCACCCACTTAATTATCAACAACAAGAAAAGAGAAAATGTCTGCAAAGGAGGAGAGGGTGGTGAAGGAGCGCCGCGCCAGGCTCGGCATCGTACATTTGCGCCTGTAGTCTGTGGCGGCGGCGTGGAAGTAGACCTGCGCGCCCTCCCCGGACAGCAAGTCCGCCCACAGGATCGTGTTCTCCAGGCACAGCTGGTTGTTGTTGTAGAACAGGATGTCTCCGTTCAAAATTTCTAAAACATGGAAATATGTTTGAAACAACAATCAAGGCAGGAAAACATTGTCTCTCAGAAGTTGCCGTCACTTTGGTGTGATTTCCGGTGGCCCGGTGCGAAATATACATTTGAGACGCTGTTTCAGGAAACGAAGAGGGTGTTGGCGACGCGTCCGTCGACTTCGCACAGACGCACCGTCGCGCCAACGGTGTGAACTTTTCACAGCCACGAGTAAAGGGAGCACTAGCTGGCGTCAGGTGTGCGAGGGTTTTTGTCAAACAAATTCGAAACACCGAACACAAATTGGGGCTTTCACCCAACATATGCTGAAATATCAAGATTTTTGCGTCAGTTCACGGAAGTAATGCAAGCCTCATACAACATTTCTGTCAATAAAACTGGATTTTCTGGATTTGCAAAAAATATCCTCCGCAGCTTTCGACCCTGCCACGACAAGGGAAAATATTTCTTCTCAGTCACCAATTTGCAATTTGCGAAAACCGCGGATGACACCAGACCGAAAGATGGCAGCATTTTGCTTCACTCGATGGTTCATCTGCGAGTTGTGGGTCCAGAACAGGACTCAACGTCATCTTAACACTAGCGGCGCCCCGGCACTTAGACGGCGATTGTAAGGGGACCGTCACTGGCTCCTATCGGAGCAATTTGGACTGGGTATGACTTGGTGGCACCGGCTCCGTAC